>Ga0160453_100809_pt1 | contig 16676 bp, 13 predicted proteins | sample HID1971K_E6MG_FD_108228 | JGI IMG/M metagenome (GOLD analysis project Ga0160453, IMG submission 108228) | Enriched millipede-associated microbial communities from UW Madison campus, WI, USA - HID1971K_E6 MG | ecosystem: Host-associated > Arthropoda: Insects > Digestive system > Unclassified ...
CGGTAAGACCACCATCACCGAGAAGCTCCTGCTGATGGGCAAGGCCATTGCCGTCGCCGGTACCGTGAAGTCGCGCAAGTCCGACCGCCACGCCACCTCCGACTGGATGGAAATGGAGAAGCAACGCGGCATCTCCATCACCACCTCGGTGATGCAGTTCCCGTACCGCGAGCACATGATCAACCTGCTCGACACCCCCGGCCACGAAGACTTCTCGGAAGACACCTACCGCACCCTGACCGCAGTGGACTCGGCGCTGATGGTGCTCGACGGCGGTAAAGGTGTAGAGCCGCGGACCATCGCCCTGATGGACGTCTGCCGCCTGCGCGACACGCCCATCGTCAGCTTCATCAACAAACTCGACCGTGACATCCGCGACCCGATCGAACTGCTCGACGAGATCGAAGCCGTTCTGAAGATCAAGGCCGCGCCGATCACCTGGCCGATTGGTTGCTACCGCGACTTCAAGGGCGTGTACCACCTGCGCGGCGACTACATCATCGTCTACACCCCCGGCCACGGCCATGAGCGTACCGAGGTGAAGATCATCGAGAAGCTCGACTCCGATGAAGCCCGCGCGCACCTGGGTGACGAATATGATCGCTTCCTCGAACAGCTTGAGCTGGTGCAGGGCGCCTGCCATGAGTTCGACCAGGACGAGTTCATCAACGGCCAGCTGACGCCGGTGTTCTTCGGTACTGCACTGGGCAACTTCGGTGTCGACCATGTGCTCGATGCCGTTGTCGACTGGGCGCCGCGCCCGCTGGCCCGTGTCGCCCACGAGCGTACCGTGGAGCCGGTGGAGGAGAAGTTCACAGGCTTCGTGTTCAAGATCCAGGCGAACATGGACCCGAAACACCGCGACCGTATCGCCTTCATGCGCATCTGTTCGGGCAAGTACGAGAAGGGCATGAAGATGCGCCACGTGCGTACCGGCAAGGACCTGCGCATCGGTGACGCGCTGACCTTCTTCTCGTCCGAGCGTGAGCAGCTGGATGAGGCCTTCGCCGGCGACATCATCGGCCTGCATAACCACGGCACCATCCAGATCGGCGACACCTTCACCGAAGGCGAGGCGCTGGGCTTCACCGGTATCCCGCACTTCGCCCCGGAGCTGTTCCGCCGTGTGCGCCTGAAGGACCCGCTCAAGTCCAAGCAACTGCGCCAGGGCCTGCAGCAGCTGGCCGAAGAGGGTGCGACTCAGGTGTTCTTCCCCGAGCGCAGCAACGACATCATCCTGGGTGCGGTCGGTGTGCTGCAGTTCGACGTGGTCGCCAGCCGCCTGAAGGAAGAGTACAAGGTCGAGTGCGCCTACGAGCCGATCACCGTCTGGTCGGCGCGCTGGATCACTTGCGAAGACAAGAAGAAGCTCGAGGAATTCCAGACCAAGGCCATGGAGAACCTGGCCATCGATGGCGGCGGTCACCTGACCTACCTGGCGCCGACCCGGGTCAACCTGGCGCTGATGGAAGAGCGCTGGCCGGACATCAAGTTCCGCGCGACTCGCGAGCATCACTGATCTGTGAAATGGGGCCGCTGCGCGGCCCTTCGCGGGACAAGCCCGCTCCCACAGGTACAGCACACAGTTTGAAGGTGGCGCTGTCATTGTGGGAGCGGGCTTGTCCCGCGAAGGGCTGCGCAGCAGCCCCGTTTCAGTTACCTGCCTTGATACTGGTCCAGATCCGCGTGCGAATGCGGTCGATCTTCGCCGGCATCGCCTCCAGCGCATACAGCTTGCTCATCACCTCGTCGCTCGGGTAAATCATGTTGTTGCCCTTCATCGCCGGGTCCACCATCCCGTCAGCCTTGAGGTTGCCGTTGGCGTACTGCACATGGTTGCTGATGTTGGCCATCACCTCCGGCTGCAGCAGGTAGTTCATGTAGGCATACCCCGCCTTCTCATCCGGCGCATCGGCCGGCATGGCGACCATGTCGAACCACATCGGCGCCCCTTCCTTGGGGATCGCATACCCCACCTTCACGCCATTTTTCGCCTCGTCCGCACGGTTCTTCGCCTGCAGCACGTCCCCCGAGAAGCCCACCACCACGCAGATGTCGCCATTGGCCAGGTCGCCGGTGTACTTCGATGAGTGGAAGTAGTTGATGTACGGCCGCACCGTCATCAGCAGCGCCTTGGCCTTTTCATAATCCTTCGGGTCCTGACTGTGGTGCGGCAAGCCCAGGTAATGCAGGGCGATCGGCAGCAACTCGGGGCCATTGTCGAGCACCGCGACGCCGCAGCTTTTCAGCTTGCTCATGTACTCGGGCTTGAAGATCAGGTCCCAGGAGTCGACCGGCGCGTCGTCGCCGAGCACCGCCTTGACCTTGTCGATGTTGTAGCCGATGCCGGTGCTGCCCCACAGGTACGGGAAGCCATGCTGGTTGCCCGGGTCGTTGACCTCCAGCGCCTTGAGCAGCACCGGGTTGAGGTTGTGCCAGTTGGGCAGCTGCGACTTGTCGAGCGGCTTCAGGGCCTTGCCCTGGATCTGCCGGGCCATGAAGTGGTTGGAGGGGAACACCACGTCGTAGCCGGAGTTGCCGGTCATCAGTTTGCCGTCGAGGGTCTCGTTGCTGTCGTACACGTCGTAGGTCGGCTTGATCCCGGTGGCCTGCTGGAAATTCTGCAGGGTATCGGGCGCAACGTAGCTGGACCAGTTGTAGATCTTTACCGTTTCGGCGGCGCTGGCCACGCTGGCGGCCAGCATCAGGGGGGCGAGAAGGAGCGTGCGCATGTCGGGTTTACCTTGCTTTGTCTGTTGTTATCGAAGGCAGGCGATCAGCGGATCAGAAGATCAGAACGTAGGTCTTGCGCACGGTCTCCTGGATGTCCCAGGTGCCGGTGCTGTTGGCCGGTAGCATCAATGCGTCTCCGGCTTCTATGAACAGGGTCTCGCCACCGTCGGGGGTGAAGGTGCAGCGGCCCTTGATGAAATGGCAGAACTCCTGTTGCACGATCTGCCGCCGCCAGCGCCCGGGCGTGCACTCCCAGATGCCGGCTTCGACGCCATCGCTGCGCTCCACGCAGGTGACCGAGGCCACTGCCACGGGCTCGCCAATGGGCACAGCAACCGGGTTGGCGCTGTCCAGCACGACGCTGTCGGTGTGTTTGAACTGGGTGATGCTCATTGCTGGTGGATCCTGTGCAGGTGAAAGGGAAGTCAGTGCATGAAACCTTCCATGAAGTCCGCAAGGGAGCTGGCCAGGCGCCGCCTCCAGGGCGCGCTGGCGGGGTTGGCGAGGGTCCGGTCCTCGTGGACGAAACTCTGGATGATGGCGTTGTAGCCCAGCCAGCGGCAGGGCTCGGGCGGCCAGCTGGCCAGGCTCGACAGCGGGCGGTTGTCGAGCACCCAGGGCTGGGCGGTCAGTGCGTTCTGCTGGTTGAGGATCAGCGCGGCCAAGGTGCGCCCACCGAGGTTGGTGGCGCCGACGCCTTCGCCGCCATAACCCCCGGAAAGGGCGATGCCGCGCTGGCGGTCGCACAGCATGTGCGGGCGGAAGCGTCGGGCCATGCCCAGGTTGCCGCCCCAGGAATGGGTGATGCGCACATCCTTGAGCTGGGGGAACAGCTCGCTGAAAAGGTAGCGGCGCAGGCCGACTTCGGCCTCGGTGAGGGTGAAGTTTTCCCGCAGCCGGCCGCCGAAGCGGTAGCCACCGCGGGCGCCGAACACCAGACGGTTGTCGGCGGTGCGCTGGCCATAGGTGACCTGGCGGCTGTTCTCGCTGAAGGCCTGGCCCCGGTCCAGGCCGATCTGTTGCCAGGTCGATTCGGGCAGCGGTTCGGTCGCCACCAGCAGGCTTTGCACCGGTAGCTGGTGCTTGCCCAGCGGCGGCAGGCTGGCGGCATAGCCTTCGACGGCGGGCACTGTCCATTGGCAGCGGATGCGCGCCAAGGGCGAGCGCACTTCGCCAGGCTGCCAGTCGATGGCCGGGGTGTTTTCATAGATGGGCACGCCCAGCGCCTCCACCACCCGGGCCAGCCCTCGCGCCAGCTTTGCCGGTTGAATGGTCGCCGTGTGCGGGCTGTAGATGGCGCCGTAGGCGTTGCTCAGGCGCAGCTGTTCAGCCAGTTTCTCGGGGCCCAGCCAGTGGTAGTCCTCCTCGCGCATGCCCTGGCGGTACAGGTCGTCGAGGTAGGCGCGCAGGCTGCGTTCCTGTTCCGGGTAGCGAGCGGCGCAGTACAGCACGCCACCTTTGCGAAAATCGCAGTCGATGGCCTCGCGCTGCAGCACGGCATGGACTTCATCGGGTATGCCCTGCAGCAGGTCGATGCTGCTGCGCCGTTGCTGCGGCGACAGGCTGGCCAGCAGCCGGTCCTCGCCGAGCAGGTTGCCCATCAGCCAGCCCCCGTTGCGCCCGGAGGCGCCGAAGCCGGCGATGTTGGCGTCGATCACCGCGATGTTCAGGTGCGGGGCCTGGCGCTTGAGGTAGTAGGCAGTCCACAGGCCGGTGTAGCCGGCGCCGATGATGCACACGTCGACGTCGAGGTCTTCACGCAGGGCCGGGCGGGCGCACAGCGGCTCGTCGAGCTGGTCCATCCACAGGCTGAGCGTGCGCAGGGGTTGCATCGGGTTGGGCTCCACATCCGTCAAGGTCTGTGGGCGATGCTAGTGGCGTGGGGCGCTGGCTGTCTTACGTGCGTGCACGCAGGGAAATTTGCTTGAGGTAGGCCTTGGGCGTGAGCCCTGTGTGTTCGCGAAAGCACTTGTAGAAGGCCGACAGGGAGTTGAAGCCGGCACTGAAGGCCAGGTCGTCGATCGACGCCGCCAGGCTGTGGTCGTCGAGGCTGGCCATCAGGTGTTGCAGGCGCGCCTGGTTGACGTAGCGGTAGAAGCTTTGGCCGAGCACCTGGTTGAGCAGGTAGGAAATCTGGTTGCGGCTGTAGCCACTGGCGTCGGCCACCTGTTGCAGGTCGAGTTCCGGGTCGAGGTAAGGGCGTTGGCGCTGGAAGTAGTGCTCCAGGTCCTGGGCCATGGTCGACAGTTGCCGAGGCGACAGGCCCAGGCGGCTGGTGGCCGGACGCGGACCCGCGCTGGACAGGCCCTTGCCGTTCTGGCGTACCAGCGTGGCGTATTCGTTGACCCGCCAGATCAGGCCGTCCTTGACCGTGATCGCTTCGCTCGACTGGAAGGCCACCAGGCCATCACCGCCCTGCACCGTGACCTGATACTGGATGAACGCCGTGCAGCCATCGACGCGGATGCGGTCGCTGTGGACGATGTCTTCGCCGGCCTCATGCGGCAGGCAGGCACGCACGTAGTCGCGCAGCTCGCGGTAACCGAGCACGCGGTTCTGGAAGAAGTCGTGGTACTGGATGTCAGGGTGGTAGAGCGCGATGACGCCGTCGAGGTCGCGGTGCTTCCAGCACAGGTGGTAGCGCAGGACCGTATCGGCGGTGATCGGCGTTTGTTCGGGGCCGTCTGGGCGTGTGTTCAGGCTCATGTGCAGATAGTGCCGAGGGGCGGGAATGGAGGCAAGTCAGTGCCGGCCTTTTCGCGGGGCAAGCCCGCTCCCACAGGTATCTCACAGTTTCAGGAACAGTGCTCCCACAGGTATCTCACAGTTTCAAGAACAGTGGGGTACCTGTGGGAGCGGGCTTGCCCCGCGAAGAGGCCGGCGCGCATTGCATAAACCCTGAGGCTTTATCCGCAATCCGGGATTTTTGCACGATGCAAAAATCGCGAATCAAGCTAACACCTTGAATTGGTTGGAAGTCATTTTTTGACACATTTGGCACAGCCTCTGCAGCGGTCATGGTGCGACTGGTCCTGTTGCTCACAACAAAGGCGAAAATCCCATGATCCCCTCTGCCGACTACCCTTATGCCGATGCTCAGTCACGCTCAGGCGTGTCCTGGGCAGCCATCTTTGCCGGTGCCGCTGCTGCGGCGTCCCTTTCCCTGATCCTGGTGGTGCTCGGTGCAGGTCTTGGCTTTGCCGCGACCTCCCCTTGGGCCAATGAAGGTGCCAGCGCCAAGGCGTTGGGCATTTCAACGATCGTCTGGTTGCTGTTGACCCAGATCCTGGCTTCCGGCCTGGGTGGCTACATTGCCGGTCGGCTGCGGGTGAAATGGGCCAACCTGCATGGCGACGAAGTGTATTTCCGCGATACGGCACACGGTTTTCTCGCCTGGGCGGTGGCAACGCTGGTGGCGGCCATGCTGATCGTCAGTACCGCCGGTGGCCTTGCCAGTGCCGGTGTGCAGGCCGGGGCGAGCGCCGTGGGGGCTGCCGCCAGCATGGCGCCCAAGCCTGACCCTAACGCCTATTTCGTTGACAGCCTGTTCCGTGGCGACGCCTCCGCGCCGGTGAGTGATGATGCCGCCAACGGTGTTGCGGCGCGGATCATCGCCAGGTCCATTGCCCAAGGAACGCTCGCCGAGGGTGACCGCACCTACCTGGCACAACTGGTGGCACAACGTACTGGCTTGAGCCAGCCCGAGGCCGAGGCACGGGTGGACCAGGTATTCGCTCAAGTGCAGCAAGCCAAAGTGCAGGCACAGCAAGCGGCCGATACCGCAGCCAAAGTGGCGGCGTGGACCGCACTGTGGACCTTCGTTGCGCTGTTGTGCGGGGCGTTCTTTGCCAGCGTGGCCGCGTTGTTCGGTGGCCGTCAGCGTGACCGTGTGCTGTGGCTGGAAGGGGAAGGGGTGGATTACACCGCGCGTCGTACTGTTCAACGTTGAGGAAGGAGAAACGTCATGCGCTCATTACTGCTGTGGATGCTTGGGGTGCCTATTCCGGTGATCATCCTGATCGCGATATTCATGCATTGAGTCAAGGGCCGCTTTGCGGCCCATCGCCGGCAAGCCGGCTCCCACAGGTATTGCACAAGGCTTGAGGCCTGTGGCGATCCCTGTGGGAGCCGGCTTGCCGGCGATGAAGGCTACATCGATCTAGAGAAACTGCTCGGCATAATGGCAGGCGACTTGCCGAGTGCCCACCTGTCGAAACGCCGGCACCTCCTTGGCACACCGCTCCGTCGCATACGGGCAGCGCTTGTGAAACGCGCACCCATCTGGCGGATTCAGCGGATTGGGCAACTCCCCGGCAATGCGAATCTTCGGCTTCAGCGGGTCCGGGTGAATCGCCGGCGTGGCCGACAACAGCGCCTGGGTATACGGGTGCAGCGGCTTCTCGTAGATATCCTCCTTCGGCCCCATCTCCGCCGGCCGTCCCAGGTACATCACCAGCACCTGGTCCGCCACATGGCGCACCACCGCCAGGTTGTGAGAGATGAACACATACGCCGTGTTGAACTCTTTCTGCAGGTCCATGAACAGGTTCAGCACCTGCGCCTGGATCGACACGTCCAAGGCCGAAGTCGGCTCGTCGGCCACCAGCACCTTCGGTTGCAGCATCATCGCCCGAGCCAGGGCGATACGCTGGCGCTGGCCACCGGAGAACATGTGCGGATAACGCTGGTAGTGCTCGGGGCGCAGGCCCACCTGCTCCATCATCTTCTGCACTTTCTCGCGCCGTTCGGCCTTGCTCAGCGAGGTATTGATCAGCAGCGGCTCGGCCAACTGGTCGCCGATCTTCTGCCGGGGGTTGAGCGAGGCGTAGGGGCTCTGGAACACCATCTGCACATCGCGGCGCAGCTGCTTGCGCTCGACCTTGCTGGCGCCCTTGACCTCGGTGCCGGCGATTTGCAGCGACCCCGAGGAAGGCTCTTCGATCAGGGTCAGGGCGCGCGCCAGGGTCGACTTGCCGCAGCCGGACTCACCGACCACGGCCAGGGTCTTGCCGGCCTCCAGCTCGAACGACACGCCATTGAGCGCGCGTACCAGGGCGTGGCCCTTGAACAGCCCACGTGAAACCTCGTAATGCCGGGTCAGCTCCCGGGCACAAAGAACCACGGCCATCACGCCACCTCCTGGTTCAGCGGGTAGAAACAACGCACCAGGCTATGGGCCTGGGGATCGAGGGGCGGGCGCTGGTGCCGGCAGTTGTCCTGCACATACGGGCAGCGCGGCGACAGCAGGCAGCCGTCGGGGCGGTCGTAGCGGCCGGGGACGATGCCGGGCAGGGTGGCCAGGCGTTCGGCACCGATGCTGTGCTCGGGGATCGCCGCCAGCAGCGCTTCGCTGTAGGGGTGGGCCGGGACGTCGAACAGCTCCGGCACCTGGCCCACTTCCACGGCTTGCCCGGCATACATCACGCACACGCGCCTGGCCGTTTCGGCGACCACGGCCAGGTCGTGGGTGATCAGGATGAGCGCCATGTTGCGCTCTTTCTGCAGGTTCACCAGCAGCTCCATGATCTGCGCCTGGATGGTTACATCGAGCGCCGTGGTCGGTTCGTCAGCGATCAGCAGCTTGGGTTCGCCGGCAATCGCCATGGCGATCGCCACGCGCTGGCTCATGCCGCCCGACAGCTGGTGCGGGTAAGCGTCCAGGCGGCTTTCGGCGGCCGGGATTTCGACTTTTTTCAGCAGCTCCAGGGCGCGCTGGCGAGCGGCCTTGCCCTTCAGGCCCAGGTGCTGGCGCAGTACCTCCTCGATCTGGAAACCCACGGTGTAGCTGGGGTTGAGCGCGGTCATCGGGTCCTGGAAGACCATGGCGATGTCCTTGCCCACCACCTTGCGCCGCTGGCGACCGCTGAGCTTGAGCATGTCGGTGCCGTCGAAGCTGAGGGTATCGGCGGTGATTCGCCCAGGGGCGTCGATCAGGCCCATCAGGGCCATCATGGTCACCGACTTGCCCGAGCCGGACTCGCCGACGATGGCCAGGATCTCGCCGGCGTCCACCGCCAGGTCCAGGCCGTCCACCACAGGCACGGCATTGGCGTCGCCGAAGCGCACGTTCAGGTTGTTGATCTGCAACAGTGACATGGCGCTCTCCTCAGGCGGCGTTCTTGAGTTTCGGGTCCAGCGCATCGCGCAGGCCGTCGCCCATCAGGTTGATTGCCAGGACACTGAGCAGAATCGTCAGGCCGGGCAGGCTCACCACCCACCAGGCGCGCTCGATGTAGTCACGCGCCGACGCCAGCATGGTGCCCCATTCCGGGGTCGGCGGTTGTACGCCCAGGCCCAGGAAGCCCAGCGCTGCGGCGTCGAGGATGGCCGAGGAAAAACTCAAGGTGGCCTGCACGATCAGCGGTGCCATGCAGTTGGGCAGCACGGTGACGAACATCAGCCGCGGCAGGCCGGCACCGGCCAGGCGCGCGGCGGTGACGTAGTCGCGGTTGAGTTCACCCATCACCGCGGCGCGGGTCAGGCGCACGTAGGAAGGCAAGGAGACGATGGCGATGGCGATCACCGTGTTGATCAGGCCTGGGCCGAGGATGGCGACGATTGCCACTGCCAGCAGCAGCGACGGCAGGGCCAGCATCACGTCCATCAGGCGCATGATCGACGGGCCGAGAAGGTGCGGGAAGAAGCCGGCCAGAAGGCCCAGCAGGATGCCGGGAATCAGCGACATCACCACCGACGACAGGCCGATCAGCAAGGACAGTCGGGCACCCTGGATCAACCGCGAGAGCAGGTCGCGGCCCAGCTCGTCGGTGCCGAGGATGAATTGCCAGGTACCGCCTTCGAGCCACACCGGTGGCGTGAGCAGGAAGTCGCGGTACTGCTCGCTCGGGTCGTGCGGGGCGACCCACGGCGCAAACAGTGCGCAGAACACCACCAGGCACATGAAGGCCAGGCCCATCACCGCGCCCTTGTTGCGCGAGAAGGCATGCCAGAACTCTTTGTACGGCGAAGGGTAGAGCAGGCTCCGGTCCACCGGGCTGGCCGGTGTGACGGATTTCGGAATCGGGCTAGTCATGACGAGGGCCTCAGCGCTGATGACGGATGCGTGGGTTGGCCAGGCCGTAGAGGATATCCACGACGAAGTTGACCAGGATCACCAGGCAGGCGATCAACAGGATGCCGTTCTGGACCACGGGGTAGTCACGGGCACCGATGGCTTCGATCAGCCACTTGCCGACGCCCGGCCAGGAAAAGATGGTTTCGGTGAGCACGGCCCCGGCAAGCAGGGTGCCGACCTGCAGGCCGAACACGGTCAGCACCGGGATCAGCGCGTTGCGCAGGCCGTGCACGAACACCACGCGGGCCGGCGACAGGCCCTTGGCACGCGCGGTACGGATGTAGTCCTCGCGCAGCACTTCGAGCATCGACGAGCGGGTCATGCGGGCGATCACCGCCAGGGGGATGGTGCCCAGCACGATGGCCGGCAGGATCAGGTGCATCACCGCGTCCTTGAACGCACCTTCTTCGTCGCTGAGCAAGGTGTCGATGAGCATGAAGCCGGTTTTCGGCTCGATGTCATAGAGCAGGTCGATGCGCCCGGAGACGGGCGTCCAGCCGAGGCTGACCGAGAAGAACATGATCAGGATCAGGCCCCACCAGAAGATCGGCATGGAATAGCCGGCCAGCGATATGCCCATGACCCCGTGGTCGAACAGCGAGCCGCGCTTGAGCGCGGCGATCACCCCGGCCAGCAGGCCGACGGTACCGGCGAACAGCAAGGCCGCGAACGACAGCTCCAGGGTGGCCGGGAACAGCGTGAGGAACTCGGTCCACACGCTCTCGCGGGTGCGCAGGGACTCGCCCAGGTCACCCTGGGCCAGCTTGCCGACGTAGTCCAGGTACTGGACCGGCAGTGGCTTGTTCAGGCCCAGGCGCTCCATGGCCTGGGCATGCATTTCGGGGTCGACCCTGCGCTCGCCCATCATCACTTCCACCGGGTCGCCGGGGATCAGGCGTATGAGCGCGAAGGTCAGCAAGGTGATGCCGAAGAAAGTCGGAATCAGCAAGCCCAGGCGCCGGGCAATAAAACTCAACATTGTCGGGGTTACCTCATCGGCCGTTGTACGGCAGTGCCGCCGGTGCCCGTGTGGGTTGCCGGCGATCGTTGTTGTTCTACTTCACCTTGGTGGTGGCGAAGTTGTTGTTGGTCAGAGGGTTGATCACGTAACCCTCCACGTTTGCACGCATGGCGGTGAACATCTTCGGATGGGCCATGCTGATCCAGGGCTGATCGTCATCGTACACCTTCAATGCCTCGGCATAGAGCCTTGCGCGTTCGTCGTTGTCGATCACTTCGCGGGCGCGGGTGATCAGTTCCTGGAATTTCGAGTTGCACCAGCGGGCGTAGTTCTCGCCGGTCTTGGCGGCATCGCAGCTGAGCAGGGGACTGAGGAAGTTGTCCGGGTCGCCGTTGTCGCCGGCCCAGCCGGTGGACACCAGGTCGGCCTCGCCTTTCTTGGCTCGGCGCAGCATCTCGGCCCACTCCATCACGCGGATCTCCAGCTTCAGGCCGATCTGCTTCAGGTCGGCCTGGAGCATTTCGGCGGACAGGCGCGGGTTGGGGTTGGTCGCGCCACCGCCGTTGCGGGTGAACAGGGTGATCACCGTACCTTCCGGCACGCCAGCTTCCTTGAGCAGTTCGCGCGCCTTGGCCAGGTCGCGGGGCGGGTTCTGGTTGTCGCTGTTGTAGCCGATCATGGTCGGCGGATACGGGTTCACGCCAACCAGCGCGTTGCCCTTGCCGAACAGCTGGTCGACGTGGGTCTGACGGTCGAAGGCCATGTTGATGGCCTTGCGCACGCGCACATCGCTCAGGTACTTGTGCTCGGTGTTCATGGCGATATAGCCGGTGACCAGGGCTTCGATCTCGGCCACCTTGAGCCTGGGGTCGGCCTTCATCGACGGTACGTCGTCCGGCTTTGGGTACAGCGCCACCTGGCATTCGTTGGCGCGCAGTTTCTGCAGGCGTACGTTGCTGTCGGTGGCGATGGCGAAGATCAGCGCATCGCTTGGCGGCTTGCCACGGAAGTAGTCCGGGTTGGGCTTGTAGCGCACCTGGGCGTCCTTGTTGTAGCGCTGGAAGATGAACGGACCGGTGCCGATCGGCTTGCTGTTGAGCTCGCCAGTGGTGCCGGCCTTGAGCAGCTGGTCGCCATATTCGGCGGAGTAGATCGAGGTGAAGCCCATGGCCATGTCCCGCAGGAAGGGCGCTTCCGGGCGCGTGAGGGTGATGACCACGGTGTGCTCGTCGGTCTTTTCCACCGACTTGAGCAGGTCCTTGAAGGCCATGCTCTCGAAATACGGGTAGCCGACGCTGGTCTTGGCGTGCCACGGGTGGTTCGGGTCGAGCTGGCGGTTCAGGCTCCACAGCACGTCGTCGGCGTTGAAGTCGCGGGTTGGCGTGAAGTAGTCGGTGGTGTGGAACTTCACACCTTGGCGCAGGTGGAAGGTGTAGGTCAGGCCGTCAGGCGAGATGTCCCAGCGTTCGGCCAGGGCCGGCTGGATGTCGGTGGTGCCCGGCCTGAAATCGACCAGGCGGTTGAACACCGTCTCGGCCGTGGCGTCGAAGGTGACCGCGGTCGTGTACTGGACCACGTCGAAGCCTTCCGGGCTGGCTTCGGTGCACACCACCAAAGGCTTGGCCGCCAGTTGCCCGGCAGTGCCCAGGATGATCGCGGCCAGGGCCGCGCGCAGTGCTAGCGATGTCATGGAACCTCCCTGCATGCATTGATTCCAGCGTAGCCGCCACGGCCCGGTTCGAAGCGGGCCGTGGCGTCAACGGTCAGAGGATGTTGAACGGAATGGTGGTGACGATGCGCAGTTCGTCCAGGCTGCCATCGCCCTGGGCCTTGCTGGCGCGGTGCGCGGTGTAGGTGGCGCGGATGCTGGTGTCCTTCAGCGGCCCGCTCTGCACCGCGTAGCTGGTGCCGATGCCCCACTCGTAGTGGTTCTCGCCATCGAGGCCGTTCACGTCATAGGCCGTGCCACGGTAGTGGGTGCCGTCGATGCCCCAGCCACGGGCGTTGTACAGGTTGAACTTGAGGCCCGGCACGCCGTAGGGCGCCATGTTCAGCACATAGGAAAGCTGCACGGATTTCTCGTTGGGGCCGTTGAAGTCCGACAGCAGCGAGTTGGCCAGGTAGATGCCATTGGTTTCGTGCAGGTAGTCGAAGTATTCGTTGCCGTTGACCTGCTGCCAGGAGGCTGTGAGGGTGTGCGCCTGGTGGGTCAGGCCGAGCGACAGGCTGTAGGTGTCGTTGTCGATCTCGCCCATCTTCTTGCTGCCTTCGTCCACGGTCTTGTATTAGTTCAGACCGGTGCTCAGGCTCAGTACCGCGCTGTCGCCCAGTACGTGGTTGGCGCCGAAGTAGTACTGGTTCCAGAAGTCGTCGACCTTGCTGGCATAGAGGCTGGTGGTCAGGCTCTTGAACGGCTGGTAGTTGATACCGGTCGTGCTGGCGTGGTCGGTTTCCACGCCGGTGGCGCTGTATTCGCTGCGGAACTTGCTCAGGCTTTGTTCGGTACGCGGCGAAACGCGGTCGAAGGTGCCCAGGTCGAATGACAGGTTGTCGAATTCGGCGCTGTGCAGGAACGCACCCTGGAAGCTCGACGGCAGGGCACGGTTGCCGATGTAGGCGATCATCGGCGTGTCCACCGATTGGCGGCCCACGGTCAGGGTGGTGTTGGATACCCGCGCCTTGACGTTGGCCAGGCCCATCTTGCTCCACTGGCCGATGGGGTCGCCGTCGCTGTGGGTCAGGGTGCGGTTGTTCGGCCCGGCCACGGCGGCGCGGCCTTGTTCCAGGGCGATGGCGTTGTAGCCGGCGGCTTCCACGGCAAAGCCCACGGTGCCCTGGGTGAAGCCCGAGCTGTAGTTGAGGATGGTGCCCTGCACCCAGTTGTCGCGGCTGTGGGTGTCGTGGCGCGTGCCGTCGCTCTTGTAGTACTTCCACAGCGGCGCGCGGGTGGCGCGTTCGCGGGCGTACCAGTTGCGGGTGCTGCCGGACAGGCTCTGGCCGTCGATGAAGCCGTTGGCCTGTTCTTGCTCGCTGGCGGCTTTGAGGCTGAACGGGACGTAGTCCTGGCTCTGGGTGTCGGCCTGGGCTGTGGTGCAGTAGGTACCGATAGCCAAGGCCAGTGCGGTGAGAGTGAAAAGTCTCAAGGTTAAAGCTCCCTTTCTGTTTTTGTAGTTATTGCCTGGCCTTGTGGGCCGGGTGTTTGCTGCGGTGTTGCCAGGGTTGCCACGGGATCGCCGGGCAAATCGGGGGAGGTGTGTTGGTTGTGCTGGCCTCTTCGCGGGGCAAGCCCGCTCCCACAGGTACTCCTCCCGCTCAAGGTGTCTGCATTACCTGTGGGAGCGGGCTTGTCCCGCGAAGAGGCCGGAACGGGTCAGAACCTAATCAACACTCACACCGGAAAAGTCATTGCGGCCAAAGGGGCTCACCTTGAAATCGGCCACCTTGACGCTGATCGGCTGGTTCACCGTGGAATGCGCCACCGGGGTGATCGGCACCTGTTGCTTGAGGCGCTGCTGGGCCTGCTGGTACAGGGCGGTGCGCTGGGCCGGGTCGGTGACTTGCTTGGCCTGCTTGACCAGGCTGTCGTACTGCGGGTCGCACCACAGCGAGTAGTTGTTGCTGCCAATGGCGTCGCAGTTGTAGAGCGTGCCCAGCCAGTTGTCCGGGTCGCCGTTGTCACCCGTCCAGCCAATCAGCGCGATGTCGTGCTCGCCGCTTTTCATGCGCTTGAGGTATTCGCCCCACTCGTAGCTGACGATCCGCACCTTGAAGCCAAGCTTGTTCCAGTCGGCCTGGAGCATCTCGGCCATCAGCTTGGCGTTGGGGTTGTAGGGGCGCTGCACGGGCATGGCCCACAGGGTGACCTCAGTGCCTGGCTTGACCCCGGCTTGTTCGAGCAGCTGTTTGGCTTTTTCCGGGTCGAAGGGGGCGTCCTTGAGGCTGTCGTCGTAGGACCACTGGGTCGGCGGCATGGCATTGACCGCCAACTGCCCGGAGTCCTGGTACACCGCCTGCAGAATCGCCTGCTTGTTCACCGCCATGTCCATGGCCTGGCGCACCTCCAGGCGGTCGAACGGCGGGTGCTGGGTGTTGTAGGCGATGTAGCCGAGGTTGAAGCCCGGTTGCTGCAGCACCTGCAGCTTGCTGTCGGCGCGCAGCGCCGGCAGGTCGGCCGGACGCGGGTGCAGGGTGACCTGGCACTCGTTGCGGCGCAGCTTCTGGATGCGTACCGAAGGGTCGGTATTGATCGAGAACACCAGGTTGTCGATCTTCACCTCGTCGGGCGCCCAGTAGTCCTTGTTGCCCTTGAAGCGGATCTGCGAGTCCTTCTGGTAGCGCTGGAACACGAAGGGGCCGGTGCCAATCGGTTGCTGGTTGATATCGCTGGGCCGGCCGCTGGCCAGCAGTTGTTCGGCGTACTCGGCAGACAGGATGGAGGCGAAACTCATGGCCAGGTTCTGCACGAAGGCGGCGTCGACCTTGTTGAGGGTGAACACCACGGTCAGCGGGTCGGTCTTTTCGACGGCGGCGATGTTCTTGTCCAGGCCCATGCTGACGAAGTAGGGAAACTCGGTGGGGTAGGCCTGACGGAACGGGTGGGCTTTGTCGAGCATGCGGTTGAAGGTGAACAGCACGTCGTCGGCGTTGAAGTCACGGCTCGGGGTGAAGGCTTTGCTGGCGTGGAACTTCACGCCTTGGCGCAGGTGGAAGGTGTAGCGCAGGCCGTCGTCGGTCACCTCCCACTTGGTTGCCAGCGCGGGGTGCACGGTGGTGCCGCCGCGCTCGAATTCCACCAGGCGGTTGTAGATCGGTTCGGCTGCGTCGTTGTCGGTGGCGCTGGTGTACTGGGCCGTGTCGAAGCCAGCCGGGCTGCCCTCGGAGCAGAACACCAGGTTGTTGGCCAGCAGGGCAGGGGCCTGGCCCATGAGGCCGAGGCCGAGCAGGCTGGAAAGCAGTGTGATGTGGCGCATGTGCAGGTCCTTCTCCGTCTGTTTTCGCCGCCTCGGGGTACGAATGGCGGCAACAGGGGCCCATCCCCGACGCGGGTAGCGTCGGGGTGGGTGTGGTTTACGGGAATGGGTGAGGGTGGCTCGGTGCTACTTGTCCACGCTGACGCCGTAGAACGCGTTCAATGCGAACGGACTGATCTTGAAGTCCTTCACCTTGGTGCTCATGGGCTGGTACACGGTGGAGTGGGCGATCGGGGTGATCGGCACCTGCTCTTTGAGGATGTGCTGCGCCTTCTGGTACAGCTCGGTGCGCTTGGCCTGGTCGGAGGTGGCCTTGGCCTGCTTGATCAGGTCGTCGTAGGGCTTGTAGCACCACTTGGAGAAGTTGTTGCCGTCAACGGCATCGCAACCGTACAGGGTGCCCAGCCAGTTGTCCGGGTCACCGTTGTCACCGCTCCAGCCGATCAGCATGGCGCCCTGTTCACCGCCTTTGGAGCGCTTGATGTACTCGCCCCACTCGTAGCTGACGATCTTGGCCTTGATGCCGATCTTGGCCCAGTCCGATTGCAGCATCTCGGCCATCAGCTTGGCGTTGGGGTTGTACGGACGCTGAACGGGCATGGCCCACAGGGTGATCTCGGTGCCTTCCTTGATGCCGGCCTGCTGGAGCAGCTGCTTGGCCTTTTCCGGGTCGTAGGCGGCGTCCTTGATGCTGTCGTCGTAGGACCACTGGGTCGGCGGCATGCCATTGACGGCGAGCTGGCCGGCGCCCTGGTACACCGACTCGATGATCTTCTTCTTGTCGACGGCCATGTCCAGTGCCTGGCGCACTTCCAGCTTGGCCATCGGGTTGGGCTCGTTGCTGCCCTTGATCTTGTCCATCACGTTGTAGGCGATGTAGCCGAGGTTGAAGCCGGCCTGCTGCGGCATCTGCAGGTTCTTGTCGGCCTTGAGCGGC
>Ga0160453_100824_pt1 | contig 16459 bp, 10 predicted proteins | sample HID1971K_E6MG_FD_108228 | JGI IMG/M metagenome (GOLD analysis project Ga0160453, IMG submission 108228) | Enriched millipede-associated microbial communities from UW Madison campus, WI, USA - HID1971K_E6 MG | ecosystem: Host-associated > Arthropoda: Insects > Digestive system > Unclassified ...
GCGGCTGCACCGCGAATGGCGCTTCAGCGGCGACGACGCGTTCCTGCGCGAGACATGGCCGGCCGCCGTGCGCACGCTCGAGCACGCGATCCGCGAATGGGACCGCGACGGCGACGGCATGCTCGACGGCGAGCTGCACAACACGTACGACATCGAGTTCCACGGGATCGACCCGCTCGCCAACGGCATGTTCGCGGCGGCGCTGCGGGCAGGCGCCCGCATGGCCGCGCACCTCGGCGAGACTGCGTGCGCGGCGGACTGGCTCGATCGCGCCGACCGCGTCGCGGCGGGCATGGACGACCTGCTGTGGAACGGCGAGTACTACCGCCAAGTGATTGACGACGTCGACGCGCACCGCTACCAGTACGGCGAGGGCGTGCTGTCGGACCAGCTGCTCGGCCAGTTCCACGCGTGGACCAACGGCCTCGGCGACCTGCTGCCGCGTGAGCGGCTGCGCAGCGCGCTCGCGGCGATCATCACCCACAACCACCGATCCGACCTGACCGCGCACGAGAGCACGCAGCGCGTCTATGCGCTGAACGACGAGGGCGGGCTGCTGCTCGCCTCGTGGCCGCGCGGCGGCCGCCCGGCGATCCCGTTCGTCTACTCCGACGAAGTCTGGACAGGCATCGAGCACCAGGTGGCGGCATCCCTCGTCTACGCAGGCCTCATCGACGAGGCTCTCGACGTCGAGCGCACGCTGCGCTCGCGCTACGACGGCCACTACCGCAGCCCGTGGAACGAGATCGAGTGCGGCAACCACTACGCCCGCTCGCTCGCCTCGTGGGGATTGCTGCTCGCCTTCAGCGGCGTGCAGTGGGATGCCCCCGCCCGCACACTCTCTTTCGACCCCGCCGTCGGTGGTCCATTCCGTGGGCTGTTCACGACCGGCGGGGCATGGGGACGCATCGAGGTCGACGGCGACGAGCTCACGCTGCACGTCGACGGCGGATCGCTCACCCTCGACCGCCTCGAACTGCGCGGACGCCCCGTGCACACCGGCGACGACCACCCCTTCACCTTGACGGGCGGCGAGAGCGTCAACGCACGCTCGGCCGCCGCTGTCGCAGACCCCTCACCTCAGGAGACCCCATGACCGGCTACCGCCTTCCCACCCTCCGCGAAACCCGGAGCACGCCGCCCAGGACCGCCTACCTCATCGCGTCGGGCGACCTGCGCGAGTCGGCGAATGCCGCGGGCTGGCCGACGCAGGTCGAACTCGAAGCCGGAGTCACCGGCGTGCTGAACGACCTCGGCTGGCAGGTGGTCCGCGCCAACGGCGTGGATCCGGCGACCGGCCACGGATTCATCTCCAGCCAGCGCATGGGCCTGGAGGTGTTCAAGACCATTCCGTCCGACGCGCCGCTGATCGTCGCCGAGGCGGTGTGGCAGTACTCGCACCACGTGCTGGCCGGGCTGCGCACCCACCAGGGTCCGATCCTGACGGTGGCGAACTTCGCGGGCGACTGGCCGGGCCTCGTGGGGCTGCTGGGCCTGAACGCCGGCTTGACCAAGATGGGCAAGGAATACGCCTCGATCTGGTCGGTCGACTTCACCGACGGCTGGTTCCGGGCGGGGCTGGAGGAGTGGACTGCGACCGGCCGCATCACGCACGACGCCTCGCACGTGCGTCCGCTCCCGGCACTCCCCGGCACCGCGGAGGTCGAGCTCGGGCGCGCCCTGGGCGATCAGCTGCTCGCCGACAAGGCCATCATCGGCGTCTTCGACGAGGGCTGCATGGGCATGTACAACGCGATCTTCGACGACGAGCTGCTCAACCGCACCGGCATCTACAAGGAGCGCCTCTCGCAGTCCGCGCTGTACGCCGAGATGCTGAATGTGACCGATGCGGAGGCCGACGCCGCGCTCGACTGGTTGACCGACCGTGGCATGACCTTCCGCTTCGGCACCGACGAGGCCACCGAGCTCACCGAGGCGCAGGTGCGGTGGCAGCTGAAGATGTACGTCGCGGCCCTCCGCATCGCCGACGACTTCGGGCTCGACGCCGTGGGCATCCAGTATCAGCAGGGGCTCAAGGATCTGGTGCCGGCATCCGATCTGGCCGAAGGCATCCTCAACTCGACCGAGCGCCCGCCGGTGCTCTCGCGCGACGGATCGCGCGAGCTGTTCGCCGGGCGCGCGTTCCCACACTTCAACGAGGCGGACGAGGGAGTCGCGGTCGACGCTCTCGTGACCGACCGGGTGTGGACGGCGATGGGGCTGGTGCCCGACAACACGCTGCACGACGTGCGCTGGGGCGAGGGCTTCGACGGCGAGTTCGTGTGGGTGTACGAGATCTCGGGCTCGGTGCCCGCGTCGCACCTCGGCGGCTGGGACAAGGCCGAGGGGTGGCGGCAGGGCCCGGTGTTCTTCCCGGCCGGCGGTTCGACGATCAACGGCGTCTCGAAGCCGGGCGAGGTCGTCCTCTCGCGCGTCTTCATCGCCGACGGCGTGCTGCAGGCCGACATCTTCCGCGGCACGGTCGTCGAGCTTCCCGCCGAAGAGACCCAGCGCCGCAAGGATGCGACCAACCCGGAGTGGCCGATCGCGCACGTCGTGCTGCACGACGTCACGCGCGACCAGTTCATGGCACGGCACAAGGCCAACCACGCCCAGCTCGTCTACGCGCCCGACGCCGAGACCGCCGACCGCGCGCTGGTCGTGAAGGCCGCGATGCTCGACCGCATGGGCATCCGGGTGCACCTTGTCGGTCGCATCGCCGGCCTGTGAGTGCGAACGCTGAGGACGAGGGGATGCCGCACGATAGCGAGGGCAGGGAATGGGCCGAGGCCGTCGTCGACGGGCGCTGGCTGCGTCCTGCGCCCGTCGACGGTCCGCGCGAGCCGCGATGGGGACACCCCGACGGCCTGCAGCTAGGGCTGCATCCGCTGTCGGGACCGCGCGGTCTGCTGCGGCTGTACGCGCCGTACCTCGATCACCCGCGCGATCGGCTGCTGAACTTCATCGCGGTCGAGCCGATCCCGGCGGGCAGCACAGAGCGCGGGTACTCCGAGCTGGAACGCAGCGGCCTCGACGACGTGCCCGGGTTGCGCATGTGGTCGACGGACGACCCCGGCGCCCTCTCGCCGCGTGACCCGCGCGACCCGGTACGGGGCACGGTGGCGACGGTCGACGGCATCGAGACCCTCACCGTCGATGTCGCGGTGGAGCCGTTCGCGAACGCCGCCGATGTGTGGGTGCGCGCGGTGTTCCGCGCCGATCGGCCCCACGAGGTCTCGGTGGCCGCGTATCGGCGCCCGACCTCTGCGGCGCTCGAGGCCTGCGTGCTCACTGCGACGATGGGCAACTGGGCACGGCTGCGCACGCTACGGCTGGCGGGCGGCGACGCGCATGCCGCCGGGCTGTGGCCGAACTACACCGACGTGCACTTCGCCGAGCATGCCCGCTTCGGTGTCGACAGGCTCGTGCACGACGGGGGTGCGGTGACGGTGTCGGCGCTACCCGACGAGGCCGACCCGCACCTCGCCGTGCACGCGCCCGGCACCGCCGAGCACTGGGCGTACGTGGGCCGCCCCGCGGTGCAGACCTGGCGCGCTGACGACCCCGACCCCGCCCTCGTGGCTCAGGTCAACGGCCGCTTCACATACTGGATGAGTCAGGCGCCCATCCCCGGCGGTATCGCGTTCGAGAACTTCGAGTTCGTCGAGCCGTTCCGCCAGGGCCGCGCGTTCACCTTCTCGGCCGAGCCGCGCGATCACGCCGCCTCGTGAACGTCGCCGCCGCTCACGCCGCCCGCGCCGGTTACGGCGCGGTGTCGTCGTGGTGCACGATGCGGCTGAGCTCGATCGTGCCTCCGGCGAGCTCCCAGTAGTGCAGGCGTCGTGCACCCGGCACGTTCTGCTCCACCGCCGAACGCCAGCACCGTGCGCCGTCGGCGCGCACGATGTAGGGATCGTCGCCGCCGTCACCGGAACGCAGCCGGTGCAGGTCTCGTGCGGGGATCTCGCGATCGCGGCCGGTGATCGCCTCCACACACGCGCGGAGCGCCTTCGTGCGAAGCGAGTCGTTCAACTCTGCGAATGTCGTGAGGAATTGCGGCCCGAGCGCATAGTCGCGCAGCGGCCAGTCGCTGCGCTCGCCGTCCGCCGTGCGTTCATGCCAGAGGTGCTCGATCTCGTCCCGGAACGATGCCTCCGTCGCTTCGGCGCGAGCGGGGCGGGCGGCGCTCTTCTTCGCCTCCCGCAGGGCGCGCCCGGCTTCGCGGTGCCGATCAGCCGTCTGTGCCAGGCGCGCTTCCGCTGTGGCGCGGGAGGCCCGCTCCTCCCGGAGCAGCTCTCGCAGCCGATCGTTCTCCTGGCGAAGGCGCGCCGACTCACCGGTCCCGTTCGTGCCCGCGCCGGCGGTGCTGATGCGGCCGACGACACCCGCCAGCGCCAGGATGTCGCCTCGCAGCCGCTTGATCTCGGCGGTCAGATGCGACAGTTCCGCCGGCACGATCGCCGTCGCCGGGGGAGTGGCCGCAGGAGTGGATGCCGTCGCCGCGGCTGCGTGGGCGGCATCCGCTTCATCACTCTCGGTCAGGCGCGCGACAGCGCGTCCTTCGACAAGCCACGGCGACCCGCCGACGACGAGGGCGGGTGCCGCTACCAGAGGTTCGACGCCGGTCGTGTCGGCGTAGCTTGCCGCCAGATGACCGTTGTCGTGGCGGAGCCGGACCCGGATCACCTCGCCCACATGGAGCACGTCGCCGACCGGTCGATCGGGGTCGCCTGTCACGTCGCGCCGGCGGAGGATGACGGCGACGCGAGGATGCAGCAGCACGGTCGCGCGAAGATCGGTGACCTTGGTCACGACGGCCAGGGTGACGTCATCGTCCGTGAACACCGGATCGGCCGCCGGTTCGGGGTGCAGCTCCGATCCTTCGACGATGCCCGTGACCGTGGCGCCGGGCGTCAGCGCCCAATCCAGCGGGAGATCCGCGGGGAGCCTCGCCGCAGTGGCGGTGAGGGTCGATCCGTCGTCGAGCCGGACGAGGGCGAGCGATGCGTCCGCGAGCAGACCCTCCACCGTGCCGGAGACCCGCTGCGGCCCAGGCGCCTGCCGGGACCGCACCGTCGTGACCGGAGTCTGCCCCAGCGCGTCCTCGACAAGGTCGTCCGTCGTCGCGTAAGCCGGAAAGCGCAGCCGTGACCGGGTCCAGACCGGGTCGTCGGCGAAGTCGGGCGGATATGACCGTGCGGCGCCGTCGAACGCCTGCGTCTTGTCGGGGAGAAGGCTCTCGCAGCGCTTCGAGGGGGCGCCCGTCTCGATGGTGACCACCTCCGCGACGTCGGCGAGCTCGTCCCTGAGCCGGTCGATGTCGAAGAGGAACTCGCCGTCGCGGCTCGTCGAGACCAGGACGAGCGGTCGGGTGCGACGTGACAGGATGCGTGCGGCCAGCGCCTCGGCGTCGGTCGGGGTCGTCACGTCGATCGCTGCCATCCGGTCAGTCTAGGGACACCGGATGATTCGGTAGCGGAAGGGATGCCTCCTGCCAGGCCGTCAGCAGGCGGAAGATGGAGCCATGGTGACTCTTGACGACGTGCGCGCGCTCGCGCTCGGCTTCCCCGGGGTGACCGAGCGCATCGACGGCCACCGCGGGGGCCTGTCCTGGCGCACGTCATCGGGCGTGTTCGTGTGGCAGCGCGGGCCGAGCGGACGCGACCTGCAGCAGCTGGACGCCCTCGGTCGGGAGTGGCCGCCCGGCGAGGTCGTCGGCGGTCGCACGGACGGCGAGCAGGGCAAGCTCGCGCTGATCGAGATCTACCCGGACGCGTTCTTCACGATCCCGCACTTCGACGGGTACCCGGCCGTCCTCATCCGGCTCGACGCGATCGACCTCGACCTGCTACGAGAGGTCGTGACCGACGCATGGCTGCTCAAGGTCACCAAGCGCGTCGGTGCCGACTGGCTGGAGAAGCACCCGCCGGCGTGAGCGGTCCGCTACACGCCGCGGTGCGCGCGGAACAGCTCCCAGTCCGCCCGCGACAGGTCGGCGTACGCGTACGCCCACTCCAGGATCGCCTCGCCCGCCGCGCGCCCGCTGCCGACATAGCCCGAGACGGTCGCCGCGAGCGGTGATTGCCCGTGCGCTCGGGCGAGCGTCGCCGCGCACGCCTCGGCGTACCAGCGGAACGCCGAGTCTTCCAGCGCGTCGACTTCGAAGCCGCCCTTCATGTCGTGGAACTGCCGGACGTAGTAGGAACGGATGCCGCCACCCGGCGCGCGGTCGTCGTTCACATGCCCGAGGAACGGATCCGACACGGCCTGCAGCACGCGCTGCATCGCGACGACGCGGGCGCCGTCGCCGAACGCGTCGATGTAGCGCTGCGCGGCGCGTGGCTGGCCGACGAGTCCGTGTTCGGCCAGGACGCTTCGCCCGGCCTCCTTCGCCTGCAGCAGCACGACGTGCCCGTCGGCGTCCTGCAGGGCGATCAGGTAGCAGCGCGTGCCGACGCTGCCGACCCCGACGACGCGGCGCACGACGTCGACGATGGCGTACTGCGACAGCAGCAGGCGGATGTCGACGTTCGCGGTGCGCAGGTAGTCGTCGTATACCTCCTGCACGCCGGCCACCAGTTGCGCGGACACGTGTGTCATGGTGGGCGGTGTCTCGACGAATCCGAGGCGATCGCCGTCGCGCCGCTCGGTGAGCCGACGCGCTGCGCGCGCCCCGGTGCGCTTCGTCGCGTCCTTGATCGCCGCGCGCAGCGCCGCGGCGGTCGTCCCGTCCACGGCCTCCTCAGCAGCGCGCGCGTCGAAGTGGTCGTAGTAGCGGTCGAGCGGGCTGCGCGTGACGCCGGCGCGCAGCGAGCGTGCGTACGTCCGGACCGCTGAGAGGGCGGCATCCCTGATCACCGCCTCGTCGCGCGAGGTCGCCTGCCCCGCGACGACGATGCTCGCCACCAGTCGTTTGACGTCCCATTCCCAGGGCGCCCAGGCGGCCTCGTCGAAGTCGTTGAGGTCGAACACGAGGGTGCGCTGCGGCGAGGCGTACAGCCCGAAGTTCGACACGTGCGCGTCGCCGCACGATCCGACGACGAGGTCGGTGCCCGGCCCGCGCGACAGATCGGCGGCCATCAGCGCCGCCGTGCCCCGGTAGAACGTGAAGGGGCTCTCAGCCATGCGCGCCGCGCGCAGCGGCACGAGGTCGCGTACGCGGGAGGCATCCTGTCGGTCGAGGATGCCCATCGGATCGCGCACCGCCGCCGGCAGTTCGGCGAGCATGCGCCGCGGCAGTCGCTCGCGCAGCCGCTCGCCCCGGGCGAACTGCGCCTTCACCGGCTCGAGCGCGAGCCATTCCGCACGGAGCGACTCGCGCCCTTCGGTCCCCATGGCGACAGTGTGGCACGCGGATGCCGCCCCCAGACGCCGATCGGCGCCGGACCCGTGCGGGCCCGGCGCCGATCGACGCGTCACGTGGTCACTCGCGGGCGAACGCCGCCAGCGCCTCGAGCTCGAGGTCGAGGTACTGCTCGCCGCTGACGTCGATCGCGACGCCGAGCAGCTTGCCGCCCGTGAACGGGAACGGGTTCGTGTACTGGGTGCTCACCGTGTCGGCGCTGTCGAAGCCGACGCACAGTCCGTCGCCGCACAGCGTGAACTTGCCGACCTGTGCACGCATCGGGCCCTCGGCGACGACCTGGTCGTCGACGTAGAGCTTGCACGTGCCGATCGACTCGCCGTTGTCGCCGGCGCGCTCGCGGATGAACTCCATGCCCAGGGCGTGCGCGCCCGGGGTGAGCGCCTCGGACGTGTACGTCTGTTCCGGCGGGATGCCGAGGAAGTTGTACACGTAGCTGAGCTTGCCGTCCTTGATGAACAGCGCGTGGCCGCCGAAGCGCGACCCGTGGGCGAAGATCACCCCCTGCGCACCTTCGTCGATGACGACGTCGGCGATGATCTTGAACGAACGGCCGCGCACGTTCACCGCGACCGACTCCGGGACCGCCGTCGTGCCCGGGTAGTAGATGTACCGTTCGCGCGGCGGCTCCGCCTGGGGCCGGTCGATCGTCAGCTGCTCGCGGGCGGGCCGGTCGTCCAGCGGGTAGACGTAGTTGTCTGCGGCCTCGACCTCGAACGCGTCGATGAGCTCCTTGAGCTTGTCGGGGTGCTCGGCGGCGAGGTCCTTCGCCTCTGAGCGGTCGACGTCGACGTGGTACAGCTCCCAGGTGTCGTTGTCGAAATCGCCGTGCCCGGTGAGCGGCGCGTGGATGGTGGCGGCCTTCCAGCCGTCCTTCCAGATACCCCGGGTGCCGAGCATCGAGTAGTACTGCACGTGCTTCTGCGTCGGGCCGTCCGGCTCGGCGTCGAAGGAGTACTTCATCGACACCCCGGGCAGCGGACGCTGCGTGACGCCCTGGAAGACATCCGGGAACTCGATGCCGATCGCGTCGAGGATCGTCGAGACGATGTCGACCGAGTGGTGGTACTGGTGACGGATCTCGCCCTTCGCCTTGATGCCGGCCGGCCAGTGCACGACGAGCGGGTCGCAGGTTCCGCCCGAGAACTGCGAGTAGCGCTTGAACATCTTGAACGGAGCCGAGAACGCCGCCGCCCACCCGGTGGGGTAGTGGTTATAGGTTGCGGCGGTGCCCAACACGTCGATCTTCGCCAGGTTCTCCTGCAGGTCGTCGGGGAACCCGTTGAAGAACTTGTTCTCGTTGACGGACCCGTCCGGGCTGCCCTCGCCGGACGCGCCGTTGTCGGCGCAATAGAAGATGAGCGTGTTGTCGAGCTGCCCCGACTCTTCGAGGTAGTCGATCACCCGGCCGATCTCGACGTCGGTGTACTCGCTGTAGGCCGCGAACACCTCGGCCATGCGGCTGAACAGGCGCTTCTCGTCGTCCGACAGCGAGTCCCACGGCTTGACATAGTCGGCGGCGTTCGCCTGGTCGTCGGGGAGCGGGTTGAACGGCGTGAGGTCGGTGTCGGCAGGGAGGATGCCGCGCTCGGTCATGCGCCCCAGCACCCACGTGCGGTACGCGTCGTAGCCGTCGTCGAAGAGGCCCTTGTACTTCTCGATGTACTCGGGGGGCGCCTGGTGCGGGGCGTGGTTGGCGCCCGGGCAGTACCACGTGAACCACGGCTTCGACGGGTTGGACGACTTCTGGTCGCGGATCATGCGAATCGCCTGGTCGGCGAGGTCCTTCGACAGGTGGTAGCCGTCTTCGGGCGTGTAGGGCGCCTCGATGAACCGGTTGTCCTCGACGAGGTCGGGGTACCACTGGTTGGTCTCGCCGCCGAGGTAGCCGTAGAAGCGGTCGAAGCCCATCGCGAGCGGCCACTGCGACTTGCTGCCGCCGGACGAGATGTCCTCCTCGGGCACGTTGTGGTTCTTGCCGACCCAGAACGTGGAGTAGCCGTTGTCCTGCAGGACCTGCCCGATGGTCGCGCACTCCTTCGGGATGCGGCCGGAGTAGCCGGGGAACCCGTTGGTGCCCTCCATGATGACCCCCATGCCGTTGGCGTGGTGGTTGCGCCCGGTGAGGAACGTCGACCGCGTCGACGAGCAGATCGACGTGGTGTGCCACTGCGTGTAGGTGAGGCCGTTCGCGGCGAGCCGGTCGAGGGTCGGCATGTTGATCCGGCCGCCGTAGGGCGACCAGGAGGCCATGCCGGTGTCGTCGTACAGGATCACGAGGACGTTGGGAGCGCCTTCCGGTGCCTTGGGCAGCTCGTACGGCGTCCAGTCCGCGACTGAGTCGCGGATGTCGCGCTTGATCGTCCCCTTGAACTCTGCAGCCATGTTGATCTCCTACCTGGTTCCGAGGCGCCGCGCGAGGAGACGGCGCATTCCGACGCTATCGGCTCCCTGTCGAGGGGGGAAGCGTCGTCGCCGGGGCCGCACACATCGACGCATCGCACCGGTTGCGCGCTACGGTGAGTCCGACAGTCCGCACATCCCCCAGGAGGCACGCCCATGGGCGCCGTCATCGGAGAGATCCTTCCCCTCGCGCTCGGCGTGGCGATCAGCCCGATCCCGATCATCGCCGCGATCCTCATGCTCCTCTCGCCGAAGGCGCGCGTGACGAGCGTCGGATTCCTGCTGGGATGGGTGATCGGCATCATCGTCGCGGTGACGGTGTTCACGCTGCTCTCGTCGATCCTTCCGGAGCAGGATCCGGATGCCTCCCAGCCGATCAAGGGCGTCATCCAGCTGATCCTCGGGGCCTTGCTGCTGCTGCTCGCCCTGTCGCAGTGGCGCAAGCGGCCCAAGGCCGGCGAGGAACCGGTCATGCCCAAGTGGATGCAGGCGATCGACAAGGTCACCTTCCCCGTCGCGTTCGGCCTCGGCTTCCTGTTGTCGGCGCTCAACCCCAAGAACCTGCTCATGGCTGCGGGCGCCGGCGTCGGCATCGGCTCGGCGGGCCTGGACACCGGGTCGATCATCCTGGTGATCGCGATCTTCACGGTGCTGGCGGCATCCACGGTCCTCGTGCCGGTCGTCGGGTACCTCACCGCGGCCGACAAGCTGCGCGGCGCACTCGACGCGCTGCGGGTGTGGCTCACGAAAGAGAACGCGATCATCATGGCCGTGCTGCTGCTGGTGATCGGCGTCTCGATGATCGGCAAGGGGATCGGCAGCTTCTGAGGTCCGGATACGGTGGTCGGGTGACTTCACTGGACCACGACCTGGTGCCGCTGCCCGGCGGCACGTTCGCGATGGGCTCCGACGAGTTCTACCCCGACGAGAAGCCGGTGCACGAGCGCGAGGTCGCGCCGTTCCGCATCGGCCGGTATGCCGTCACGAACGAGCAGTACGCCACCTTCGTCGACGAGACGGGGTATGTCACGGTCGCCGAGCGCGAGCTCGACCCGGCCGCTTTCCCCGGTGCCGACCCGGCCGACCTCGTGCCGGGCGCCATGGTGTTCACCCCGACGCCCGGTCCCGTCGATCTGCGCGAGTGGCGCAACTGGTGGCGCTGGCAGCCCGGTGCGTACTGGCGCCGGCCGTCTGGACCCGAGTCCTCCATCGACCAGCGGCTGCGGCATCCGGTCGTCCACATCGCGTACGAGGACGCCCAGGCCTACGCGGCGTGGGCAGGACTGCGCCTGCCGACCGAGGCCGAGCACGAGTACGCTGCACGCGGCGGGCTCGAGGGCAAGCGGTTCGCGTGGGGCGACGAGGCCTACCCGGGCGGCGTGCCGCAGGCGAACTCGTGGCTCGGACGCTTCCCGTACGACAACCAGGGGGTGGGGGATGCCGCCCCCGTCGGCTCGTACGAACCCAACGGCTACGGGCTGTACGACATGACCGGCAACGTGTGGGAGTGGACCACCGACTACTACACGCCGCGTCACCTGCGGCTGTCTGACAAGCCGGTCGACGCGGGCAGGCGCGAGAACCTGCTGGCCGCGGCGAGCGCACAGGAGGACTTCCCGGCGATCCCGCGGCGCGTGCTCAAGGGCGGGTCGCACCTGTGCTCGCCCGACTACTGCCTGCGCTTCCGGCCAGCCGCGCGCTCACCGCAGGCGGAGGACACCGGCATGTCGCACATCGGATTCCGGGTCGCCGCCGACGCGTGACGCGCGCAGCTGCGCGGCCGGACGCCCTGGGCCCCGGCCGCGGACCAGATCATCGGCTCACGCCGTGGGGAACACCTGCGACCAGTCGTCGCGCACGCTCACGAACGTGACGTCGTCGGCGGCCAGCGCCTGCTCGGCGCCCTTGTCGTAGGGCGCATCGCCACGGCCGGTGTCGTCGTCGTGGTGGATGAGCAGCGCGAGGCTGCGCGGGCTTCCTTGCGCGTAGCGCAGCATCGGCAGGTCGCCGTTGGAGTTGCCCGCCGCGAGGATGGGGCGTCGTCCGGTGCGCATCCAGATGCGGACCGGCTTCTCGGGGCCGTCGTCGAAGAACGCCAGCTTGGGCGCGTAGCGCACATCGTTGGCTTCGGCGTCGTAGGTCAGGCCCATGCCGGTGCCGACCACGCGCTCGGCGGGGATGCCGTAGTAGGCCTCGGTCATCGGACGCATGAAGTCGCGCTCGCCGCCCGACACGATGTAGGTCGTGAACCCGCGTGATTCGAGGTGCCGGATCAGCTCCACCATCGGCTGGTAGATCGCCTGCGCATACGGGGTGCCGAGGCTGAGGTGGCGCGCGTCGCGGTAGAACTCGGCGACGGATGCCGCGTACTCGTCGACCGTCATGCCACCGGACGTGCCCGCCACCGCCGAGATGAGGATGCCCAGGTCGGAGTCGTCGCCGGCGTAGTGCTTGTCGACGGCGTTCGCGAGCCACGCCAGGTCGCCGCTCGCGGCCGCCTGATACGGCTGCTTCTCGGCCAGCGACGGGTCGGCGGCCGCAGCCGCCTTCCACTGCTCCAGCAGATAGTGCAGCTGGGTCACCAGCGGCTTCTCGGTCCACAGCGTGCCGTCGTTGTCGAACACGGCGACGCGGGCCTCGGGGGCCACGTAGTCCGGTCCGTTCTCGTCGGTCACGGCGGCGATGAAATCGAGGATGGCGGTGCGGGTCGCGGTGTCGCGCCACGAAGGCAGGGAGTCGCTCATGGGGTGACTCTAGCGGGGCCGGCCACCGCGGTGATGGTGACCTGCGGCCGGTGTCAGTTCGCCGCGACGAACGCGTCGTAGTCCGCCCGTGACAGCGCGGCGTACGCGTGCGCCCACTCCAGGACGGCGTCCGCGACGACCCGGCCGTTGCCGACGTAGCCGGCGACCTGAGCCGCCGTCTGCGACTGCGCGTGGGCCCGGGCGAGGGTGATCGCGCACACCTGTGCGTACGTGGCGAACGGCGCGTCTTCGAGCGTCTCGGCGGTGATGCCGCCCTTCATGTCGCGGAACTGGCGCACGTAGAAGTCGCGGCCCTCGGGGCCCTTCGCGTGGCCGAGGAAGGGGTCCGAGAACGCCTGCAGCGTCTTCTGCAGCCCCACGACCCGTCCGCCCTGGCCCATGCGGGTGATGAAGCGCTCGGCCGCCGCAGGCTGCTCGATGCCGCCGTACTCGGCGAGCACACTGCGGCCGGCCTCCTTGACCTGCAGCAGCAGCGCCCTGGCGTCGCCGTCCTGGAAGGCCATCACCCAGCAACGGGTGCCGACGCTGCCGACGCCGACGACCCGACGTGCGATGTCGGCGAACACGTAGTTCTGCAGGAGCATGCGGACGCTGAGGTCGGCGCTGCCGATGTAGTTCTCGATGTACTCCTGCAAGAGCTCGGCGAACTCCGACGTGACGTGCGTCATGGTCGGCGGCTGCTCCACGAACCGGCGTCGGCCGTCCTCGCCCAGCTGCGTCATCTTGCGGGCGGCCTGCTCGCCCGTGCGCTTCTGCGCTTCGCGGATCGCGGCCCGCATGGCACGACGTGACGGCCTGTCCATGGTCGTCAGCGCTGCATCGACGTCGGAGTGCAGATAGAACCGCTCCAGCGGGGACGCCTCGACCGAAGATGTGAGCGTACGGGCATAGGCGAACACGGCTGCGCGGGCGGCGGCATCCACCACGGTCTCATCGCGAGAGGTGACCTGTCCCGCGATGACGATGCTCGCGACGAGACGCTTGAGGTCCCACTCCCACGGCGCCCATGCCGCCTCGTCGAAGTCGTTCAGATCGAACACGAGCGTCCGCTGCGGCGAGGCGTAGAAGCCGAAGTTGGCGACGTGGGCATCGCCGCACGACGCGACGAGGATGCCGCTGTGCGGATCGCGGGCGAGGTCCGCCGCCTGCAGAGCGGCGGTGGCGCGATAGAACGCGAACGGGTTCGCCGACATGCGCTCCGCACGCAGGGGGACGAGTTCGGGCACGCGCGTGCGGTTCTGCGCGGCAAGGATCGCCAGCGGGTCACGGCCCGACGTCGTCAGGCGCGAGAGCGTGCGTCGCGACGTCTGCTTGCGGGCCGCCAGCCCCTGTTCCACATGCTCGCGCGTGCTGATCGGACCCGACCACTCCTGCTCAGGGATCGTACTCACGCGAACATCGTGACGCTGCGACGTGTCGCGCGCATCACCCTTCTCAGATGACGCGGGCTTCGCCGCGTGCGTCGAACAGGCCGAGCTCGGTGGCACGCTCGATCGCGGCATCGCGGGAGGCGACACCGAGCTTGCGGTAGATGTGGGCGAGATGGGTCTTGATCGTGTTCGTCGACAGGAAGCAGCGCTCGGCGATGTCGGCGATCGTGTAGCGGGTCGGCAGATAGCTGATCAGCTCGAGCTCGCGGGGGGTCAGCTCGTCGACGAGTCGCTCGCCGCGCGGTGCCGCCTGGCCCCGCATGCGCTCGGCGACGAATCGGCCGAACTCGGATCGCCCGGTGGGCACCTCGTCGACGAGGTCGACGAGAGCAGGTCCGATCCGCAGGAACGGCCACGCGAGCCGGTCGTCCTGCGCGCGCGCCAATGCGCTCTCGAGGTGCTCCCGCGCCGCCACGCGACGTCCCTCGACGACGCACAGCCAGGCCGTGAGCGCCTCGACCTCGATGTCGGCCAGCGGGCTCGACGGAACACCCGAGGCCTGCAGCTCCGCCAGCCGAGCCCGTGCCTGATCGGGCCGTGCCGAGGCCAACAGCCCGGCGACCTCTTCGAAGGCCACGAAGGACCACGCCGGCGCCGGACCCGGGGGAGAGGCGGGGATGCCTCGCAGCCGCGATTCCCGCAGCGAGATCGCGGTCAGCGCCTGGCGCACGATGGGCGGTGCGGGCCCGAGGTCGTCGGTGCCCGCGACCTCGTCGTTCGGATGGACCAGCCGCGATGCCGCCGCGGCGAGCCAGAGCAGCTGCGCACGGTTGTTGGCGGCGGCGCCGGCGACGGCGGCCGCGAGCGACGCCGCTGCGTCCTGCGGCTCGCCCCGGTGGATCGCGACGAGCGCGTGGGCGAGGTGCGCGTCGGCCGGGGCAGGCCGGCCGTGGACGCCGATGTCGCGCGCCAGGTTGAGCGCCTCGTCCGCGTGTTCGACCGCGATGCGGAGCCGGCCCGAGAGCGCCTCCGCGATCGCGAGCGAACCGAGCGCGTGCACGCGGTAGGACGCGTAAGCCAGTCCCACGGGAGCGAGGGCCGCGGCGATCGCGTCGCGAGACTCCTCGATGCGCCCCCGCAGCAACCGTGCGCGGCCCGCGGCCACCCCGCTCACCAGCAGCAGCAGCGGCCGGGACGTCAGGCCGATCAGGTCGGGCAGCTCGGCGTCGGGGTGCGCCACCAGAAGCGCCGTCGCCTGGGAGGCGAGCTCCTCGAAAGCCTCGGGATGCGGGCTGTACTGCACCTGCGCGGCCAGATACGTCAGCGCGATCTGCCGGCGGCCCGTCGTCATGCCGCGGGCGACCACCAGACGCTGCAGCGCCCCGGCGGCAGGGATCACCCGTCCGCTCATGGTGTCGGCGATCGCCAGCAGCAGCTCGGCGTCGTGCCGGGTCGTGCGGGCCTCGACCGGGACGAGCGAGAGCCAGCGGGCGATTCGCGTGGTGCCGACATCCTCGTACGGGTCGGGACGGTTGCGCAGGATCAGGTCCATCGCGCGGTCCCACCGTCGCGCGCGCAGGAGGTACTCGATCGCGGTGTCGGCGTCGCCCGCGGCGAGGAACCACTCCGCAGCGGCATCCAGCACGGCATCCTCCACCGTCGCGTCCGTGGCGCGGAGCCGGTAGAGGAGGAGGTCGCGGAACAGCCGGTGGAAGCGGAACCAGCCGGTGTGCCCCGGAACGCGGACCAGGAACAGCGAGTCGCGTTCGAGTCGGGCGAGGAACTCGTCGCCGCCGTCCGGCAGGACGGCGACGGCCTCGCCCAGCCCCGCGCACACCTCGTCGAGGAGGGCCAGCCGCATGAGCGCGTCACGCCGCTCGGGCCGCAGCACGTCGAGCACCTCGGCGCTGAGATAGTCCATGACCCGCTCGTCGGCATCGGCGAGCTCGTCGACGACGCGGTCGGGGTCGTCCGCGAAGCGCAGTCGGAGGGCGGTCAGCTGAACCCCCGCAGCCCAGCCCTCGGTCAGCGTCGTGACGGATGTCACCGTGGCGGGATCGAGCTCGCGGCCGGTGATCGCGGTGAGCACCCCGCCGGTGGTCTGGTCGTCGAACGCGAGCTCGCGCTGCCGGATCTCGACGAGGCCGTGCTCCAGTCTGTGGCGGTGCCAGCCCAGGTGCAGATCCATGCGCGACGAGAAGACGGCGTGTGCATTCGGGGGGAGGAGGTCGACCAGCCGCCACACGTCGGTGAGGATCGCGGTCTTGGCGAGATGATCGAGGTCGTCGAACACCAGGACGATCTCACCGAGCTCACCCAGGCGCGCCGCCAGATCCTCCAGAAACGGCGCGCCGAGCCGTGCTCTCGCGAGGTTCGGAGGAGGCTCGGGCGCCGAGAACTGCGGCGCGACCGCGGCGATGCCCTCGCATAGGTGCCTTGCGAACACGCCCACCGCGCGATCGGCGGCGGTGAGGTCGATCCAGGCCACGGCGAGGTCGCTCCGGCCCTGCGTCCACTGCGTGAGGAGGACGGTCTTGCCGGCACCGGCCGGCGCCACC
>Ga0160453_100827_pt1 | contig 16410 bp, 10 predicted proteins | sample HID1971K_E6MG_FD_108228 | JGI IMG/M metagenome (GOLD analysis project Ga0160453, IMG submission 108228) | Enriched millipede-associated microbial communities from UW Madison campus, WI, USA - HID1971K_E6 MG | ecosystem: Host-associated > Arthropoda: Insects > Digestive system > Unclassified ...
CCGGGTCACGTCGCTGAGCGAGCGCCGACACCCGCTCCCGGTCGCTGAGCGAGCGCCGACACCCGCTCCCGGTCGCTGAGCGAGCGCCGACACCCGCTCCCGGTCGCTGAGCGAGCGCCAGCGAGACGAAGCGCGGCGGCTCACCGATCGGCCGGCACCTCGATCACCGCGACCCCGGCCACCGGAAGCCGCAGCGGGTCGCCGGGTGCCAGTTCCCGGCCGGTGAGCAGGTCCGTGCCGGCGAACGGCGCACGCACCTCGACGTCGGCCGCGCCGTGGTTCAGCACGAACTCGTAGCGGCGGCCGTCGACCACTCGCGCAGTGTGTTCGAGGTCGGGTACATCGGCGAAGGGGCCCAGGGCGTCCTGCTCGGCGAGCACGTGGCGCACGACCCAGTCCACCCCGGTCTGGTCGAGCACGGTGCCGACGTACCACGCGGATCCCGCACCGAACCCGTTGCGCGTCACGGCGGGCACCCCGGCGTAGAACTCGCGCTCGTACGTGCCGACGGGCGTCGCGCCCTGCGGTGTCACCAGGTCGAACACGTGCCGCGCCTCGACGCGGACGACGGGCTCCCCCGGCATCCCCAGCGCCACCGCGTTCGCGGCCGAGGGAGCCAGCGAATCGGTCTCGTCGACACGCACGCCGCACAGCGCGCCGAACGGGCCGGGCACGTCCGCGAGGAACGCGTTGTCGTCCTCGTCGACCAGTCCCGACAGGACGGTCGTCACGACGGTGCCGCCGCGGCGCGCGACGTCCTCCAGTGCCACGGCGACCGAGCCGTTGACGACGTGCAGCAGCGGCGCGACGACGACGTCGTAGCCGGCCAGGTCTGCACTCGTCGGCACGACGTCGACGAGTGCCCCGGCCTGCCACAGGGCCTCGTGATACGCCACGAGCTGCTGCTCGTATCCGACGGCGCGGCTGTGCCCGTCGGTCATCTCCAGCGCCCACCACGAGTCCCAGTCGAACAGCAGTGCGACGCGCGCCGGCGTGCGGCCGCCGAGCAGCCGGTCGCCGACGTGTTCGAGCTCGACGCCGAGGGCCGCGACCTCCCGGAACGCGCGGGTGTCGGTGCGGCCCGCGTGGTTCAGCACCGCACCGTGGTACTTCTCCGACGCGCCGCGGCTCTGCCGCAGCTGGAAGAACAGCACCGAGTCGGCGCCGTGCGCCACGGCCTGCCACGACCACAGCCGCATCACCCCGGGACGCTTGACCGGGTTGTAGTCCCGTGTCGCGGTCATGGTGGGCGTCTGCTCCATGAGCCAGAACGGCTGGCCGTCCTTGAGCCCGCGCATGAGCGCGTGCGACAGGGCCATGCGCGAGACCGGTGAGCCGTCAGTCGGGTAGTTGTCCCACGAGGCGAAGTCGAGGTGCGGCGCCCACCGGTGGTAGTCGAGGTGCCGATAGATGCCCATCATGTTGGTCGTCACCGGAAGGCTCGAGAATTCGCGGATCGCGCGCTTCTCATCGCCGAACGACCGCAGCAGGTTGTCACTGTTGAAGCGCAGATAGTCGAGCGAGATGCCCTGGAACGCCGTGTGGTTCGGCCCACGCCAGTGCTCCGACAGCATCGTCGGCGGCACGATCTCGTCCCAGTCGGTGAAGCGGTGCGACCAGAAGTCGGTGTTCCACGCGCGGTTGAGCGCGTCGAGGCTGCCGTAGCGCTCCCGCAGCCACAGCCGGAACTCCGCCGCGCACAGGTCGCAGTAGCACTGCCCGCCGTACTCGTTGTTGATGTGCCACGCGACCACCGCCGGATGCTCGCCGAAGCGCTCCGCGATGCGCCCGGCGACAGCGGCCGACAGCCGCCGGTACGCGGGCGACGACGGGCAGGCGTTGTGGCGCCCGCCGTACACGTGCCGCCGCCCCTCGAAGTCGGTGCGGCAGACGTCGGGATGCTGATGCGCCAGCCACGGGGGCACGGCGGCGGTGCCGGTCGCCAGGCACACCTTGCGCCCTTCCGCGTGTGCGCGATCGACGATCCGCTCCAGCGTCGACAGGTCGTACTCGTCTTCGGCGGGCTGCGTGGACGACCACGAGAACACCCCCACCGTCACGAGGTCGATGTGCGCGAGGTCGAACGCGCGGTAGTCCTCGTCCCACACCTCCTCGCCCCACTGCTCGGGGTTGTAGTCGCCGCCGTACGGGATCTTCGACAATGCAGGAAGGGTCACGATTCGATGTTCTCCAGAGAAGTGGATGCCGCGACCGCAGCGCTCCGGTGAGCCCGCGGTCGCGGCATCCGATCTGTCAGAAATGTCAGCCGTTGGCCTTGGCGTAGCGCTTCTGGGCCTCGTTGACGATGTCGATGTACTGGGTCATGTTCATGCCCTCGAGCTCGGACACGTAGGTGTCCCACTCGTCCATCGAGCGCTGGCCGAGGATGAAGGCCGCCGTGCTCTGCCACACGTGGTCCTTCAGCGCGGACTGGTACAGCGACACCTGCTCGCGCTCCGCCTCGCTCAGCGGTGCCGGGGGCGGCAGGTCGAGCACCTTCTTCGTCGACATCTGCTCGACGAAGTTCAGCGCCTCTTCGGGCAGCATCGAGCGGTCGAGGTCGACCGACGATCCGTGGACGAGCATCCATACGCCGTTGGAGAAGCCGTAGTCGGTCTGCAGGTTCTTCGGCGCACCGGCGTTGATGCCCATCGCCGTGATCCCGGGGTCGAGCACCCGCTTGCCGTCGGCGTCCTTCGTGTACGTCTCGCCCTCGACGCCCCACTTGGCGAACTCGAGCCCCTCGTCGGAGTAGTAGAGCCAGTCGAGGAACTGCAGCAGGGCCTTGAAGTGCGGGGACTCCTGCACCTTGGACGACAGCATGAACCCGCTCACCAGGCGCTGACCGGCCTGGAAGTTGTCGCCGGCCGGTCCCGCGGGCACGCGGATCATGGCGAGGTCGCCGTCGGTGCCGAGGTCCTTGAGCGTCTGGCGGTAGCCGATGATCTCCTGGTTGTTGGTGCCGACCGAGAGCGCCTGACCCGAGGCCACCTTCTGCTTGGCCTGGTCGTCGTCCTGCGTGACGGCCTCGGGATCGAGCAGGCCGTCCTCGACCAGCCCGGCGTAGAACTCGATGAGCTCCTTGTACTCGTCTGTCGCGCCCGTGTAGACGAACTCGTCGCCGTTCCAGGTCAGGCCCTGGCCGAAGCCCCATCCGGCCTGGGTGCCGAAGTTCGGCGACACGAACGCCAGCGTGCCCTCGAGCGGACCGTTGGCCGACCAGCGGTCGGTCATCGGGTACAGGTCGGGGTAGGCCTTCTTGACCGCGCGCAGATCATCGGCGAACTCGTCGAAGGTCGCGGGCTCGAGGCTCAGCCCGAGCTCCTGCCAGATGTCGGATCGCACCGCGAAGGTGTACTCCGGGCGCGGCTCCTCGCGGAAGCCGGGGAACAGGTAGTACTTGCCATCCTCCTGGCGGAGCTGATCCAGGTCGGCCTCGAGATGCCACTTCTTGACCTTGTCCATGTAGTTGGGCATGTACTGCACGAAGTCGCTCGCGGGCAGGATCGCCCCGCCGGCGACGAAGGGCACCTCCTGGCCCGGGTAGGTGACCGAGATGATGTCGGGGGCGTCGCCGGCGCCGATCACGAGCGACTTGCGCTGGTCCCACTCGTTCAGCGGCGCCGAGGTGATGTCGAAGGTGACCTGCTGGTTCTTCTCCAGCTCGCTGAGGAACAGCCAGTCCTTGCTGTAGGGATAGTTCGGGTGGTCGCGGTAGAACAGGCCGAACTCCACCGGCTCGGTCGCCTGGAACGTGTCACCGACGCCGTAGTCCTCCATGGCGCCGACGTCCTTGCCGGTGAAGTCGAAGTCCGCGGCGGCCTTGTCATCGTCGGCGGCGCTCGATCCGGAGTCGCATCCGCTCAGAACGAGAGCGCCCGCCGCGAGCATGGCGCCCGCGAGCAGCACGCTTCGTCGCATGTGCTGTGTCATGAGGATTCCTTTCTTGGGGGTCTACTGCTTGACGGAGCCGAGCATCACGCCCGACACGAAGTACTTCTGGATGAAGGGGTAGAGGCAGACGATCGGCAGCACCGTGAGGAGCATCGTGACGGCCTTGACGTTGGCTGCGACCTGGGTCGCGTCTCCGCTCATGGCGCCCGCCCCCAGCGACTCGGTGCTGCTCGCGGCGGCCAGCAGGTTGCGCAGGTAGACGGTCACGGGGTACAGCTCGGCCTTGTCCATGTAGAGGAACGCCGCGAACCACGAGTTCCAGAACGACACCGCGTAGAAGAGCACCATCGTGGCGATCACCGCCTTGCTCAGCGGCAGCACGATCTTCCAGAGGATGCCGTAGGTCGTCAGGCCATCGATCGCGGCGGCCTCTTCGAGGTCTTCGGGGAAGCCCTCGAAGAACGACTTCATGACGAGCAGGTTGAACACGCTGATCGCGTTGGGGATCACGATCGCCCACAGCGTGTTCTTGAACCCGAGCTCATTGATCAGGATGTAGTTCGGGATCAGCCCGCCGTTGAAGAACATCGTGAAGACGGCGATGCCGATGAAGAACGCGCGACCCTTCAGGTGCTTCTTCGACAGCGCGTACGCGAACGTCGTCGTGAACACCATCGCGATCGCGGTCGCCACGACGGTGTACAGCACCGTGTTGCCGTAGTTGCGCCAGAACATCGGGTCGCCCATGACGTACCCGAAGGTGGTGACGTTGAACCCCTTGGGGATCAGGTTGACCTGCCCCGAGTTGATGTATGCCTCGGAGCTGAACGCCTGCGCGACCACGTTGAGGAACGGGTACAGGGTCAGGAAGCACAGCGCGACGATCAGCACGCCGTTGACGATGCGGAACACCGTGTAGCCGCGGGTGTCTGTGATGCCGCCCTGCTTGGCGGGGCGGAAGATCCGCTCCGACATGCGACGCGGGGCGGTGCGGAGGCTTTCGGTCACCACAGGCTCGTCCCCACGGTTCGGCGCGAGATCGCGTTGGCGGTCAGGATGAGCACCAGCCCGATGAGCGACTCGAACAGGCCGATGGCCGTCGCGTACGAGAAGTTGCTCGAGATGATGCCGACCCGGTACAGGTACGTCGAGATGACGTCGGCGGTCGGGTACAGCAGCGGGTTGTACAGCAGCAGGATCTTCTCGAAGCCGACGGCCATGAACGTGCCGATGTTGAGGATGAGCAGCACGATCATCGTCGGGCGGATGCCGGGAAGCGTGACGTGCCAGATCTGCCGCCAGCGGCTGGCGCCGTCGATGCGCGCCGCCTCGTACAGCTGCGGATCGATCGTGGTCAGCGCGGCGAGGTAAAGGATCGTGCCCCATCCCACGGTCTGCCAGATCTCAGAGCTCACGTAGATCGTCGGGAACCACTGCGCCAGCTGCATGAACGGGATCGCATCGCCGCCGAAGAACTCGATGGCCTGGTTGATCGAGCCGCGCACGGCGGTCAGCTGCAGCACCATGCCGGCGACGATCACCACCGACATGAAGTGCGGCAGGTACGAGATCGACTGGGCGACGCGCTTGAACGAGTGCGAGCGCAGCTCGTTGAACATCAGCGCCAGCACGATCGGCAGCGGGAACACGATGACGAGCGTCAGCCCGCCGAGGATGAGCGTGTTGAAGAACGCGCGCCAGAACGTCGGATCGTGGATGAACAGCTCGACGTAGCGGAGCCCGACCCATTCGTCGCCGAACATCGAGCCGCCGGGGCGGAACCGCCGGAAGGCGATGATGTTGCCGGCCATCGGGATGTACCGGAAGATCACCAGAAAGACGACCGGCAGGACGAGCAGCGAGTAGAGCCGCCAGTCCTTCTTGAGGGCCTTGCGCCACGTGGTGCGCGAAGACCGCGAGCGGCGAGACCGCCGCTGCGGCGGGGACGGAGCCTCGTCGACCTCGGCGCGCAGTTCCACCGCCTCGGCGACGACGAGGTTGCTGTTGACCGACATGCGCTCCCTTGCGGCTGTCCGGAGGCGGGTCCATCCGCCTCAAAAGGATGCGAAAGTTTCGTCTTCCGCTTCGATACACGATGACGGTAGTCTGGGCGCGCATCGGATGTCAACGTTTTCATTCGACATTCTGCTGGACCGCCAACATTTCGTCAGATCCGCGAAGGAGCAGCCGACGATGGCCCGATTCGACCTGTCCGAGCCCGAGCTCGCCGCCTACCGGCCCGACGTCGCCGAACCCGACGACTTCGACGAGTTCTGGCGTGAGACGCTCGCCACTGCCAGATCCGTGGATGCCGCCGCCCGCCGCACCCCCGTCGACTCGGGGCTGACGCTCGTCGACGTCGACGATGTGGTGTTCCCCGGCTACGCGGGCGATCCCATCCGTGCGTGGCTGATCGTGCCCCGTGGGGCCGACGGGCCACTGCCGGCGGTGGTCGAGTTCGTCGGCTACGGCCGCGGTCGCGGCCTCCCGTTCGAGCGCCTCCACTGGCCCGCGGCAGGCTTCGCCCAGCTCATCGTCGACACGCGTGGTCAGGGCGCCACGTGGGGCACGGGCGGCAGCACCCCCGACCCCCACGGAGCGGGGCCGGCGGCATCCGGATTCCTCACGCGGGGCATCGAAGACCCGGCCGCGCACTACTACCGGCGCGTGTTCACCGATGCCGCGCGTGCGGTCGACGCCGTGCGCGCGATGCCCGAGATCGACCCGGCGCGCGTCGCGGTGACCGGCAACAGCCAGGGCGGCGCGATCGCGATCGCCGCGGCAGGACTGTCGGACGGACTCGTGGGCGCACTGCCGACCGCGCCGATCCTCACCCACGTCCGGCGCACCGTGGGGATGACGGATGCCGACCCGCACGCCGAGATCGTGCGCTACCTGTCGGTGCATCGCGGCGCGCACGACCAGGTGTTCCGCACGCTCTCGTACCTCGACGGCGTCAACTTCGCCCGTCGCGCCACGGCGCCCGCGCTCTTCGGCGCCGGGTTGATGGACACGATCGCGCCGCCGTCAGGCGTCTACGCCGCGGCGAACCACTGGCGAGGCGGAGCCGACGTCATCGCGTACCCGTGGAACGGGCACGAGGGCGGCGAGGGCCTGCACTGGCAGAGTCAGCTCGCATGGCTGCGCTCCAGAACGGATGCCGCCGCCCCCGCAGCCGCCACCAGAAACTTTCGGACTACGATCGCACCATGACGGCCCCACAGCGCGTGACGCTCGCCGAAATCGCCGCGGAGGCCGGCGTCTCGCTCGCCACGATGTCGAAGGTGCTCAACGGCCGCACCGACGTCGCTCCCGCCACCCGCGCCCGGCTCGAGGAGCACCTCGCCCGGCACGGCTACACGCGACGCAGCACCGCCCAGCGCAGCGACTTCGTCGAGCTCGTCTTCCACGAACTCGAGGCCAGCTGGTCGATGGAGGTCATCGAAGGCGTCGAGGACGTCGCCCACGCCGCCGGGCTGTCGGTGGTGCTGACGGTGAGCGGCGACCGGCATGAACCGGGGCCGGAGTGGATCGACGGCGTGCTGCGCCGACGGCCCGCGGGCGTGATCCTGGTCTTCAGCGACATCGCCCCGAAGTATCGCGAGAAGCTGCGCTCGCGCGGCATCCCGTTCGTCATCGTCGATCCCGCCGGCGATCCCTCCCCCGACGTGCCGTCGGTCGGGTCGGCCAACTGGTCGGGCGGACTCATGGCGACGCGTCACCTCATCGAACTCGGGCATCGGCGCATCGCCGCCATCACCGGGCCCGAAGACATGATGTGCTCGCTCGCACGCGTGGACGGCTACCGATCGGCGATGAACGCGGCCGGTCTCGCGATCGACCCCGAGCTGATCCGCTTCGGCGACTTCCACCCCGACGGGGGCGAGGTCGCCGCGCGAGAGCTGCTGGCGCTCGACGACCCGCCCACGGCCTTCTTCGCCGGCAGCGATCTGCAGGCGCTGGGCGTCATCTCGGCCGGCTCTGCTGCCGGACTTCGTGTGCCCGACGACCTGTCGGTGGTCGGCTACGACGACATCGCCCTGTCGCGGTGGATGAGTCCGCAGCTGACGACGATCCACCAGCCGCTGCGCCGCATGGGCGAAGAGGCGACCCGCCTCGCGCTGCGTCTCGCCGACGGCGTCACCCCCGACACGCTGCGCATGGACCTCGCCACCCACCTCGTGGTGCGCGGCAGCACGGCGGCCCCGCGCCCCGCCTCTGCGTGAGACACGCTTCGTCTCGTCGCTGGCGCTCCTCGCTGAGCGAGGGAGGAACGACCGAGACGAAGCGCGGTGCACGAGCAACCCCGTCACCACGCTTCGTCTCGCTGGCGCTCGCTCAGCGACCGGAACCTCGGTCGCCGGTCGCTGAGCGAGCCAGGAACCTCGGTCACCGGTCGCTGAGCGAGGGAGGAACGACCGAGACGAAGCGCGGTGCGCGAGCAACCTCGTCGCGCCGGCGCTACTACTTCTTCGGCGGGATGGGCACCGCGGTGGATGCCGCCGACGTCGCCTGACCGTCGGCCGCGGTGGCCGTCACGACGACGCTGACGTCGTGGCCGCGGTCCGAGCCGCGCACCGGGTAGACCGCACGCCTGGCGTCGGGGATGTCGATGCCGTCGCGCTGCCACTGGTACGTGAACGTCAAGCCCGCGCCGCGCCAGTCCCCCGGCGTCGCGGTGAGCTTGCCGTTCACGGCCGCGTGCCCGGTCACGGCCGGCGCGACGACGCTGACGGGAGCCGCCGGTCCGACGAACCGGCCGACGCCCCAGCGGGCGGTCGACTGGTAGCCGGCACCCGTCGGGTCGGCCCAGTTGCTGATGGCGGTGCGCTGCCCGCCCGAGGCGTCGTTGACCTGGAAGTCCAGGCCGTGGAACGTGCCGAGCCCGGCGGCCTCGCCGAGGTCGACGGCGAGCTCGACGACGTACCCGCCGTCGGCGAGCGCCGTGGCCGACGTGACGCGTCCGCGCTGGAAGGCCTCGTCGCCGGTGCCGAACGACACCGCGTTCGCCGCGCTGACGCGAATCTGACTGTCGACCGGGCGGTACGAGCCGTTCTTGGCGTTGCCCGGGTCGACGTAGACCTCGACGGAGTCCTGGATCCACGGGTCCGACCCACTGACGTCGACCGTCGGGTCGGCGACCCGGGCGAGCACGTACAGCGTCGACCCCGACCACAGCGTGCGCACGGTGGCGATGGCGCCGCCGGTGCCCGATACGGCCTTGCCCGTGGTCACGACACGGGCGTCGGCCCACGCGGCATCGACCACGCCGTCGACGACGGGTGCGGCATCCGCCTGCACCACCTCGACGAACGACACCGGTTTGACGAGGGTGAGCGTGCCGAGCGTGCCCGGCCCGTTCCACGCGACGGTGCTGGTTCCCGTCGCGACCCGCAGGTCGAACGCGAGGGTGTCGCCCGCGGCGGCCGCGGTCAGCGGCAGCTGCGCCACGACGTCATACCCGCCGTCGCGCTCGGTGACGACCGCCGGCGCATCGCCGGTGCCGTCGCGCGCCACGCGGTACACGGCGTCACCGAGGGCGAGCTCGACGCCGTCGGCCGCATCGGCGGCCGCGTCGTCGACGCTCGCGTACACCGTGAGGTGGTCGGCGGCCCAGCGCAGCTGGAACGACGCGGTGCCCTGCAGGTCGTGGAGGGGCAGCCGCTGCCATTCCGGCGACGAGGTCGCGGCGGCATCCAGCGGCACATCGCCGCCGAAGACGTTCGCGGCGCGCTGCGGCACGGGGAGCTCTGCGTCGACCGCGCCGAAGTACGCGGGCTTGGCGTGGAACGAATCGTTGAACAGCAGCGGTGCGCCCTCGTCATTGCGCCAGCTGCGGCCGTCGGTGAGGCCCCAGACCGTGACCGAGAACAGGTCGTCGGCGTGCGCGCGGAAGACGCGGAAGGCGTCGCGGTAGTAGTAGCCCTGATCGACGAGCTTCGCCTGCGTGAGAGGTGTACCGGCCGAGACATCGAACTCGGTGACCGCCTGCTTCACCGGCAGGTCGTCGAACGCGGTGAGCGCAGCATCGAGCGCCGAGACCGGCATCGCGAGGCTCACGTGGAACTGGTGCCCCACGCCGTCCACCGGCACACCGCGCGCGATGAGCCGCGAGACGAGCGCGTGGTAGCGCTGCTGCTTGCCGCCCTGCTCGGTGTTGTAGTCGTTGATGAACAGGGCGATGGGACGATCCGCGGTCGGTGCGGCGAACGTCTGGTTGAACGCCTCCTCGGCGTAGGTGAACGCGAGGTCGATGAAGTCCTCGCCCAGGACGCGGTACCACTCGCTGCGTCGCAGGCCGTCGGCGTACTCGCCGCCGTCCGAGACGACCTCGTTGACGACGTCGAACGCCCGCAGCGGGTTGGTGCTGCTGCCGAAGAGCCCGTAGCGGTCCGACAGGTACTGCGCGACGTCGAAGATGTGGGTGCGCAGGCGGTCCCGCAGCACGGCGCGACCGGCGTCGTCCGCGGCGAGCGGCTGCCCGGCGTCGTCCTGGAAGAACCAGGCCGGCGTCTGACCGTGCCACGCCAGCACGTGCCCGTAGACGCGCAGGTCGTGCTGCTGCGCGAAGTCCATGAGCGCGTCGGCTTCGGCGTTCTCGGTGACGAAGTCGCCGTTCGCGTCGTACCAGGCCTCGGGCTTCATGAAGTTCTCGGGCGTCACCTGATCGAAGTGGCGAAGCAGAAGATCGGATGCCGTACCCGTCGTCTCCCGGCTGTCGATGGCGACGCCTACCGGAAAGTCGGCCGTCTCTTTCAGCCCGGTGAGGTCTTCGACGCCGGGCGGCGTCACATCGCTCTCGGTCGTGATGACGATGTCGTCGACGAGGAACGACGGCTGCAGATCGCCGACGGCGGCGGCCTCGATGTAGATGTTCACCGACGACATCGCGGACGGCATCGTGTACGTGCCGCCGATCTGCACCCATCCCGCGGCCGTGGTGTCGACGGCGTTGCCGATCCGCGTGTACGTGTTCGACCCGCTGACCGGGGTCTGCTCCGCGGTGAAGTTGATGCCGGTCGTCTCGGTCGCGCCGGCCGGCAGCTTGACCCAGGCAGAGATCTGGTAGACCGATCCCTCGGTCAGCAGGCCGGCGGAGTTCGCAGAGAGGCCCTGCCAGTTGGCCGTCCGGCCCGTGACGGCGAGAGCCTTCGTGCCGACGTGCGCCTCGGCGCCGGTCACGGTCAGCGTGACGCCGCCGCGCGGACCCCAGGGCCCGGTGGACCCGTCTTCGAAGCCGACCGAGCTGATGGTGGTGGTCGTCGCGGCACCGGCGGGTGCGGCGAGCCCGAGGGCGGCGGTCACGGCCGTGGCCGCCGCCACAGCGATCATGGACAGTATTCTGCGTCGTTGCATAAGGCGCTCCTTTGCGCGATGGGGGTTACCGGATACCGGTCGTCGAGCGAGCGAGGACGCTTCGTCTCGTCGCTGCGCTCCTCGCTCAGCGACCGACTCGCGTGCCGCCCGCTCAGCGAGCGGGGTATGGCTCGACCGTCACCTCCGCGTGCAGCCGGCGCGTGTGGTCGAGGTATCGCGGCTCGCCGGTGACGCGCACGGTGCGTGTCGCGACGATGTCGGAGCTGGAGCGTCCGAAGCCGAGCACGAGCTCGCCGGGCTCGACGACGCGGCGGCCGTCCACTCCCGTGAACGATGCGAGGTCGGCGGGCACGTCGAACGACACCCGCGCCCGCTCGCCGGCACGCAGCGGAACGCGCGCGTACGACACGAGCCGCTGCACCGGACGCACGACCGAGGCCGCCGGGTCGTGCAGGTACAGCTGCACGACCTCCACGCCGTCGCGGTCGCCGGTGCCGGCGACGTCGATCGACACCGTGACGGTGCCGTCTGCGGCCAGCGTGTCGGCGGAGGCCGCGGCATCCGACCACTCCGCCGTCGTGTAGCCGAGGCCGTGGCCGAACGCGTACGCCGGCGTGGGGTCGATGTTCGACACCTCGTTGCGACGCGCGAGGCGCGAGGCGAGGTAGGTCGAGGGCTGCGCGCCGGGATCGCGGGGGATGCTGACGGGCAGGCGACCGCTGGGGTTCACGCGCCCGCTCAGCACGCCCGCGATCGCGCCCGTGCCCTCTTCGCCCGCGAAGAAGCTCTGCACGATGGCCGCAGCGCGCTCCGGGGCCGAGCCGAGGGCGTAGGGCCGCCCCGCGAGCAGCGTGACGACGACCGGGGTTCCGGCGTCGAGCACGGCGTCCAGCAGCACCTGCTGCGCACCCGGCAGGGTGAGGTCGGCCGCGTCGCAGCCCTCGCCGCTCGTGCCACGGCCGAACAGGCCGGCGCGGTCGCCCAGGGCGAGCACGACGACATCGGCGGCAGCGGCAGCGGTGACGGCGTCGGCGATCCCGTCGGTCTCGCCGCCGTCGATCGACGTGCCCGCGGCGTACGCGATGTCGGCGCCGGGAAACTCGGCCGCGAGCGCCTCGCGCAGCGTGGGCAGCGCGATTCCGAGGGCGAACTCGGGATGCCGCACCCCCACGTGCGAGGGGAACGAATAGCACCCGAGCACGGCGTAGGGGTCGTCGGCGACCGGGCCCACCACGGCGATGCGGGCGGGTGCCGCCAACGGCAGCACGCCGTCGTTTCGCAGCAGCACGATCGCCTCTTCGGCGATACGGCGCGCGAGGTCGCGGCCCTCGGGCGGGTCGAGGTCGATCGTGCCGCGCACGGCGTCGACCGAGTCGGCGTCCACGCCGACGAGCACCGGGGGCACCGCCGACCAGTCCGCGTCGAGAAGGCCGAGCTGCGCCTTCTGACGCAGCACGCGACGCAGGGCGCGGTCCACGATGGCCGGGTCGACCTCGCCCGCCTCGACGGCGCGCACGAGGTCGGCACCGAAGGTCTTGACCGTGGGCAGCTCGACGTCGATGCCGGCCGAGAGCGCCTGGGCGGCGGCATCCGTCCACCCGTCGGCGACGCCGTGAAGTTCTTTGAGGAATGCGATCGAGAAGTAGTCGGCGACCACCGTGCCCTCGAAGCCCCACTCGTCGCGCAGCAGCCCGGTCAGCAGCGACGCGTCGGCGGCGGTCGGCACGCCGTCGAGGTCGGTGTACGAGTTCATCACCGAGCGCACGCCGCTCTCGCGCACCGCCATCTCGAACGGCGGCAGCAGCACGTCGGCGAGCTCACGCGGGCCGACCGACACCGGCGCGAGGTTGCGTCCGCCCTTGGAGGCCGAATAGCCCACGAAGTGCTTCAGCGTCGCGACCACGCCGGCGCTCTCGACGCCCTGGATGTACGCCGTCGCGACGGTGCCGACGAGGTACGGGTCTTCGCCGATCGTCTCTTCGACGCGTCCCCAGCGGGCGTCGCGCACGACGTCGAGCACCGGCGCGAGGCCCTGGTGCACGCCCACCGAGCGCATGTCGGCGCCGATGCGGCCGCCCATCTCACGAACCAGCGCGGGATCGAACGTCGCGCCCCAGCTGAGCGGCACCGGGTAGGCGGTGGCGCCCCACGTCGCGAAGCCCGCAAGGCACTCCTCGTGTGCGAGCGCCGGGATGCCGAAGCGGCCGGCCGCGACAATGCGCTGCTGTGCGCGCATGAGCGACAGCGCGCCCGCCGCCGGATCCACCGGCGCCGTGCCGAACGGCCGGGTCAGCTGACCGAGGCCCGTCGGCAGCAGCGCGTCGAGGTCGATGTCGACCTCCATGTCGTGCTGGTGCGGGGCGACGTCATCGCCGTCGGCGGAGGCGCCGACCCAGACGCCGTACAGTTGGGCGACCTTCTCTGCGACGGTCATCTCGGCGATCAGCGCCTCGACGCGGGCATCGATCGGCGCAGCCGCGTCGTTCCAGAGGGGCAGGGTGGCGGCATCCACGGTCATCTGTTCCTTCATCGTCATCCCTTCACAGCCCCTGTCAGCCCGCCCACGATGCGCCGCTCGAAGAAGCTGAAGAACACCAGCGCCGGAATCATCGAGAGCGACGTGAACGCCAGCACCTTGGCGGTGTCGACCGAGTACTGCGACGCGAACGCCTGCGTTCCCAGCGGCAGCGTGTACAGCTCGTCGTTGCTGAGCAGGAACAGCGGCAGCATGTAGCTGTTCCAGCTGCCGATGAACGCCAGGATGCCCACGGTGATGACGCCCGGAATGGCGAGCGGCACGACCATGCGCCAGAAGAACCCGAGGCGGCTGCATCCGTCGATGAACGCCGCTTCTTGCAGCTCGTTCGGGATGGCGGCGAGGAACGGGACCAGGATGATGATCGTCACCGGCAGGGCGAACGCGATCTGCGGGACGATCACACCGGCCAGCGAGTTCGCCAGACCCAGATTGCGCACCAGGATGTACAGCGGCGTGATCGCCACGGTCATGGGGAACATGAGGCCCGCGGTGAACACGGCGTAGATCGCCCCACGCCCTCGGAACGAGTAGCGCGAGAGGGCGAACGCCGCCATGAGGCCGAACAGCACCACGACGAGCGTCGTGGCGGTCGCGGCGATCGTCGAGTTCAGCACCTGACGCCAGAAGACGTCGCTCGTCAGCACGTCGACGTAGTTCTGCCAGCGCCACTCGGTGGGCAGCCCCGCGGGGTCGACCGTGATGTCGGAGTTGCTGCGGAACCCGCCGATGACGATGTACACGACCGGCGCGAGCATCAGGCCGATGAGGATCAGGGCGGCGAAGTAGATGAACAGGTTGCTGCTGCGGCTCTGGCCGGGGGCACGCCGCGCACGCGGCGCGGGGGTGCGGATGAGTGCGGTGACGGCCATCAGGACGCGACCTCCGGCTTGTCGGTCGCCTTGGGCGACGTCGTGATCGCACCCGCGGTGTCGCGGCGCAGGACGATGCGCTGATAGAGCAGCGCGATGATCAGTGAGATGAAGAACAGGACCACGGCGACGGCGCTGCCGTACCCGTAGCTGCCTGCACCGCGGCCGTTGGCGACCATGTAGGTGGCCATCGTCGATGTGCCGGCCGTCGACGACACGTACTGCCCCCAGATGATCCAGACCAGGTCGAACAGCTGCAGTGAGCCGATGATCGAGAGGAACGCCCAGATCCGGATCGTCGGACCCAGCAGCGGCAGCACGATGTGGCGCTGGATCTGCCAGTACGACGCGCCGTCGATGGCGGCCGCCTCCGACAGCTCGTCGGGGATGCCCTGGAGCCCGGCGAGGAACAGGATGATGGCGAACCCGATGTACTTCCAGGTGATGATCACCATGAGCGTCCAGATCGCCAGCGACGGATCCGACAGCCATTCCGCGCCCAGTGCGCCGAGCCCCAGCTTGTCGAGCAGACCGTTGAAGGCGCCCGAGGTCTGCAGCATCAGGCTCCAGCCGATGCCGACGACGACCTCCGAGATGACGTAGGGGACGAAGATGAGCACGCGGATCACCGACTGAAAACGCAGCTTGCGGTTGAGCAGCAGCGCGAACACGAGGGCGATCGGACCCTGGATCACCAGCGACATGACGACGATGAAGAGGTTGTGTCCGAGCGCCTCGTGGAAGGCGGGATCGGTGAGGATCGTGACGTAGTTGCGGATGCCGACGAAGTCGGTCGGAGGGCCGAAGCCCGACCAGCTGAAGAAGCCGTAGTACCCGGCGAGGATGACGGGGACGATGACGAAGGCGACGAAGACCACCAGGGCCGGTCCGATCAGGACCGCCAACTCGGCGCGGGCGCCCCACCCGATGCCGCGGCGGCGAGGCTGCGGCACGGGCGGGGTCGACCGCGGCGTCCGGCCGGACGGGGGCGACGTCTGCACGCCCCCGTCCGAGCCGGCCGTCCCGGGTGCCGTCGCCGTGCTCTGCGATGAATCGCGCACGGAGGACACGTTGCTCCTTAGGACTTCGCGGCGGCGTTGTTGACCGCGTCGACGATGTCTTGCGGCGAACCCTGACCGGCGAACATGTCGACGACCGCGACGTTCAGCGCGTTGCCGATGTTCTGCCCGTAGACCGTGTCGAGCCAGACCATGACATAGGGAGCGTCGAGGTACGCGGCCAGGATCTCCTTCAGCACCGGGTCGGTCACCGCCGCCTGCGCGTCGACGGACGCGGGCACGGTCTGGAACGCCTTCGCGTACGCCTCCTGGTTGTCTTGCTCAGCGATGAAGTTGAGGAAGTCCACGCACTCCTTCGGTGCGTTGATCCAGCACGAGAAGCCGTCGACGCCGCCCATCATGGCGCCGGGCGCACCCTCCCCGCCGGGGACCTCGGGGAACGGGTACCACGAGAGATCGGCCAGCGGCTTCTCGTCGGGGGTGAGCGAAGCGATCACGCCCGGGTCCCACGCCCCCATGAGCTCCTGTGCGGCCTGGTGGTTGGCGAGCAGGCCCGCAGACGAACCCGCGCCCTGCTGCGCCGGCGTCGTGAGGAAGCCCTCGTTGAACGGCTCGGTCTTGAGGAACTCCTCCAGGTTCTCACCGGCGGTCAGCCAGCACTCGTTGTCGAACGTGCGCGTGTCGGCGGCCTCGTTGAGCACGTCCTGCGAGCACGCGCGCAGAGCGAAGTTGTAGTACCAGTGCGCGGCGGGCCACGCGTCCTTGGCGCCCA
>Ga0160453_100838_pt1 | contig 16133 bp, 17 predicted proteins | sample HID1971K_E6MG_FD_108228 | JGI IMG/M metagenome (GOLD analysis project Ga0160453, IMG submission 108228) | Enriched millipede-associated microbial communities from UW Madison campus, WI, USA - HID1971K_E6 MG | ecosystem: Host-associated > Arthropoda: Insects > Digestive system > Unclassified ...
ATACGTACGCTGTGCTACTCGATTTTCGCTGTGGGCCATCTTCTCGATTCTGAACGCCCGCTTTTTGAACCTTTATTTTAAGAGGTAGTTCAAAAAGCGGACGTTGATAACGATGGTTGGCTTCGTAGAAAAGTCGACATCGAATATGAAGCGAACTTGGAAAGTACGGTTCACGTGTACCAATTACGTACACTTGCTCTTCCGTCTTCCTCAAGTAGCGCTTCATCTTCTCGATTCTGAACGCCCGCTTTTTGAACCTTTATTTTAAGGATAGTTCAAAAAGCAGACGTTGATAACTATGAATATGCTAACGTAGCGTAGTCGACAGCGAATATGAACCGAACTTGGGATAACACGCTCTTTGAACAGGCACTTATAGGGAATTTGGAGGGTACTACAGTGATTCCAAGATACTTAGTTGATATAGATATTCAGAGCTTGCCAGTGGTGGATACTGATGTCATCGTAATCGGAGCAGGTATAGCCGGTTTATTTACTGCGCTTCGTTCTAGTAAGCATCAATCTGTTGTAATGATTACAAAAAAATCATTACTAGATAGCAATACTCGTTATGCGCAAGGTGGAATTGCCGCAGTTATATCTGCAGACGATTCACCCGAGTATCATTTGCAGGACACATTAGTAGCAGGTGCAGGCCTATGTGATCGCACTGCTGTTGATGTGCTCGCACATGAAGGACCCGAAGGTGTAGAAAACTTAATTAAGCTAGGCACACAATTCGACGTGGAAAATGGAGAGTATGCTCTTACTCAAGAGGGAGCTCATAGTCAGCGTCGTATTTTGCATGCCAATGGAGATGCTACAGGATTTGAAATTGTGAGAGCTCTTTCTGAGAAGGCAATTGCTAACTCTAATATAGATGTTTGGGATAATCACTTCGTTATTGATCTTGTAACTGACCAAGGAGTTTGCTATGGCGTAATTGTTCAAAAGAGTAACGGAGATCGTCTGTTCTTGCGCGGTAAGGCTACAATTCTGTGCTCTGGTGGTTCAGGTCAATTGTATCGATATACAACCAACCCGGAAGTGGCAACGGCAGATGGTGTTGCTATGGCATATCGAGCTGGAGCTAACGTGCGTGATATGGAATTTATACAATTCCATCCCACTTCACTATGCTATCCAGGCGCACCACGCTTCTTAATTTCGGAAGCGGTTCGTGGTGAAGGGGCTTATTTACGTAATATTAAAGGCGAACGCTTTATGGACAAATATCATGAACAATTAGAACTAGCTCCACGAGATGTTGTTGCTCGTGCCATTGTAAGTGAAATGGAAGAGAGTAAATCTACTTTTGTGTATATTGATATTACGCATGAAACGGAAGAGAAAATTAAGCATCGTTTTCCAACGATCTATAAATATTGTTTGGACTATGGTTTAGATCTAACAACAGATTGGATTCCTGTTGCACCTGCTATGCATTATATGATGGGTGGGGTCGAAACTGATTTGAATGGAGAAACTAATATTGCTCGTTTGTTTGCTTGTGGTGAAGTTTCATCAACAGGCGTTCACGGCGCCAATAGATTAGCAAGTAATTCACTTTCAGAAGCAATCGTATTTGGTAAGCGAATTGTCGACCGTGTAGCACTATTATCACCGCTAACAACTGTACCTAATATTAACTTTGAAGGTGACCGTCATATACATGCAATACAACCTGTCGTAGAACGTCGTTTGAAGCTACAAAAGGTTATGGTTCGTTATGCAGGGTTGAAACGTAACCGTGAGGGGCTAGAAAAAGGTCAAGAAGAATTAATGCGACAAGTGACAATATTCAATACGGAACTTACTGAGCGAGAAGAGTTTGAATTCGCCAATATGTTAACTTGTGCGTTACTTGTTACGGAGTCAGCGGTATTCCGAGAAGAAAGTCGCGGCGGTCATTATCGTGATGATTTCCCAAATCGTGATGATGATAATTGGATGAAGCATACTGTATTGAATCGCGAAACTGGTCAAAATGAGGAGTGGATAACGAATGTTTGAATGGACAAATGGCGGTTACGATCATGAGCTTAAGCAATTGATTCGTAGCTGGTTGGCAGAGGATATAGGTAGCGGCGATATTACAACGGAGACAACTATCCCCGCAAACTCAATGTCTACAGCAGTTATTCATGTAAAGGAAGACGGCATTATTGCAGGTATTCCAATCGCTCGCCTTGTATTTGAAGTAGTAGATACATCATTAACATTTAAAGCACTTGTACAAGATGGAGATTATGTCCGCAAGGGAACGGTTATTATAGAAGTTGAAGGTAGTACTAGAAGTTTGCTTACAGGGGAACGACTTGCTTTGAATTTGATGCAAAGACTTTCGGGTATCGCAACGAAAACGAATAGCTTCGTCCAAGCGTTGCAAGGACTGCCTACAAGACTAGTTGATACTCGTAAAACAACACCTGGACATCGTATGCTCGAGAAATATGCGGTACGTGTTGGTGGTGGTCATAATCATCGCTTTGGACTATATGATGCGGTTATGATTAAAGATAATCATATTAAAGGAGCTGGTAGTATTACAGCTGCTGTAGTATCTGCACGTAAGCAAATTCCTCATACGATGAAAATTGAAGTTGAGACAGAATCATTGGAACAAATCCAAGAAGCGATCAATAGTGGTGCTGATATTATTATGCTAGATAATATGTCCGCTTCAGCGATGAAAGAAGCTGTCGTGTATATTAAGAAGCAATCTTCACATGTTATAGTTGAGGCTTCAGGTAACATTACACTTGATACGATATATGACAAGGCAGCATCAGGCGTTGATGTCATATCCGTTGGCGGTTTGACGTATTCCTTTCAAGCATTAGATATTAGTCTAGACTTGAATGAGAAGAAGGGTGGAACTATAGCGTGATTCTAGTTATAGATGTCGGCAACACGAACATCGTGCTTGGTATATATAAAGGGAAACAATTATTACATCATTGGCGTATTAGTACGAATCGTTCTGGAACAGTCGATGAGTACGGAATTACGATTCATAACTTGTTCCAATACGCAGGCATAAGTTTAGAGCAAATTGAAGGGGTAGCTATATCATCTGTCGTTCCACCATTAATGGGATTGTTAGAGCAACTATGTGCGAAGTATATGAAGAAAACTCCGCTTATTGTTGGACCTGGTGTCAAAACTGGGCTGAATATTCGTTACGAAAATCCTCGTGAAGTAGGGGCAGATCGAATTGTTAATTCAGTTGCAGCTATCGAAAAATATGGTTCGCCATTAATTGTTGTTGATTTTGGAACGGCAACAACTTTCGATTATATTGATGAAGAAGCGAGTTATCTTGGTGGAGCTATTGTGCCAGGGATCGGAATTTCTACAGAGGCATTATACCAACGTGCTGCCAAATTACCACGCATCGAACTTACGAAACCGAAGAGCGTAGTAGGTCGTAATTCAGTAACATCGATGCAAGCAGGTATTATCTTTGGATATGTTGGACAAGTGGACGGTATTGTTAATCGCATAAAGAAAGAATTCAATGTAACACCTAAAGTTATTGCAACAGGTGGATTAGCAGAGTTAATTTTTGCTGAGTCTGAAACGATTGAGGTCGTGGATCCTATGCTAACGCTTGAAGGGTTACGATTAATCTATGAACGGAATCAGGAGGGATAGATATGACAGAACAAGAGAAAGATATTCTCGTTCGTGGTACTGCATGGGGTGGTAAGTTACGTGTATTTGCGACACGTATAACTAATATCGCTCAGGAAATGCAAACACGTCATCAAACATTCCCAACCGCTACAGCAGCATTAGGCAGAACAAGTGCGGTTGCTGCGATGATGGGTGCGATGTTAAAAGGTGAAGAACGTCTTACCATTCAAGTGAAGGGCGATGGTCCAATCGGACAAATTGTCGTAGATGCTAATGCTCATGGTGAGATTAGGGGTTATGTTGATTATCCGCAAGCGCACCATGCAAGTAATGAGCGTGGCAAATTGGATGTAGCAGGTGCTGTAGGTACAACAGGCTTTATCTATGTAACGAAAGATCTAGGTTTGAAAGAACCATATCGTGGTAGCGTACCTATTATTTCAGGAGAACTTGGTGAAGATTTCACTTATTATTTTGCAGCATCAGAGCAAACTCCTTCAGCTGTATCCGTTGGTGTGTTGGTAGATGCAGATAATTCAGTTATCCATGCAGGTGGTATGATCGTTCAAGTATTGCCAGGACTAGCGGATGCGGATTTGACGAGATTAGAAAATGCGATTGCTGCATTGCCTTCTGTGACGACATTGCTTGATCAAGGAGAAACACCTGAAGGTATTATTCGCGCGTTAGTAGGCGATGACTTCGTTATTCACGACATAATGGATTTACGTTTCCAATGTAAATGTTCAGAAGAGCGTGTAAGTGCTACATTGTTAAGTGTCGGCGGGGACGAACTACAAAGTATGATTGATGATACTGGAGAGGCAGAGCTTGTATGTCATTTCTGTAATGAAAAGTATCATTTCAACAAAGAGAAGCTAATGGAACTTAGAGATGAAGCAAGATCTTAAGTAAGGATAGTAGGATATGAAAAAATATGATGTATTGAAAATTGTTATTATCCTTCAAGCAGTAGGGATGTTTGCTCTAGCTAGCTTTGCTATATGGCAGTTATGGCCTAATTTACAATCTAGATCAGCTGAACTTGAAGGTTCGACGGTAGAAGATGATAGAAATAGTATCAATGATGAGATTGTTGCAGTTATAGCTGGTAAAAATATAACAAAACAACAACTTATCGATGAATTGATGGAACTTTACGGAGATCAAACGTTACAGCAATTACTTCTGCATTTAACGATTGAACTTGCAGCACATGATAAAGCGATTACGCTGACTGATCGTGAGTTAGATGAGGCAGTAACTGAAGCATCAAGCGGATATGAGAGTAAAGAACAATATTTTCAGATGATGAAAGAACAGATAGGACTTTCACAGAAACGCGTCATAGAAGATATTCGAGATCATGAATTATTAGTTAAAATCGCTATATCCGATGTTGAGGTAAGCAAGGAAGAAATTGCTGCGTATATAGAAAGTCATGAAGAGCAATTTCAGCAAAAGCAGCAGTTCCGACTAAGCTGGATTGTTAGTGAAAACAATAGTGATGCCAATGAAGTGATGAATAAACTTACGCAAGGCGCTGATTTCGCGGATATGGCATCGCAATACTCTATAGATGTGTACACTGCTGAAATGGGCGGAGACCTAGGTGAGATTTCATATAATGATCCTTTTTACGATAAAAATATGTTGACAGAAGCTTCGAATATGCAAGTAGGAGATATTGTTGGTCCAATTAGTACAGAAGATGGTTATGCCATATTGTACTTAGCAGGGAGAAATATATCTGAACAGCTAACGGAAGAACAACGACAACAAAAAGCTAAAGTTGAAGTTGCCTTACAAAAGGTAGGGTCATTAATTGATGTGCAACAACAATTAATGAATGAGTATGCAATCGCAATCAAAAAATAATACTTATTGATTTATTTCCATTATTTGATAAAATCCTATTGACAAGATAAGGTCTTCATTGATAAGATAATAATCAAAGCCAACTAATCTAGTCGGAATAAGGAGGATTCATTGTTATGGCAAGAATTGTACAGAGCGTAACTGATCTTATCGGAGATACACCACTGGTACGTTTGAATCGTTTGGTACCTGAAGGTAGTGCAGAAATATATGTAAAGCTTGAGTATCAAAACCCAGGTGCAAGTGTTAAAGACCGTATTGCAATTAGTATGATCGAAGTTGCTGAAGCACAAGGTCTTATCAAGCCAGGTGATACAATCGTTGAACCTACAAGCGGTAATACAGGTATTGGTCTAGCGCTTGTTGCAGCTGCAAAGGGCTATAACGCTATTCTTGTAATGCCAGAAACAATGAGTATTGAGCGTCGTAACCTTCTTCGTGCTTATGGTGCCAATCTTGTACTAACACCTGGTTCTGAAGGTATGAATGGTGCAGTTCGTAAAGCAGAAGAGCTTGCTGCTGAAAACCCAACTTACTTTATTCCACAACAGTTCAAAAACCAAGCAAATGTGAAAGTTCATCGTGAAACAACTGGACCTGAGATTGTTGAAGCAATTAACTCTCTTGATGGCAAGTTAGATGCTTTCATTGCTGGTATCGGTACTGGTGGTACAATTTCTGGTACAGGCGAAGTGCTTAAAGCTGCATACCCTGGCATCAAAATTGTAGCTGTTGAACCAGCCGCATCTCCAATTCTATCAGGTGGTACTCCTGGTCCTCATAAAATTCAAGGTATTGGTGCTAACTTTGTACCAGAAATCTTGAACCGTGAGATCTACGATCAAGTAATTACAATTGAGAACGAGGACGCATTTGATTATGCTCGTCGTGCAGCGAAAGAAGAAGGTATCCTATGCGGTATTTCTTCAGGTGCCGCAATTTCTGCTGCTTTGCAAGTTGCCAAAGAACTTGGTGCTGGCAAACGTGTAGTAGCAATCATCCCAAGTAATGGTGAGCGTTACCTAAGTACTCCACTTTTTAATTTCGATAATTAATAGTATGAAATAAGTAAGTAGAGGAGCTACCTTGCGTTTTGACGCTTGGATAGTCCTCTACTTTTTTGTGTATATAACAAACGTGTCACTTCAACTGGCGGGGTAGAATAGCGAATGATCAGTCAAAATACTTTATTTTTCGAGTAGGTTTTTGTATACTAGGCGAAAGTAGTTAGAACGGAGGAAGTCAGCATGCTAACCTCATGGGAAACATGGCTACAATGGCATGAAGAAGAGCAGTATACCATCTTGCCTTACATAAAGCGTGTCGAACTAGATTGGCTAGAGCAAAGCTATATCGCTTCTTGGAGTGAAGTATGGAAAGATGCTTCCCCTCATGCCTTTGTATTAGAAAGCGGTAAAGTAGGACGCTATACGTATCTTGGTATTTCACCAGAGAGTTTAATATATGGAATTGATGATGTCGCACGTACCATTTCCTATCATAATTATGATGAACAGACGCAAGATTGGAAAGAAGTTCATGGAAAACCATTAGACATTGTACGTGAGTGGATGAAACCATTTAAAAGTCCCCGTGTAAAAAATGGTCCAAAATTCACTGGTGGATGTGTAGGGTTTTGGGGTTACGATGTCATTCGTAGTATAGAGAAATTACCTCAACTAGCGGAGCGAGATTTACAAGTTCCCGATTATTTGTTTATGCGGATGAATGAAGTTTGGGTACTAGATCATCAGGAGCGTTGTGTTTACTGTGTTGTGCATCGCCCAATTACGATTGATATGAGTCAATCAGATCTTCTTCGTACTTATGAAGCGGCCGTAGGACATGCCGAAGGAATGGCTGACTATTGGTTAACGTGGTTTGAAGGTGAACAACAACGTGCACGGGATCATGCAGAGCGTGAGCGGAAGCTTGCTCATATCGAGCAGCAAAGTTTGCATATTGATGTGGAGAGCATTGAAGAAATCTATTCTCCTTTTGCCAAATCAGATTTCGTTAAGGCGGTAGAGAAAATCCAAGATTACATCTCACAAGGTGATGTATTTCAAGTGAATTTATCGCAACGTCAAAGTAAAGCTGTGAAATCAACAGGTCCAGAATTATACGAATGGTTAAGATTATTCAATCCGTCACCATATATGGGTTATATAGCAACACCTCATTTTCAAATTGTATCTGCATCTCCTGAACTTCTAGTAGAGCAGCATGATGACAAATTAGCAACACGTCCTATTGCTGGAACACGTCGAAGAGGTCGTACAGAAGAAGAAGAAGCATTATTCGTACAAGAACTGTTGAACAATGAGAAGGAAAAGGCAGAGCATATTATGCTTGTCGATCTTGAAAGAAATGATCTAGGTAGAGTTTCTACTTATGGTACAGTAAAGGTAGAAGAATTAATGGTTATCGAACGCTACTCTCATGTGATGCATTTGGTATCACAGATCGAAGGGGAGTTAGCGAATGGTAAAGATTGTTTTGATGTTATTGCAGCAACATTCCCAGGAGGTACAATAACAGGCGCTCCGAAAATTCGTACGATGGAAATTATCGAAGAGCTTGAGCCGGTTAAGCGTGGACCATATACAGGTTCAATGGGCTGGATTGATTACAACGGGGACATGGAGTTCAATATTATTATTCGTACGATGGTCATGGAACAAGATCAGGTCCATATTCAAGCAGGTGCAGGTATTGTCATTGACTCTAATCCTGAGCGTGAATATTATGAGTCGTTGAGTAAGGCTAAGGCACTGTGGAAAGCAATCCAATACGCAGAAACTTTTCCGACTTGATCACGCGGTAACGCGCTGTAGTTGATTCGGCTTCGAATATGCCATTCATCGCTTGTTCCGGTGCTCACGTACACAAAACGTACGCTCTGCTCCTCACTTCACTAGCTTCATGTCATCTTCTCGGTGCTGACGCCGGAAAAACGCTCACGAAGCAGGGCATCTAGCCTTGCTACACCGCTTGAAGAGCTTGAGGGTTGTGATTCGAAGGATTGAAGCTTATTCGTTCTCGAATATGGGCGTTGCCCATGAGTTCGATGGTGCTACTAGAGTGCGTGTGAGTAGTGCTTTGAGGGAATGAGGGTGTTTCGTTCTCGAATATGGGCGTTGCCCATGAGTTCGATGGTGCTACTAGAGTGCGTGAGGGTAGTGCTTTGAGGGAATGAGGGTGTTTCGTTTTCGAATATGGACGTTGCCCACGGGTTCGATGGTTGATGGTGCCTGATAGATATATTATTTTGTCATTATACATTGTAGGAGGGATTACTATGATACTGGTTATCGATAATTATGATTCATTTACTTATAACTTGGTGCAATATTTGGGTGATCTAGGTCAGGAGATTATTGTTAAGCGTAATGACGAGATTGATATGGCGGGAATCGAGGAATTAGCTCCTGATCACATTATGATTTCTCCTGGTCCTTGCTCTCCGAATGAAGCGGGTATTAGTTTAGAAGTTATTGAGCATTTTAAAGGTGTCATTCCTATTATTGGCGTATGTCTTGGTCATCAATCGATTGGTCAAGCATTCGGTGGTGAGGTTGTTCGTGCAGAGCAATTGATGCACGGTAAAACTTCGCAAATTCTACATGATGGCAAGTCTTTATTTGAGGGACTACCTTCACCATTTACGGCGACAAGATATCATTCTCTAATTGTTAGACGTGAATCATTGCCTGATTGTCTGGAGATTACTGCCCAGACGGAAGCTGGAGAAATTATGGGACTACGTCACAAAGAGTATCCGATTGAAGGTTTACAGTTCCATCCTGAATCTATCATTACCGAGCATGGATTACATATGCTTAGCAATTTCTTGAAACTCACTGTAGCGAAATAGTGACTTGGGTAGATACGGAGATTAGATGATGAAAATATATATGAACGGACAAATGATGAATGCGGAAGAAGCTATGGTCTCAGTGTATGACCATGGCTTTTTATACGGTCTAGGATTGTTCGAAACTTTTCGTACATATGGTGGGCAAGGTTTCCTACTAGAACGTCATATGAAGCGTCTTGAGACTGCAAGTCTCTTTCTTGGTATTAAGTTACCCATAACGTTAGAACAATTACAGCCGATAGTACAATCGCTATTAGAAGCTAATGAATTGGCAGATGGCTATGTAAGAGTTACGGTAAGCGCAGGTACTGGTGAACTTGGTCTACCTACGCAAGATTATTATGAGCCGACCCTTATTGTGATGGTGAAACCAATTGGTGACCCTACGTTTGAGCAATGGAGTAAAGGGAAAGCATTACAATTATTGCAGACCGTTCGTAATACGCCGGAAGGTCCATATCGCTTTAAATCGCTTCATTATATGAATAATATTATTGCTAAGCGTGAATTGCTTGCATTAGGTGAAGCGACAATTGTTGGAGCGGAAGGTTTGATGTTATCTAAAAACGGATATATTGCAGAAGGTATCGTTAGTAATTTGTTTTTCGTTAAAGACGAGACCATTTATACTCCTCATCTAGATACGGGCATTTTACCAGGTATAACTCGAGAGTTCGTAATAGAATTAGCAAGACAACATGGACTTACTGTTGTAGAAGGATTTTATACATTTGCACAGCTATGGGAAGCTTCAGAAATTTGGATGACCAATTCTATTCAAGAACTTATTCCCATTACGACATTACTAGATACAGAAGGTCAGCGTAGGTCTGTAAGCGAAGGAGCGGCGGGTAATTACTGCCAGCAACTTTCGGCTGCCTATCGTGCTACGTTATAACGATAAATTGCGAGGTGAAGACATCGTGGTACAACCAAAATTTTGGACAAGAAATTATCAACTAAGAGGACAAGTACCTTTGCAATTAGGACAGCGTACTCTCGTGATGGGTATATTAAATATTACACCTGATTCTTTCTCTGATGGTGGTAAATATAATTCTGTGGAGCGAGCACTAGAGCATGTGGACCAACTTATTATTGATGGTGTCGACATTATTGATATTGGTGGCGAATCTACAAGACCTGGTTTTGTTCCAGTGTCCATAGAAGAGGAAATAAAGAGAGTTGTTCCTGTCATTGAAGCAGTGAGGCAAAAGTATCCTTCCATTCCGTTATCTATTGATACGTATAAAGCGGCAACGGCTCAAGCAGCGTTAGAAGCTGGTGCACATATTGTTAATGATATTTGGTGCTTGAAATACGATCCTCAAATGGCTCATGTCGTAGCGGAATATGGTTGTCCTGTTATATTAAATCATAATCGTACAGATGCGAATGTCGAGTATGGCATAGCGGATGTTATAACGGATTTACTTGAAAGTGTAGAGATTGCAATGAGTGCAGGTGTAGCACGTGATCAGATTTGGTTAGACCCTGGAATAGGTTTTGCGAAAACTTACGAGCAGAATTTAGATATCCATGCTAGACTAGATCAATTAAATGCACTTGGTTATCCCGTTCTACTAGGAACATCTCGTAAAAAATTTATTCGAGAAGCATTAAATAGAGCTGTAGATGAGATTGATGAAGGTACAATTGCTTCAAATGTGCTAGGGATTACGCAAGGCTGTCAAATTGTTCGTGTGCATGATGTACCGGCTATGAAAAAAGCAGCGCTTATGGCAGATGCACTACTATATCGATTACCACAATACAAGGAGTAACAGTTATGGACAAAATGCAATTAAAGGGTATGCGTTTCTATGGTTATCATGGTGTGTTTGCGGAGGAGAATCGGTTGGGTCAACAATTCATTGTCGATCTTGAACTTATAATGGATATGGAGCAAGCTGCGCTTACTGATGAATTACAGTATGCACTTGATTATTCTGAGTTACATGGATTTGTGAAAGGGATCGTGGAAGGTCCACCTTTCAAATTAATTGAAGTATTAACGTCACAAGTTGCTTCCCAAGTGTTAGAGCATTATACTAATGTGCATGAAGTTACTGTACGTGTTACGAAGCCACATCCTCCATTCAAAGTGCATTTTGATGGTGTAACAATTGAAATGAATAGAAAGCGAGCTTCTCATGAATAATTCAGTAACGGCTAAAACTGCATATATTGCAATGGGTTCTAATATGGGAGATCGAGAGCAATGGTTACGCCAAGCGATCGACTCACTTGGTAGACACGATTCCATCGAAATAACTAAAGTATCTAGCATATATGAGACTGACCCAGTTGGATATACGCAGCAACCGTCTTTTCTTAATATGGTTATAGAAGTTCGTTCGACGCTAACAGCACCTGATTTATTATTAGAACAATTGTCTATTGAACTACAGTTGGGTAGAGTAAGAGAAGTACAATGGGGTCCTCGTACTATTGATTTAGATTTGTTATTGTATGATAATGTTTCATTGGAGACAGAATTATTGGTGTTGCCACATCCTAGAATGATGGAGCGGGCATTTGTGCTAGTTCCACTCCATGACGTGTTATCTGAGGGGCATCTCTTATACAATGAAGTTAAAGATATCGCCGAAGAAGCACTGCAATCAAGAAAGGAAGGCATTACACTATGGAAAACGATCAACTAGCTCAGAGAGTAAGAGCATTTCGTAAATTAAAAGGTTTTACACAAATTGAGCTAGCTGAAGAACTGGGTGTATCGGTTGCGGTTCTGGGTTCGCTAGAACGTGGCACTAGAAGAAATGATCCCAAGTTATTGAAGCTAATAGCCAATACTTTAGATATTAGTTATGAAGAACTTATTACTATTCGGGAGGGGTGAGGGGTTACATGCTGAAAATCGGGGACATCGAGATGAAAAATCAGGTAGTGCTTGCGCCGATGGCAGGCGTGTGTAATCCAGCATTTCGTCTTATTGCCAAAGAGTTTGGTGCAGGACTTGTATGTGCTGAAATGGTAAGTGATAAGGCGATCCTACATGGTAACAAAAGAACATTAGAAATGTTATATGTTGATGAACGTGAAAAGCCATTGAGTTTACAAATTGTTGGTGGAGATCGCGATTCATTAGTTGAAGCGGCCAAAGTCGTGGATAAGCAAACAAATGCTGATATCATCGATATTAATATGGGCTGCCCTGTACCTAAAGTAACAAAATGTGATGCAGGCGCTCGTTGGTTACTTGATCCTAATAAAATTTATGAGATGGTATCCGCTGTAGTTGATGCTGTAGATAAGCCTGTTACAGTTAAAATGCGTATCGGCTGGGATAGCGAACATATCTTTGCGGTTGAAAATGCAAGAGCAGTTGAACGTGCTGGCGGTAGCGCAGTAAGTGTTCACGGTCGTACTAGAGAGCAACAATACACTGGTAAGGCAAACTGGGATATTATTAAGCAAGTGAAAGAAGCAGTAACTATTCCGGTTATCGGTAATGGCGATGTATTTGAACCAGAAGATGCACGTAGATTGCTTGACCACACAGGTTGTGATGGAGTGATGATTGGTCGCGGAGCATTAGGCAATCCTTGGATGTTATATCGTACGATTGAATATTTGACTACTGGAGAATTAGCGAGTGATCCAACACCACGAGAGAAGCTTGAGGTAGCAGTACTTCATATGGACCGTCTAATTGCTCTACGTAATGAGTCTATGGCAGTACGTGAAATGCGGAAGCACATGGCTTGGTATATGAAAGGCTTGCCAGGTGCGGCTCGTGTGAAAGACAAGATTATGGAAGAAACGAATCGCGATCGTCTAGTGGAAGTGTTAGAGGAATACGTTAGTTCTTTAGATGAAATGGAATTAATTACACAAGTATAATAACTATCGTAGATGAATGATAATGAGTAGCCTCATTCGTTAATATTGTACGAATCGACAAAATGCTACAAAGTTTTTGTAGGAAATGCATACCAAATAAAACGATTTCATACATCTCATTGACATATCATTCATCTATGCAATATAATCTTGCAATATAAATCCTAGTTGTTAGGATATTAAAAGTTTGCTTATCATCACAGAGACAATTAGAAGCATTCATTTGGCTTTGAATATAATAATCAAACTTTTATGTTTTGAATGAACACAGAAAAATGTATCTGCGAGCATGATCAAACTAATTTGTAATATATTAAATAATCGGTGAATTCATACTACGTATGAAAATAGGTCACATGACAGGGGACTTGGAAAGATGAATGATAAGGAAACAATTCTGACTCAAGACGGTTTGAAGAAATATGAAGAAGAATTAGAAACCCTAAAGTCTGTCAAGCGTCGTGAAGTAGCTGAACGTATTAAAGTTGCTATCGGCTATGGAGACATTAGTGAAAATTCCGAGTATGAAGATGCAAAAAATGAGCAAGCATTTATCGAAGGTAGAATTATTACTTTAGAGAAAATGTTGCGTAATGCGAGAATTATTAACAACGACGAGGTTGATGTAGATGTAGTCAGCGTTGGATGTAAAGTTGTCGTAGAAGATCTTGAGTTCGGAGACCAAACGGAATATTCTATCGTAGGAACAGCAGAGGCTGATCCATTTGAGAATAAGATTTCCAATGAAAGCCCACTTGGTAAAGCGATGCTTGGTAAAGATAAAGGAACAGTTGTTGAAGTAAATGTTCCAGCTGGCAATATTCAATATAAAATTGTAGATATCAAAAAATAAGGTATACTTAGTTCATTAGAAAGCTTCCCTTAGGAAGCTTTTTGAGCGTTTACCGCTAGATTCGAGGAGATGAATACATTGGAAACAGAAAATAATGTCCAAGAGTTAAGTGAATTGTTACAAATTCGCCGAGACAAATTAGATTCATTGAGAGAACTTGGAGTAGATCCTTTCGGTAGCAAATTCGAGCGCACACACAATGCGAAAGAAATTTTAGATACTTATGCTGAAGTGGACAAGCCTGAACTAGAAGTAATGGGAGTTCCAGTAAGTATAGCCGGCCGTATTATGCAAAAACGTGGTATGGGTAAAGCGAGTTTTGCGCATCTTCAAGATCTAACAGGGCGTATTCAAGTTTATGTTCGTAAAGATACAGTAGATGAGACTAAATTCGCTGCGTTTGACATGCTTGATATCGGTGACATCGTAGGTGTTAAAGGTACAGTATTCAAAACAAATACAGGTGAAGTTTCTATTAAGGTGCTTGAGATTGAAGTATTGACTAAATCTTTACTTCCACTACCTGATAAGCATCACGGATTGAAAGATGTTGAACTTCGTTATCGTCAGCGTTATGTTGACTTGATTATGAGTCCAGATGTTCAACAAACATTTATTGCACGTTCTAAAATCATTCAATCTATGCGTCGTTACTTAGACTCTCTAGGTTATCTAGAAGTTGAAACACCAACACTACATTCTATAGCTGGTGGAGCAGCGGCTCGTCCGTTCATTACACATCACAACGCATTAGATATGCAACTATATATGCGTATCGCAATTGAATTGCATTTGAAACGTCTAATTGTTGGTGGATTAGAAAAAGTGTATGAGATCGGTCGCGTATATCGTAATGAAGGTATGTCTACTCGTCATAACCCTGAGTTCACGATGATTGAATTGTATGAAGCTTATGCAGATTATAAAGACATTATGGCTTTGACTGAAAACATGATTGCCCATATTGCGCAAGAAGTACTTGGTACTACGAAAATTATGTACCAAGGCGTTGAGGTGGATCTAACACCACAATGGCGTCGTGTAACGATGGTCGATATCGTTAAGGAAATAACAGGTGTTGATTTCGGAGTTCAAATGAGCGATGAAGAAGCACATGCATTAGCGAAAGAACATAAAGTTCCAGTGGAACCTCATATGACATTTGGTCATATTTTAAATGCTTTCTTTGAACACTTCTGTGAGCATACATTAATTCAACCTACATTTGTAACGGGACACCCAGTAGCCATTTCACCATTGGCTAAGAAAAATGCTGAGGACCCACGCTTCACAGATCGCTTTGAGCTATTTGTTGTTGCGCGTGAGCATGCTAATGCTTTTACAGAGCTTAATGATCCTATCGATCAACGCGAGCGCTTTGAAGCTCAGCTGACTGAGAAAGAGCAAGGCAATGATGAAGCGCATGAGATGGATGATGATTTCATTCGTGCACTTGAATATGGTATGCCTCCTACTGGAGGACTTGGAATCGGTGTAGACCGACTAGTTATGTTATTAACAGATGCACCGTCTATTCGTGACGTACTGTTATTCCCACATATGAGAGAACAAAAGAACCAAGAATAGTTATCTCACATATAAGAATGTTCTAAAAGCACGATTAAATACTATCTCTGATGAAGCGCTACATCTTATATAAACTATAAGATGTAGCGCTTCATCTATATATAGGTATTAAGAACGTTCATATTAGCATATATAGTGCTAAATAATATACTGCAAAAACAATTGAAAAAAACTTAAGAAAAGACTTGCATTCCTCTAGGCGGTTATGGTATATTATTTCTTGTCGCCGCGAGAGATTGGCTGGCGCTCACGAAAACGAAATGCGAGTCACACTTACGTAAGTAAATGAGAAACGCTTTGATATTTTCACTTGATCTTTGAAAACTGAACAACGAGTAAGAACTGCCATTAACATTTTCACCCCGTGAAAATGTTAATAAAAAGCGAAACAAAATGAGCAAGTCAAACACTTTAATGGAGAGTTTGATCCTG
>Ga0160453_100858_pt1 | contig 15554 bp, 14 predicted proteins | sample HID1971K_E6MG_FD_108228 | JGI IMG/M metagenome (GOLD analysis project Ga0160453, IMG submission 108228) | Enriched millipede-associated microbial communities from UW Madison campus, WI, USA - HID1971K_E6 MG | ecosystem: Host-associated > Arthropoda: Insects > Digestive system > Unclassified ...
CAGCAGCGTGCTCTTGCCCGCGCCATTGCGCCCGACGATGCCGACGGCCTCGCCCCACGGGATCTCGAACGACAGGTCCTTGAGCGCGTCGAAGTCCTCGAAGTGGGTACGCGTGAGCGGGTGCCGAAGCCGGTTGATGACGGCGGACGTGATGCGGTCGACACGCTCCCCCGTGACCTGGATGCGGTACGACTTCGACAGATTCGAAACCGTGATCGCGCTGTCAACCATTCGGCTTCATCCCCCAAAGACACGCCAGCGCCACGCACAGGACGCGACGCCGGTACAGGCTATCATCGGCGCCCGCGATCACCGCCCACCCGTCAACCGCCTCACGATCCCGCCGGTGTACGCACTCGCGTCGTGAGCGAGCCCCCACCGCATCTCGCCGATGCCGTCGGCCGCTCGCCCGCGGCGGAACGCGGCCAGCGTCGTCGACGCCGCCTCGCGGGACGCGCGCGCCCGCTCCCGGGAGCGATGCTCCCGCAGCAGTCGGGCCGCGGTGTGATCGCCGCGGACCGCGGCGGCCCAGGCGTGGCGCGACAGGATGCCGTCCATCGCCGTCCTCCGCACACGGAGGTTGGCGAGCCCGGTGCTGGTCGCGTTGCGATCGTGGCGCCGGTAGCCCACGAGCTCGTCGGGCACGCAGACGAAGTCACCGAGGCCGAGGAGCCGCACGGCGAGCTCGAAATCCTCGAGCATCGTGAGCTCGGGGCTGAAACCGCCCACCCGGGCAAAGGCGTTCCGGCGGATCATCATGGCCCCGCAGATGTGCGGCATCCGTGCGCGCCCCGCGAGCATCTCCCCCGCGGACGCCGGGCTCGCAGGCCAAGAGGGCGGGAACGGCAGGCCGCCGGCATCCATGTGCCACCCACCGCAGTACGAGGCCGGAGCGGACGGTCGGGAGGCGAGCGCACGGACCTGCAGACGCAACCGCTCCTCGTGCCATACGTCGTCGTCGTCGAGGAAGACCAGCAGGTCTCCCGCCGCGACGGCGACTCCGGCGTTGCGCGCGAGCGACACCGTCACCGGAGGGGGTATCCGTACGATGCGCGAACGCGGCGCCCGGGCGACGACGGCCGCGAGGGTGTCGCCGTCAGGAACGCCGTTGTCGACGATGACGAGCTCCCAGGCCGGATACGTCTGAGCCACGACGGAATCGATCGCCGCTTCGAGATAGGGAGAGTCGCGGTTCGTCGCGATGACGACTGTCACGAGGGGCTGCTCCGCCGCCATCACACCTCCCTCGCGTGTCGCAACGACAGTACTGGATCGCGCCGCCCCGGTAGGATTGGACCGCCCGAGAACCCGCCGACGAGACCGTGGGAGATGCGACTCAACGCCTACATCATGCTCGCCGACCCGGCCTTCCTGGGTCCGAGCGTGCGCTCCTACTATGACCTCGTCGACCGGATCGTCGTCTCCTACGACGAGAACGCCACGTCATGGACCGGCACACCGCTTCCGATCGAGCATTGTCTGCAGATCGTGCGTGAACTCGACGTGGACGGGAAGTGCGACTATCGACCCGGCCATTTCGGCCGCGTCGGGTTCGACCCGCTCGACAACGATACGTATCAACGACGGACCGCGCTCTCACAGGCGAGCGAGGATGCGGACTGGGTGTTGCAGCTCGATACCGACGAAGTTGTCCCCCGTCCCGATGTGTTTCTTCGTGCGATACAGCGCGCCGATGACGCCGACGCCCGGGTTCTCGACTACCCAGCCCGATGGTTGTACACGCGTGTCGGCCCAGGGCGATTCCTCGAGGCGAGCACCCGGTTCTGGCGGTTGGCATGCTCGTACCCGGGCCCGTTGGCGGTGCGCGCCGGTACGGCACTTCGTCTCGCCCGGCAGTCGGACTGGCCGGCTTACCGCGTCGATGTCCGCCCGTGGAACACAGACCCGGCCGCCCCGCCGCGCACGATCATTCACGACCTCGTACCCGCCGACGCAGCCGTGCTGCATTACAGCTGGGTGCGCTCCGCCGAAGACATCGCGCGCAAGGTCGGCTGGTCGGGACACTCCGACGAGTGGCGCACGAGCGGCAAATACGGACAGTGGCTCCACGCCACACGGACCCCACTGCGAACGGTTCTGAAGACGCCGTTCGCATCGAAGTGGCGGCACTACCGACTCAGTCGTCTGCCCGACTTCCCCAGTGAGGGCGTCTGATGCGCATCGCTCTCGTCGCAAGCTCTTACCTCCCCCGGCTTGGCGGTGTCGAGGAGCACGTCTTCCATCTCTCGAGGCACCTTCGACGGCGCGGCCACGACGTATCGGTGTGGTCAGTCGATCAGGGCGATCAGGTGCCCGCTTCGGACGACGGCCACGTGGTGCGATATCTGCCGACGCCGCTTCCTAACCGCTCGGTCGGCGGAATGCTTCGCTGGGCGGGCGCGCTGCCGCGCGCGCGTCGCGCGTGGAGTCACGCCGCCGCTGAGGACCGTCCGGACGTGATCGTGATCCAGTGCTTCGGCGCGAACGGCCCGTGGGCGACGATGCTCGCCCGGCGCGCGAAGATTCCGCTCGTCTACGCCAACCACGGTGAGACCTTCATGGATGCGCATGACGCGTTCGCATCATCACACCTGCTGCGCCGGTCGCTGTCGACCGCATTGCAGGAGGCTGTCGCGGTCACCTCGTGCTCCGCCTACGCGGCAGCCGATCTCGATCGCTTCGGAGCTCATGCGACGGCGACGATCGTCGGCAACGGCATCGAGCTCGACAGCGTGGGCGAACCGTTGCCGGCGAAGATGCCCGAGCGCTACATCGCCGGCGTGGGTCGCTTGGTGTCGAACAAGGGCTTCGACGTTCTCCTCGACGCGTTCGCGCGGGCCGCGACGCAGATCGACGGAGTCAGCCTCGTCATCGCCGGCGAAGGGCCTGAGCGTGTGCACCTCGAGTCACGCGCACGTGACCTCGGCATCGCCGACAGAGTGCGATTCCTTGGTCCGCTCCGACGCGGTCACGTGCGAACCCTCCTCGACGGCGCCGTCGCGCAGGTCGTCCCCAGTCGTGTCGAGGCGTTCGGCATCGTGATCCTCGAGGGCTGGCGTTCGGGCACCCCGGTCCTTGCGACGAATGCCGGTGGCCCTGCCGAGTTCATGAGAGACGGGGTCGACGGCCTGCTGTTCGATCCGACGGATGCCGAGCAGCTCGCGGCATTGATCACCCGTGTCACCACCGACTCAGGTCTGCGCGCACACCTCGCCGACAACGGGCGGAGCTCGGTGTCACGGTTCACGTGGGGCCGAGTGACGGGCGCGTACGAAGACGTCCTGAGCTCGGCCGTCCACAGCTCGCGGACCCCGAGCACAGAGTCGAGGAGCTGACATGGCGGGCACTCCGCTGACCGTCTCGGTCGTGATCATCACCTACGCGCGACCGCAATACGTCGCCGAATGTCTCCGACACCTCGGAGCGATGACAGCACACACCCACCAGATCATCGTGGTCGATGGCTCGCCTGACGATCGCACGCATGACCTCATCGCATTGACGCACCCGCACGTGGAGTACATCCGCCACAGCCTGGGGAAGGGGACCATGCCGGAGTCGCGTCAGTTGGGGCTTGCCGCGGCGACAGGCGACATCGTGGCATTCATCGACGACGATGCTTATGTCGACCCCGGATGGCTCACCAATCTCACGAAGGCGTACGAGGATCCCACGATCGCAGGTGTGGGCGGTCGTGCAGACAACGGCATCCCCGGCGAAGACAAGATCGGATTCGGCAGCATCGGGCGCCTTCTGCCGAATGGCGACCTCACGGGTTATTTCGCGGCCGACCGCGGGCGCCCGGTCGCCGTCCACCACTTCCTGGGCGCGAATCAGACCTACCGACGCAACGTCCTGCTTTCGATCGGCGGCATCCGCGGGAACTACCCCGGAACGTGTCTGCGCGAGGAGTCCGACACCTGCCTGCGTCTGACCGCCGGGGGGCACAAGCTGATCTACGACCCGCGCGTGCTCGTTCGCCACGTCGCCGCGCCGTACCAGATCGGCGGACAGCGCTTCGATCGCCGATACCTGTACTACTCGCGGCGCAACCACGTGATGCTCCTGGCACGGGTCTTCGGGTGGCGGACGCCGTACATCCCGCGGTACTACGTCACCGCGCTCCGCGCGCAGGGACACTACTTCGCGCTCGTGCGGGACCTCATCGTAAAGGGTCGAGGCGAAGACGGGGGCCCGGCATCCCTCACCCGACGTTTGACGTCGCCCATCATCCTCACGCGGTCAGCCGTCGAGGTGGCGGGGCTCGTCGCCGGCATCTGGGCCGGCATCGACGGACGGCGCCGCGATCGTCGCGCCGGCGTGGGAACGCCCTGAGCACCGCGCGGCCGACGAGGAACCGCCCTACCATTGGGTTGTGAGCCTCTCGCCCTCCGGGACGACCCTCCGGGGAGTCGGCGCGACCATCGTCGGCGCGGTCGCCCTTGTCGCGCTCGGAGTGCTGATGGGCCTCGCCAGCGTCGAGCTGCCGGATGAGGCGCTGTTCCTCGCGTTGGGCGTGCTGCTCGTCGCCGTCGCTGCGATCGACCTGTCGCTCGTGGCCGTGCTGGCCGTACCCGCTGTCTTCGTCGTGCAGCGCGTGGGGCCGATGAGCGGGTCGGACCTCCTGCTCGGCATGGCGGTGCTGACGGCGCTTCTGCTCCTGCGTGACCGCGGCCTCATCACGATGCAGCCGTTGCTGTGGTCGGGGATCTTCTACCTCGCACTGACCCTGCCTCAACTGATCCTCAATCAGTACGCAGAGAACTACATCGAGTGGGTCCACGAACTCGTCCTCGTGGTCGGAGGGATGATCGTCGGCTTCGTCATCGGGAGGGAAGGACACGCACGGCTGGCTCTGGGCCTGTTCGTCGGGATCTGTGCCGTGATCGGCGTCCTGGCCGGTATCACCGCGCTCTCCAACGGATTCCAGCCGGTCTACCTCGGCAGCCTGCACAAGAACGCGATCGGCGCCTTCCTCATGATCGGGTTGGTCATCGCCTTCGCGAATCCGCCGTGGCTGGAATGGCCACGATGGGTCGCCTGGACTGCGTTCGCGCTGTGTGCCGTCGGCATGGCGGCGGCGCAGTCTCGGCAAGCGATCGTGGGCGCCCTCGTCGGGGTGTTCATCATCGGATTGCGGCCCCGCTTCCACAATGGCAAGCGGTCTCGCTGGATGTGGGTGATCCTGATCCCCACGGCCTGGTTCGTGTACCAGGAGGTCGCGGCACAACTCGCCTCCGGCGATGTGTTCAGCTCCGCCGCGCAACGACTTACGTGGTATCAGGCATCGATCCGCGTGTGGATGCTGTCTCCGATATACGGCGTGGGGCACCGGTGGTGGACGACGTGGCGCACCGGCTTCGGCGGATTCCAACCGCCGAACGCCGAGCTCGAAGTGCTCACCACCGTGGGAATCGTGGGATTGATCGGCTTCCTCGGAATGTTCGCCAGCGCCCTCTGGCTGCTGGCCCGAATGAATCCCGTGTACGGCACACTCGCACTGGCGGTGGTCGCCGCCAAACTCGCCCAGGCCCAGTTCGACCTCTACTGGGTCGCCGGACATGCTTCGCTTCTCTGGATCATCGCGGGCATCTGCTACGGCGTGCAGGAACACGATCGGGTGAAGGGGATCGTGTGGACCCCGCATCCCGTACAGACCATCTGGCGGCGCACCAACGGCGTGCGGGTCTGATGCGTCCGATCGTCCACGCCCTCACACCAGGAGATCATTTCTCACCGCGCACCGGGTCTGCCATCCCCACGGTCGTCCACGGACTGGCGACCGCGGCGTCCGGCGATCGGGGGTACACCCATCATGTGCTCCTGGAGCGCACCACGTACCGTCCGCGGTATGACAGCGCCGAGGCGATCGAGTACACCGGTGCCGGCTATCCCGCGTCATGGGAGCGCGCCCTCGATCTGGGCCTGTCGCGGGTGGGGATGCCGCGCGTCCGCGCTCAGCGGTCGTACCGGCCGCTCGTCCACGCGATGCAGGACATGCCTCCCAGCATCGTGGTGACCCACAACGCCCCCAATCTGCCCGGGATGCTGTCGGAGACGCCGCACTCGTCCGTCTTCTACGGACACAACGACCTTCCGCGGGGGATGTCCCGCCGCGAGGCGACGCGAATGCTCGCACCCGCGGCAGCCGTCGTCGCCGTCAGCGAGGATCTTGCCACCCGCATCTCCGACCGCGTGTCGGCGACCGTCGCCCAGCGGATTCACGTGGTCGAGAACGGGGTCGACACGGCGGCGTTCCATCCCCCGCAGAACCCTCGCACGCCGGGCGTCGCCCGCGTCATGTTCGTCGGCCGGGTGGTGCCCGAGAAGGGTCCCGATGTGCTGTTGCGCGCCGTCGCCGAAATGGCGCGCGAGGACGTGGAGGTCGTGATCGTCGGGAGCCAGGGCTTCGACGCCACGGCAGTCCTCTCGCCGTACGAGCGGCAACTCCGCGACATGGGTGAGTCGATCCGCGGGCGGGTCGAATTCCGGCCGTTCGTGGACCGTGAGCAGCTCGCGGTGCTCCTTCGATCCGCCGACGTCTTCGTCGCACCCTCGCGATGGGCGGAACCCAGTGGTCTCACGGTCGGCGAGGCGATGGCGACCGGCCTACCCACCGTCGCCAGCAGCATCGGCGGGATCCCCAGCGTGCTCGGCGATGCCGGCATGCTCGTGCCCGCCGAGGACGTGCCCGCACTCGCTCACGCACTCGACTCCGTGCTCGATGATGCGGCCCTGCGCGACCGGCTCGGTGCCCGTGCACGCCGGCGCGCAGAGGACCGCTCGTGGGCACACTCGTGGGATCAACTGCGGGCGGTGCTCGATTCGATCGGCTGACCCGCACCGCTGACCGATCAGGTCCGTCGGGACCCGAGTGCCTCGACGGTCGGATGAAGCAGGTGTGTCATCTCGCTCGCCATCTTCACCCATTCGCCGACCGGAGACGCGATCGGATCGGCGATGTCGTCGAACTCATCGTCACCGAGGAAGTCCGTGCGCGGGCGATCTTGCGCAACATGGTCGAGCCAGCCACCGAGCACCATGCGACGAGGCTTCGGATGCTCCGCGATCCATCTCGCGAACTGCTTGAGCGTGAAGATGCGTGCCATGAGCGCAGGGTTGTCCGCTGCCAGCTCGCGCGCCTGGGCGCGAGCCATCGTGAGGACGAGATCGTAGCCGGCGAGATCGGTGCGATCGAGCTCTCGGCTGCGGTGCGATGAGAAGTCGATCCCCAGCATCGCACCCGCTTCGATCCCCGCGGGCGGCATGGGATGGCCTCCGGCCATCAGACCACCTGATGAGAAGACGATGGAGCCGTCGGCGAGGCGGCGCGCGATCGCCGCTGCGAAGGGCGACCGGCAGCGATTGGCCTGACACACCATCAAGACCTGCGTGATCCCGGGGACCGCGTCGGGCGAGCCCAGCGGGAGGGACAGCTCAGGAGATGCCGTCATGATGCGTCGCTGGCAGTCTTCCGCTCAGCATTGGATGCCCCGGTCGATCCACCGGGGTGGTCGTTCTCGCCTGTCGGCGGCATAGTGCGGCCTCGAGCCGCCGCGTCGGGGGGCATGTTCAGCAGTCTACGAAGCTCCTCGACGGTCTCAGGTGTCACCTCGTCACCCTGCTCGTGGCTGCGAGGCGGGGCCTCGGTCGCACGCGATGAGACATAGTACGACGAGTACGTCTTCGGCAGCTTCCGGCGGCTTCGGTTCGCCACGACGCCGATGACTTCGGCACCGGCCGCGCGCAGCGCCGCCACCGTGTCGACCAGCATCGCGCGATCCGTCTTGCGAACCGACGAGATGATCACCGCACCGTCGGACTGCAACGCGAGGAGTGCGGCATCTGCCATGCCCATCGCCGGCGGAGAGTCGATGATGACGACGTCGGCCAGAGCGCGAAGTCGGGTGATGACGTCGCTGAGGGCCGGGTGTGCCAGCAGATCCGCGGGGTCGGGCGGCTCAGCTCCGGCGGGGAGCACGCGCAGACGGCGATAGCGCGTGGCGTTCAGTCGGCTTTCGACCGAGTCCCCCACGAGTGGATCCCCGACCTCGTGCTCCTGCAGGATGTCGGCCAGTCCCTCCCCGTCGGCTGCCTCGTCGAAGTACCGTCCGAGATCGGGACGGCGCAGGTCGCCGCCCACGAGGATGACGCTCTTGCCGGCCCGCGCCCACGCCATCGCCAGGTTCGCCGACACGAACGACTTGCCGTCGCCGGGTTCCACACTGGTGACGACGACGACCGCCTCTCCGGGCGGCAGGAAGACCTGCAGCGTCGACCGCAGTGTGCGAAGCCGCTCGCTGAGGTCGGTCCGCTCGTTGCGAGCCACGGGGAGCGGCGGCTTCATGCCCGCGACGCCGCGATCCCAGCTCAGTTCGCCGAGCGAACGGGTGTCGGCGATCGACTCGATCTCGTCCTCGCCGCGCAGGCGATTGTCGAACTGGTCTCGGATGAGCGCCGCGGCGATGCCCACGATCAAACCCGTCGCAAGAGCGAGCAGCAGCACGATGATCGACGAGGGCACCGTGGATTCGCCTGGGGCCGGGTTGGAGACGATCGCGGTCGCGGCCCCGGCGTCATTGACGCTCTGGATCGCGAGGTTGATGGTCGTCATCTGCGACAGCGCCGTAGAGAGGTTCGTGGCCGAGATCGAGTCCCGGGGATTGTCGGCGACCGCCTGCTGGTACTGCTGCGCCGCCTGGATGGCCTCGGCTTGACGCTGCTGAAGGGTGGCGAGCGCGCTCGCCATCTGCTCTTCGACATATGACGAGTAGGAGGACGCGACCGCCGCGGCGCGAGCCTGAGACTCGCTGGGCGTCGCCCCCACCGCGGAGATGTAGACGCGGCCGATGCCCGCCGACTCCTCGGCGTCCACGCTGACCGCCGCCGTCAGAGTCGCGGGGTCGTCACCCGTCTGCTCGGCGGCCGCCTCGATGACGGTTGGCGAGGTGACGGCGTCCGGCCCGACATCGACGGAGACGCCTCCGACCTTGCCCGTGGTGGCCCCTGAGGAGACGACGTCGCTGAGCCTGACCACCGCCTGACTCTGATAGGTGACAGTCCGGATCTGCAGGTACGCGAACGCCGTGAGAAGCGCGACCACGGTGACGGCGACGATGATCCATCTGCGCTTCCACAGCACGTCGAGAATCTGTCGGAGCGTCAAGAGCTGTCCCCCATAGGCGTTGGTGGTCCCTGAACACGACAGGACGCACGTCGTCTAGATTACAGGCCTTCGTCCTGACCGGCAGTGCCACCCGACGGGCGCCCGCCGCGAGCCCCTGCCGGAAACGGACGGTGTACAGCGAACACCGAGACGACACCGCCGAGCGTGCCGAGGATGATGGCGATGGCGAGCTGCGCGGCGTGATCACCGTCGCCGAGCACGCCGAGGGCGGCGACCAGGTATACCAGGGCCACGCCCAGTGCGACGAGGGAGCCGATGGTGGTCACCCTGCGCACGCGGGACGGCGGCGGGACCGCCACGCGGGCGATCGCGGCCAGCCCGCACGACAGCGCACCGGCGATTAGCACGCCGCCCATGCTGTCGCTTGCACGATGGGCGAACGAGAGCACCGAAGCGAGGGCGACGAATGAAGTGAGCGTCCCCAGCACGAACACCAGCACACGCGACGTCCACCGCGGACGGCACCAGATCGTCGCGATCGATGCCGCAAGGGTGATCGCTGTATGACCGCTCGGGAAGGTGTTGTCGGCATAGGCGAAGTCCCCGTAGTACGGCCGCGGCAGAAACTCCTTCAGCAGGACAGACGCGATCGCGACGAGGCCGACGAGCAGCCCGGCATAGACCACGGGGGCGATCCGGCGTTCCATGATCGCGCCGAGCGCGGCGACGGCGGCCGCGCCGAGGATGCCGTACAGGATGACATCGCGCCCGTCGTAGAAGGCGAGCCAGGCATCGCTGCGCAGCCACCCGAGCACGCCGAGAGAACCGGCATCGATGAGCTGGCCGAGCGAGGTCCCGATCGCCGCGACGTACAGTGCGACGAAACCCGCGGCGTACGCGGCGGCGAGGATGGTGAGCCGACCGGTGCGGGCGGTCGTCACGACATCAGACACGTGCTGCCTCCTCGGCGACGACCGTGCGCAGTCGGGCGGTGAATCGTGCCTCCGAGAACCCGTCCGTGTGCGCCCGGATCGTCTCCGACGACCACCGTTCCCTCTGCATCCTCTCCACCGCGGACGCGATCGAGCCGGCATCCGCCCTCTCGAAGAAGACCCCGTTCGTCCCCTCGACGACGGTGTCGAGGTAGCCGCCGTCGCGCAGTGCCGCGGTCGGTTTGCCGAACGACCCCGCTTCGAGCGGAGACAGACCGAAGTCCTCGTACGACGCCGCGACGAGCCCTGCGCAGTTCTCGTAGAGCCAGCGCAGCTGCGCGTCCGAGACTCTGCCCACGAGATGGGTGTTCCCCGTCCGCTGTGCGAGGGCCGCCAGGCGCGCGCGCTCCGGCCCGTCGCCGACGACGACCAGTCCCACGCCGCCGATGGACGCAACCGCCTCGATGACCAGATCGACGTTCTTGTACGGAAGAAGGCGCGCGACGCACAGGACGAACGGCGAGCTCACCGCGGCGATGGGTTCGGCGACGCCGTCGGCCGCCACCGGAGCGGGCGGTGGCGCGAGCACCTCGGCCTCGATGCCGTAGGCGTCGCGGACGGCCTGCTGCACCACCGTCGAATTGACGAGATAGCGGTCGGCACTGTGGGCCGCCTCCTGATCCCACGCGCGCAGCTGCGGGCCGAGGGCACCGATCGCTGCGCGGACGGCCCGTCCGCGGGCGCCGGCTTCCTCTCCCCCCGCGTAGCGGTCGGACTGATAGAGCCAGCGGGCTGGAGCGTGGCAATACACGATCTTGCGCCCGGTCACCGGGATGCCGTGCGCCCAACCGCTGGAGCTTGCCAGCAGCACATCGGCGTCGACACGATAACCGGACACGGCGCGGGCCAGGAACGGCAGGGCGAGGCGGTGGTGGCGTCGCAGCACACCCCACCGGTCGATGGGCATGGTGCGCACGTCGACGTCGGCGAACTCGGGGAACGTGCCGTCCGGGTCGTAGAGGGAGGTGTGGAGCGGCGCGTCGGGGAATGCGCGGCTCATGGCCAATGCCACGCGCTCCGCACCGCCGCGCTGGGTCACGTAGTCGTGCGCGAGCGCGATGCGGCTGCTCACCGTGCGTCCGATGCCTGGGCCATGACCCTCCGGTCCCCCGCGGCGCTCCCCACGCACCGCGGCACCAGGATATCGGCACGCGTCGGCGCACGCCGGTCTTTGCACGGTTTCGCTCGGCTCCGCTACCCTGCACCTACTGCGAATGACAACGGCGATGGGGAGTCGGGTGGGGAATTCGTCGGGACTGCGGGTGCTCAGCGCCGCTCTATGGGCGATCGTCGTCATCGCCGGCGCCTATCTCACGTATGCCCGCTTCATGGACGCAGTGACCAGCGACATCGGCACCGACCTCGGTGTCTTCTTCGAAGCGTCTCGTCACGCCGCCCAGGGCGAGAGCGTGTACCTCGAGCCGAAGTACGTCTATTCACCTCTTGTCGCGTGGGCCTTGCTCCCTCTCACGGACTTCACCACGGTGGTGTGGGTGTGGACGGCCCTGTCCCTTCTCGCCTGCTGGGGTGCCGTCGCGTCCGTGGTCGCCGTGCTGTGGCGACGACTGTCGGCGTGGCAGCGGCCCGTCGTCGCAGGCGTGGCGATCATCACGCTTCTTTTCAACAACGTCACCTCCGTCTATCTCTGGTTCGGCCAGACCGACACTCTCGTGCTCTTCTTCGCCGCGTTCGCTGTGCTCATGAGCGCGCGGGGCTGGTATGCGGCATCCGGCGCGACCCTCGCCGTCAACGGGATCATGAAGACCTGGCCGGGCGGCCTCGCGCTGTGGTACCTGCGTCGGGGCGCGCCGCATCGCTGGCGATCCCTCTTGACCGCCGCAGCGACCGCCCTCGCCTTCGCGCTCATCGTCGTCGTGATATCGGGTCCGCAGACGATCGTCTCGTGGGTCGAGCGCACCCTCGCGTTCAGCAGCCAGCCGCTCGTCGCGTATTCGGTGTGGGGGTTCGGAAAGCAGGTCTTCTCAGACAGCGGCGTGATGACCCCCCTTTGGAATGCGCCGATCCTGGGGACCACGGTGGCTTGGGTGCTCGCGCTCGCCGTCATCGGTCTGCTGGTGTTCGCGCTGATGCGACCGGGCAGCGATTCGCTCGCGATGTGGCACGTCGCGAGCGCCCTCGTACTGCTCATCCCGGTGTCGCACGTGTCGTACCGGCTGCTGATGCTGCCCCTGCTGTGGGTGTGGACGGCTTACGCGCTCAGTGACAGGAGGCGTTGGCCGGCAGTCGTGATGGCGCTGGTTCTCGCCTGCTTCTGGGTCATCACCTTCCGCGGCCAGACCCTCGACAACCGATTCGCCGCCGACAGCACCTACTACGTCGTCGTGATGGTGTCCGCACTCGTCGTGTTCGCGGCATCCGTCATCGTCGGCGCGGCGCGCGACAGCTCGGCGCGGACGTCGGAGAGTACACCGGCGTTGTGACGCCGAACGGTCGGATCCTCGCCTCTGCTACGTGCCGGCCAAGGCGATGCCGACGGCGGCCAACGCGGCGATGAGCAGCATCCCGCCGGCGGCGAACCCGTATGTGCGCCCCAGCGGCTTCCAGAACGCGGATGTGCGGAAGGGATCCTCGATATAGCGCTTCGAGAGCCATCCCAGCAGGATCGAGACGGCCACGACGGCCAGCGCGCCCGCTGACCGCACGTTCGTCCCGGTACTCAGGAGCACGAGCACGTAGATCGGCTGGTGCCACAGATAGATGCCGTACGAGACGTCGCCCACGAACTGCACCGGCGCGAGGGAGCCGTATCGCGTCGGGCTGAACCACGACCGGCGCGTCTCACCCCAGATCACCATGGCGGCGCCGACAACCGGGAGTGCGGCGTCCGGTGCGGGGTGCAGCGGCAGAGCCGGGACCAGCGCCGTCCCCACGATGAGAGCGAGGCCGCCCCAGGACGCCGCGTAATGCAGTCCCGCCTCGACGCGTCTCGGCAGCTGCAGGTCGGGGAGCCTCGGAGCGAGCGCCAGCAGACCGCCGGCCGCGAACTCCCACACCACCGATGGCGTGCTGCGGCCCGCATGAAACGGATGCTGCAGAGTCAGCCATACCGAGTACACGGCCGACAGCACCAGCGCCGACACGATCACGATGGCGATGATCTGGAACCTCCGGCGCCGTGACGTCCGGCGATCGCCCATCGCCCCCGCGATGCCCAGCCCGGCGAGCATCAAGAGCGGCCACACGAGGTAGAACTGCTCCTCGACCGACAGCGTCCAGAAGTGCTCGACGGGCAGCGGGTAGTCGACCCACGGCAGGAGGCCGAGGTGACGCGCGATCGACGCCCAGTTCTCGACGTACAGCGCGCTGGTGGCGGACTCGATGAGGCTCGGCGTCCACATGGACCGCGGCAGCACGATCATGACGGCCAGGATGGTGACCGCGATCACGACGAACGCCGCAGGAAGGAGGCGCCGGATGCGCCGCGCCCAGAAGTCGAGAACCCGGATGGAGCCGGTGCGCTCGACCTCCCGCAGCAGCTGGGCGGTGATGAGGAAGCCCGAGATCACGAAGAAGACGTCGACGCCGATGTAGCCGCTCGGTACCCGCGTCTCCCAGAGATGGAAAAGCAGCACCAGGGTGACCGCGACCGCACGGAGCGCCTGGATCTCGGGCCGCACGCCGCCCGTCACCACGGGCTGGAGCGGCTTCGTCTGCGATGGCTGACCCTCGGTCATGGTCGGTCAGATCTCGCCCGGCTGCATCGCCTGCTCATCGATCTCTTCGACGATCTCGCGGGCGACGGACTTCTTCGAACCCGACCGCTGCGGCGCGTACACGACGAGCGAGTGGAAGACGAAGCGCACGAAGAAGGCCACCACGAGGGTGATGGCGGTCGCGACCACGGCCGAGATGTGGCCGGTGCTGACCATGAGCGCCACGATCGGGATCCGGATCACCGCCTCGGCGTTGTTGAACGCGAACGATTTGCCGAACCGCGACCACACGCCGGACGCCGCGCCGCGCATGTCTTGGAAGACGAAGTGCTCGATCAGCAGGAAGTTGCCGATGATCGTGACCTCCGCACCGATGATCGCGGCGACGATGTAGTCGACACCGAACTGTGTGAGCAACCACACGATGAAGACGTTCGCCAGCGCGCCGAGCCCACCGACGACGGCGAACAGCGACATCTTGCCGAACCGCAGGGCGGCGAGCTGCGTCAGGAAGTGCATCCCCTGACGCACCGACGCCTTCGACTCGCCCGCGTGCCGATCAGCGAAGTCGAAGGGCACCTCGGCGATGCGGAACGACTTGCGCGCCAGGATCTCGAGGAGGATCTTGAAGCCGCGCGGCTTGAGCGTCTCGAGATCGATCACACGTCGATCGACGAGGAAGAACCCCGTCATCGGGTCGGTGACATCACGCAGCTTGACGGGGAACATCGCCTTGGTGACCGCCGTCGACACCTTCGAGACCAGTACACGCGTCTTGTCGGCCAGCCCGTGCGCGGTCCCCCCACCGGCATAGCGGGAGGCGACGACGACATCGACGTCGCCCTGTCCGAACCGCTCGAGCAGCTCGGGGATCTTCTCAGGCGGATGCTGCAGATCGCCGTCCATGACCACGCACAGGTCGGACTCCGCCGCTTGGAATCCCTCCGCAACCGCGCCGCCCAGCCCGCCGGTCTTCTCGTCGCGGTGGATCAGCCGCACCGGCAGTTCAGCGGATGCCGCGACCTCGCGGATCACGTCGGGAGTGCTGTCGGTGCTGTCGTCGACGAAGATGATCTCGGCCTTGCGACCGCGCAGCGCGTCGGAGACACGACGAACGAGCTCCGCGACGTTCGGAGCCTCGTTGTACGTCGGAACGATGATCGAAAGGTCGATGGCGATCCCCTCCGGCTGCGCCTCCCCACGGGCGCGAGAGGTCCATCGTCGCATGCCGAGCGCGCCTGACGAAACGCCTGATCGCGATGGGAGCACCGACGTAGCGCTCAGGTTCCATCCGCGAGAATGGAGGCATGACCTCCTCCGCCTCGGAATCCACCATCACCATGTTCGGAGCCGACTGGTGCCGTGACTGCATCCGCACCAAGAAGCAGCTCGACGACCTCGGCATCTCGTACACGTACGTCGACCTCGTCGCCGACCCGGCCGCGGCCGACGTCGCACGCGACATCTCCGGCCGCACGAACATCCCGGTCGTGGTCTATCCGGATGCCACGCACCACGTCGAGCCGTCCAACGCCGACGTCGAGGGCAAGCTGCGCGAGCTCTCCCTCATCTGAGGCTCTCCGTCGGTCGGGGCGTTTCGTCTCGCTCGTCCCTCGCTCGCTCAACGACCGGTACCCCGACCGCCGGTCGTTGAGCGAGCGAAGCGAGACGACCGGTGCCTGGACCGCCGGTCGTTGAGCGAGCGAAGCGAGACGACCGGTGCCTGGACCGCCGGTCGTTGAGCGAGCGAAGCGAGACGAC
>Ga0160453_100881_pt1 | contig 14955 bp, 10 predicted proteins | sample HID1971K_E6MG_FD_108228 | JGI IMG/M metagenome (GOLD analysis project Ga0160453, IMG submission 108228) | Enriched millipede-associated microbial communities from UW Madison campus, WI, USA - HID1971K_E6 MG | ecosystem: Host-associated > Arthropoda: Insects > Digestive system > Unclassified ...
GACACTGCACGTCTTCGAAGCATCGTTCGCTTGTCAGCACCGAAGCATCTCAAAGCGGTACAAGCATGTATGCTTGTCAGCGACACTGCACGTCTTCGAAGCATCGTTCGCTTGTCAGCACCAAGAAGATGCCATGAAGCTAGGAATGCCGAGAAACGGAGCGTACGTAGTTGGTACGTGAGTATCACAGGCTTCCGATGAATGGCATATTCGCCGTCGAATACACTACGGCAGCATAATCATCGTGATCACAAGTGATCATCATTCGCAAACTGACTAGCATACAACTCAGAGTAAAACCCACCACTCGCCAGTAATTGATCATGAGAACCTTGTTCAATTACTGAACCTTGCTTCATAACCAGTATAAGATCCGCATCTTTAATCGTCGATAGTCGATGGGCGATAACGAAACTTGTTCTACCTTCCATCAAATTGTTCATCGCTTGCTGAATATGAAGCTCTGTCCGTGTATCAACACTACTTGTCGCTTCATCAAGAATAAGCATTGATGGATCTGCGAGAATAGCACGCGCTATCGTAAGTAATTGCTTCTGACCTGACGAAATATTCGATGCCTCTTCATTCAGAATCGTATTGTAGCCATCTGGAAGTGTACGAATAAAGTGATCCGCATGAGCTGCCTTCGCTGCTGCAATAATCTCTTCTTCTGAAGCACCATCACGACCATATGCGATGTTATCTCGAATCGTACCATTGAATAGCCATGTATCTTGTAGAACCATACCGAACAATGAACGAACATACGAACGTTCCAATTGATCGATTGATTTACCATCAATCGTAATCGCTCCGCCTTGAATATTGTAGAAACGCATCAATAGATTAACGAGTGTTGTTTTACCTGCACCTGTTGGACCAACAATCGCAATCGTCTGACCACTTTTCACATCAAGATTCAAATCTTCCATCAGTACGGAATCATCCTTATAGCCAAATTTCACATGTTGGAATGATACATTACCTTGTGGATTAGCTATTTTCACGTTAGGATTTACATCCTTCTCTTCTTCTACCTCATCTAATAATTCAAATACACGCTCTGCTGAAGCGATTGTTGATTGAATAATGTTAGCGATATTTGCTGTTTGTGTAATAGGCATAGTAAATTGTCTAGCATATTGAATAAAGGCTTGGATATTACCTACTGTAATCACTTGATTCGTCACTTGAATTCCGCCTACGACGCAGATGAGCACATAGCCTATATTACCGATAAAGCCCATAAGAGGCATCATAATACCAGACATAAATTGTGCACGCCAGCTTGATTCATAAAGCTTATCGTTCATCTCTTCAAATCGTTGAATTGATTCTTTCTCACGACCAAACGCCTTCACTATTGTATGTCCTGTGTACATCTCTTCGACGTGACCATTAAGATCGCCTAATTCATTTTGTTGATTTTTGAAATGTCGCTGTGATTTCTTCGCCACAACCGCAATAACAATAAAGCTTAATGGTAAAGTAAGAATAAGAATAAGCGTCAACAACGGGCTAATTGTTAACATCATAATGATAATACCAATAATCGTAACTACAGAGGTAATCATTTGCGTTAAACTCTGTTGTAATGTATTAGCCACATTATCTACATCATTAACGACTCGACTTAGAATATCACCATTAGATCGAGAATCAAAAAACTTAAGTGGTAATCTACCTAGTTTGTGATTAACATCTTCTCTAAGCTGGTATACAACTTTTTGCGCTACTTTAGCCATCAGAAACTGTTGGATAAATCCAAATACCGCACTAATGACGTATAGAAGAGCTAGTATTGCCAGTATAAATGCGATTCCCTTAAAATCTATAGCCGCATCTGCAACACCATTCACCTTGTTCTTCCATCCATCTAAAATAATATCAGTAGCCTCACCTAATACTCGCGGGCTTATTATTGAAAAGACGGTACTTAATATTGCTGTTAAAAATACAATAAACAATCTTACTTGATACGGCTTCAAGTATTGTATTAACCGCTTAAATGTACCTTTGAAATTTTTCGCTTTTGCTCCTGGCATCATCATACCTGGAGGACCACCCCCCGGGCCACCTGGAGGTCTAGCACCACCATGTTTACTGCCAGAATGAGTTGCTCTTTCGCTCTTACTCATGCGCTCTCCTCCTCTGTTAACTGGGATTGCACGATTTCACGATAGACGTCTGACGACGCTAACAGCTGGGCATGAGTTCCTTTGCCAACAAGTTCACCTTCGTCTAGTACGATAATTTGATCTGCATTCATTACGGTACTAATCCGTTGTGCAACGATAATCATTGCGGCATCAGATACTTGCTCCTTCAACGCAGCTCTCAATGTTGAATCAGTCTTATAATCTAATGCTGAGAAGCTATCGTCGAACAAGTATAAACTTGGACGTCGAACAAGTGCACGAGCAATAGACAGACGTTGCTTCTGTCCTCCTGATATATTCGTTCCGCCTTGAGCTAATATAGTATCAAAGCCTTGCTCCATCTTCTCAACAAATCCAATCGCTTGAGCAATTGTTGCGGCTTCGCGAATCTCTTCATCCGAGGCATCTTGCTTTCCTTGACGAATATTTTCAGCAATTGTCCCACTAAAAATCGTCGTTTTTTGCGGTACGAGTGAAATATTGCTCCTTAATTGTTCTATCGACCAATCTTTCACATTTACACCTGAAAATTCAATTGAACCTTCATTACAATCAAAGAAACGCTCAATAAGGTTAATAATCGTTGACTTACCTGAACCCGTTCCACCTATAATAGCAGTTATTTCCCCCGGCTTACATTCGAAATCAATGTTTGCAATAGCTGGTTTTTCTGCGCCTGGATATGTAAATGAAACATTGCTAAATTTCACCGTACCTAATAAATGATTGTCATTAACTGAACGTGTATTACGCTCTGTAATTGTTGGCTCTATATCCAATACTTCATTAATACGCGTAGCTGAAACTTGTGCACGAGGCAACATAACGATCATCATAGACATCATGACAAGCGAGAACATAATTTGCATTGCATATTGGATGAATGCCATAAGATCACCAACAAACATCTCTCCCATATCAATACGTTTACTACCGAACCATACAATTCCAATCGTAGATAAGTTCATAATGAGCATCATGAGTGGCATCATAAACGCCATAATTTGATTAACTTTCACAGCGGTATTCATCAAATCTGCATTCGAATCCGTGAACCGTTTCTGCTCATAACCAGTTCTGTTAAATGCTCTAATTACACGAATACCTGTTAAGCCTTCACGCAGCACCAGATTAATACGATCCAGTTTTTTCTGCATAATTTTGAAGAATGGCATACCTTTACGAATAATTAACAATATCGCAGCGACTAATACAGGGATAGAAACTAATAGCACTAAGGAAAGTTGACTATCTTTCCAGAATGCCATAATTAGACCACCAATACACATCATTGGAGCCATAACCATCATTCTGAGCATCATAAGTAACACTTGTTGAACTTGATTAATATCATTTGTCGTACGTGTAATAAGTGATGCAGTTCCTACTTGATCAAATTCTTGTAATGAAAAACCTTCAACTTTAGTAAACACTTTTTTCCGTACAATTTTCCCGAACATAGATGAAACTTTAGATGCATAAAAGCTGGCAAATATAGCTACAATTGTTCCTCCGATGGAAACGAGCAACATCACACCGCCCATACTCCAAATAAAGCTTGTTTCGCCATTAATAATTCCTCTGTTAACGATATCCGACATTAAAGTAGGCAAATATAGATCAGATAAAGCTTGCATTAGAATCAACACAAAAATACAGATAATTGTGATCGTGTAAGGCTTTAACAATCGAAATAACTTTAGCAAGTAAACACTCCTTCTTTCTTCTCACTTGAGATGCATTTGTCCATATGGTTTCCTTAAACTATTTATATAAAGAAGAACATCCTAATAACCAAATTATATCAATGGACGTATGGCAACTTCAACTTTTGCAAAAGTACATAGCCTTTAGTATAGTACAGATCTGCTGACTTATAGAAATACGCTCCACAGTATAGATTTTTTATAATACCATTTCCCATCTTTAAACATAAAAAATCACTTCTCCCCCTTAATTTAACGAGGTAAAAGTGATATTAAATATTTGCTATTTTTTTAAATTATAACTTATGTCAGTTAGTTTTCTTATTAATGGCGCTAAGCGGCTATTTGAATCATATTGACGATTCGTCGCGGTAGCTGCTGATTTCGTCTTTTCTTTAATTTCATATGCGAAATTACTCATTTTAATAAGTGATGTAGAGGCCTCTAAAGTACTAGCTGCTACCTTTTCTGTAGATTTTGAAACAAAATGGAACTTTGTCACCGATTCATCGATTAACGTAATCATCTCCTGCAGTAACCGTCCCATTATTTCTATACGATTTACAGCTTGCTCTACTTCATCCACAACAGATTGCATCGCTTCTACGGAACGATTCGTCTCAAACTCTATTTCACTAACAAGTTTACTAATATGACTTGCAGCATCACTACTTTGATCCGCAAGTTTCCCTACCTCACTTGCTACCACAGCAAACCCTTTTCCATATTCACCAGATCGTGCTGCTTCGATTGCTGCATTAATTGCAAGTAATCGAGTTTGCCTCGCAATAGCTTTTATCGAAGTTGCAATATGCTGCACTTCGCTTGATCTTTCATTCAAGCTGCTAATTGTATCGGATGAAGTTGTTGAAGCACGATCTAATTGATTCATTTGCGTTAAAATGGAATTCATCATTTGTTGTCCTTGACCTGCTTTATGCGTCATATCATTAGCAAGCTGAACGACGACAACATTGCTATTTGAAATGTCTTTAAGACCTGTTGCAATATTGTATACAGCTGTTGAAGCATTTGATGAAAATTGACTATTGGCCTCTGCATCACCTGATATGCTTTGTATTTCCGCAACAATATGCTCCAAATCATGCTGCGCATTATCGTAAAGGGACTGTAACTGTACGGCAGCCACTGATAATTGCTCAGAACTAACAATCATTTGTTGCATAATTGTTTGTAATTGTACTTGTTCTTTCACCGTTGCATCCAATTCTAAGCGTAATTTGTGCTTATGATAGATTTGCCAAGTTAATGCCCCCGAAGTAGCAACTAGAAACACCGCATGATAGGAAACCATCGTTAAACTATACTCTCCAACTGGAACACCAAATACATACTCCGTAAATACAAGGAATCCTAGAACATGTTGAATGGTGAATAGAACAGTCATAACAACTATAACATTTATATTTTCATAGTAACTAATCATTGCTAGTACCATAAAAATTGAAAAGTGGTATTCCAACATCCCATTGCCTGCTGCTACCATTCCAATACTTGAAAAGGTTAATGTCATCATATTAAGCCATGGTATAGATGCGCTCTCCTTATTCCGTCTAGATAACAACCAAGTAATACTATAGAGCAGTGCAGGAATTAGCACTAATGTTAATGTAATACGTTGATCCGTTTGTATATGATAAGTAGTAGAATGAATCATAAATTGACGATGCAGAAAATAGATACCTATTGTAGCGATAACGATGAGTAACGAAAGTCTTGTCACTACTTTATCTTGCTTCATAGTTATCATCTCCTCTTATAACATACATAAATAATTTGCCGCGAAACATACTACTTATGACATTTCTTTCACAAAAAGGATTACCTTATATTTATACATTTACAATGCATTATTATCCCTCTATAATTGGATGATTGAATTTTTTTGAGAAGAGAGGACAACATGAACAAGCATAAGTTACACGTATTATATGTATCGCTCCTGACAATGGTGCTTCTGATTGTTTCTTTCGGGCCAGCATTATCTGTTTTTGCTGAAGAAGCAACAGAGCTACCGAAAAAAACGTTAGTAATGGGTACATCACCAGACTTCCCACCTTATGAAAGTGTCGATGCCAAAAATAATGGTGAAATCATTGGATTAGATATCGATATAGCCAAATATATTTTGAGCGAACTGGGCTATGAATTAAAAATCGCAAGTATGGACTTTGGTGGACTAATTGCCGCTATGCAATCAGGTCGAGTTGACTTCATTATGTCCGGGATGTCAGCTACTGAAGAAAGAAAACAAAGCGTTGATTTTTCTGATCCGTACTACTTCGCACGTAATACAATCGTCTCCAAAAAAGATTCTAACTATAATAGTATTGAATCACTCAGTGGAAAAATTATTGGGGCACAACTCGGTTCCGTTCAAGAAGCAGTAGCCTATAGCGTAGAAGATGCAGCCGAAGTTCGTAAACTGAACAAAATAGCAGATCTTATTCAAGAAATTAATTCTAATCGAGTCGATGCTGCCATCGTAGAAGATGCGGTAGCCGTTGAAATGACCAATGCAAATGGTCAACTAGTTATGAACTTTCTTCCTGCAGAAGAAAATGATAACGGATATGCAATAGCGTTTCCGAAAGGGTCACCTTATGTAGCTGAATTCAATACCGTTATTGCCCAAATGCAAGAAAACGGTAAGCTTGATGAGCTACTATTAAAATGGTTTCCTGATGCTAATGCAGCATCAAAAGGTAATAATAAACTTATCGACTTTAGCATATTACAAGGTTATGTCCCTTATATAATGAAAGGTGTCGGTGTTACACTATTGTTCACATTAGTGTCAGCTGTCCTTGGATTTATATTAGGAAGTCTACTATCCCTTTGCAAAATTTCTGGTATTAAGCCGCTAGAATGGTTTGCCACTGCGTATACATCGATCTTCCGTGGAACACCATTGCTAGTACAATTAATGCTAATCTATTATGCAACACCACAGTTAACGGGATATGATATTCCAGCTTTATTAGCTGCTGGTCTTGCCTTTGGATTAAACTCTGCAGCTTATCTATCAGAAACGATTCGTGCAGGAATTATGGCAGTTGATAAAGGGCAACGTGAAGCAGCGATTGCACTTGGTATTCCATACCGTAAGATGATGATCTCAATTATTTTCCCCCAAGCGTTACGTAATATATTGCCTGCGCTAGTGAATGAGTGTGTAGCATTAATTAAAGAATCATCACTCGTGTCCGTCATTGGTGTTGCCGATCTGATGCGCCGTGCAGATGTTGTTCGTGCTTCTACTTTCCGATCATTTGAGGCATTATTACTCATTGCAGCGATCTACTATGTGCTTGTTCTTGTATTGACTTCACTTGCTCGCATGCTTGAAAGGAGATTACGTCGTAGTGATTAATGTAGATCAATTAACTAAATCATTTGGTAAAAATCAAGTACTTAAAGGAATTACGACCTCGATAAGAAAAGGCGAAGTTGTTGCTTTAATTGGACCATCAGGATCAGGCAAATCTACCTTTCTACGTTGTCTTAACCTATTAGAAGTTCCTACTAGTGGATTTATTTCGATTAACGGAGATGAACTAACGGCTCCGAAAGCTAATGTAGCTGCCATAAGACAAAATATCGGGATGGTATTTCAACATTTTCATCTTTTCCCACATATGACCGTTCTTCAAAATATTACGTTTGCTCCAACGCAAGTGAAAGGTATGTCACTTGCTGAAGCTCAAGACAAAGGAATGGCATTACTTGCTAAAGTAGGCTTGTCTGATAAAGCAGACAGCTATCCTTCAAAACTTTCGGGTGGTCAGAAGCAACGTGTAGCTATTGCACGATCTCTAGCTATGGAACCTGAAATTATGTTGTTCGATGAACCTACTTCTGCACTTGATCCAGAAATGGTCAAAGAAGTACTTAATGTTATTAAAGATTTAGCAGACAGTGGGATGACGATGCTGATCGTAACACATGAGATGAAATTCGCGCGTGAAGCTGCGGATACGATTTACTTCTTGGATCAAGGGTTGCTAGTTGAAAAAGCTACTCCTGAACAGTTTTTCACTCAGCCGAAAAGCGATCGTGCCATCCGTTTCCTTGAACAAGTTTTGTAAGAAGTAATACTCGATAAAGCTGATATTAATAGAACAGAGAAAGGGAGTACACACGATGTTTTGTCATCATGTGTACTCCCTTTTATTTAGGTTATTTTGAATCTTAATCTTGATTTACAACCTGAAGAAAAAGGTCCTTCGTTGTGGTTATTTCTTCAGATAACATTCGATTAATAAATCACAGAACACAACAAAAATGGAATAACTTTTTATACTTTTGCTCTTACTCCCCTTTTTCTATCATAAGAGAGAATAATAAAGTTAATCCAAGTTATTACTGGGATGGACGCTATTAATGTATAACGACTATGAAAATCAATTCCAAACAATCTTGATTCCTCATCTAAGTTGTACAGAAACCAATATGCTAATCCCAAAATTAACACGTTGATGACAATGGCTAATAACATACCTTGCCATTTGCTTTTTCTGTTCCTCATTATAAGGATAGATAATATTGTTGAAATAATTAAAGAAAAGGCTATGAAAATAAAGTTCAATCCTGCACCACCTTATACTTTATTTTTATAGTATTAGAGAAGTAACTATGCCATCCTGCCAGTTAGCTCAATGAGCAAATACAACAATGACCTATAACAGAGCCTTTATTTAAGAAGCAATATTTGCTGTTGGATCAGAGCAGCATACCCTTTCGCTACCTGTTCACCTGCATCAATGTATTGCTTAAAATCTTTGAAGCCATTCTGAATATGATCTAATTCTGGACGGATGATAACATCGGCCATCTGCAATTCTTCTTTCACTAACTTCGCACTCATAATATCAATGGTATTGAGCAATGATTTCACAAAGTTAGTAGGTGCACCTTTCGTGAAATCTTGTGAACATACATTAACGGCTACAACTATATCTGCTCCCATACTTCTAGTCAACGCCGCGGGGACTGGGTGAACGACTGCGCCATCTACTAGTGTTTTACCTTGATATTGCACTGGACGCATCACAGCTGGAATAGCAGTACTTGCTGCGATTGCTCTAGCTAATGAACCTTTCCTCATTATATGCGCCTCACCGGTATTAGAATCAGATGCAACTGCTGCAAATGGCATTTTTAATTGCTCAATTTGAATATCACCTAAATAACTTTCAATAAAACCAATCAACGGTTCATTATGGACAATTGATTTTTTGGGGAAGGTTAGACTAACAATATTGTTCCATTTCAGCTTAGTCACAGCTTTTTCTAACTCATCGACAGACATACCAGCTGCAAAGGCTCCACCAACTAATGAACCTGCGCTTGTCCCTGCAATAATATCAAGCGGGATTTCAGCTTGTTGCAACGATCGAATGACACCGATATGAGACATTCCACGTAATGAACCACTTCCAAGTGCTAATCCTACTGTAGGTCTAGTCCCAGGTTTTCTAGCACGATTAAACTTCAGATGAGAACTTTGAATAGTACGACCTTCACTCACAATGTAGGCTGCTTCAACAATTGTAATCAACTCTGTTACGTTTTGTGTTAAGTAAGGGAACAGCGCAAGCATTCTAAGTGCTTCTTCAGAAATAGTGTCTAATGAATATTCATTTATTCCTTCATCTTTTGTTTTCTGCAAATAGTGTTTTGCTAAGAGCGGTATATCTTCGGCACGTTCACGTAATGGCTCTATCGCAATAATATGACATCCTGCTATTGATCGTTCTTCGCTACAAGTCATAATTAGATGCATTTGTTGATTACGTTGCACTAATTCATGAATGGTCGCTGTATCTAATTTCTCTATATTCTCAATTATTAATGTACCTCTTTGACTCGCCGATACGAGCGTTTCCCATTCACTCCAATTAAATTGTTCCGCTCCAATAAAGATAACGGGTTCATATTGGCGCTTGGAAGTATAATGTATCCGCCGAGCTACATGTCTCTTACCTACTCCTGCCTCACCTATAATGAGTATAATACCCGCTTCATTGCGATAACGCTCTACTTGCGATCGTATATTAGCGATATGATCACTATCGCCTATTAACTCTCCATACCGATCTCGATCATCCAATTCATTGCGCTTCATCAAGTATAAACTTTTAGAATATTCTTCACTCACTCTTACATTGGACTGCTGAATACGTTTCACCATTGCTTCAATCATATGTTGTCTAAAACCTTCGCTACGATCCATTAGACTAAGCATACCATCTCTACTTAATGCGAATGCTTGTACTGCTGACGTAGCCATTACGGTCGCACTTATCGGGTCTCCAGTCAAACAAGACATTTCTCCGAAAAATGCTCCAATTGAAAGTGACGCAATATGTATCTTATTGGGATGTTCTAAACAAATATCTACTGTCCCTACTTCAAGTATGTATAAGCTTGCTCCAACATGTCCTTGTTGTATAATAGGTACATCTTGTTGAAAACTAACACTAGATAGGAAAGGTAATAATTGCTGTAGTTCATTAGCACTCATTTGTTGAAATAAGGGAAGTTTCTGTAATCTATGAATCATGTAGGTTGTTAATCTCCTCTGTCATCATTAGTTGTTCACGCTCTATATTTCATCTAATCAATCAAACTATAATCGTTGATACATAATAAAATCACTTTCTTAATACTATAGACCCTTGCTATATATTAGTAAATAATGAAAACCTTACACTTAGAATGTACACCCAAAAAGACTGGAGCTCGGTATGATGATAACTATAGTTCCACCCTATTCTCTAATCGCTATGCCTGAGGATGATGCATCATGTATCACCGAGTGGCGTTATCCTTCCCCCTATCATGCATATAATTGGCCTGCATGGGACATTGTTAAGAAACAAGAAATAGAGTTCGGAGATACTGAAATTCGCTCCGAACAGTATCGTAGCATCATAGATGCAAATGGTACTTTGATTGGATTTGTTCAACTTTTTGCAATGCAAGCAACCGTTAGAATAGCACTCTTTCTTGCCCTAGCATATTGCGGACGCGGTATAGGTCAGCAAGCTATGCAATTAGTAATTCGTGAGGTTAATGACAATTATGATAACTATGAAATTGATCTAGAAGTTGAAACATGGAACGAGCGAGCAATTGCTAGCTACTTACGATCCGGCTTTGTCATTACAGATCAATATGAACTACCATCTCGGAACGATCAGACGATTAGAAATGTGTATTGTATGGTCTATCAAGCTCAATAGATTCGTAAGTATGTGTTATGGCAAAGGAGATTTTCTTTTGCTATATTCTATTACGTACAAATAAAGCTCGAAGACCACGTCCAATAGACATGGTCTTCGAGCTTTTTGATTAGATAATCATCTCAAAATATTAATAGTACCAATAGAATTTAATCGCATTATTTTGCCTAACGTTTCTTCCCATTACCTACAATATAAGTTGCATAAGGAACATACTTTGATATGAAGATCGTTAGTATCCAAGCAACTAACAACCCGAACATAAATTGGCCTGCAAAATAAAGATTAAATAGTATCGGATCACCACTCATCGGTAATCTTCGATACATGTATAGTAAAAGTGGATGAATGAGATAGATTCCAAATGAGTGATCACTTAAAGAAGTAATTACTCGTTGCAACCACGTAGGGCATTTCAGTTCATAGTATCTGGAACTTATAACACTAAGTGTGATCGAAATCATAATAAATATAAACAATGTCCATGCAAAGTGTGGTGAGGACTCCCAATCTTTATATACCCAGCCACGATAGAATAGATTGGCATAATAGACCCCGGAACAAATCCAAGCGACTAATAATATGATCCGGTATAGACGGTATTGAGCAGTATTTTTTTCTAGAAACTGTAAAATACCATTGTATCTCGTTGCAATCCACACTCCACAACCAAAGTACGCTGTATAGGATACAAATAGGCTTGCCGTCCTCTTGAATAATTGTGGAAGTCCCTCTATTTGTGAGATATATTCACGATTAATATAGAAATATGCCCATTGAATAATAAAACCGATTAGCCAAATCCAGATCGCTGTTGACTTCCTTGTTGCTACCAATTTCCATAATATTGGAAATAGTAGATAGAATTGCACCATAACAAAGATGTAGTACAGATGAGCGTAGGCTTTACCAATTAATATCGCTTCACCAAGATTAACAAACGAGTATAATGACAATGACGTTAGATGTGTCAAAGTAAAATAGATACAAGAAAAGATAATATAAGGAATAATAACGTTCGTCATTCTTCGTTTATAAAAAGTGTTGATAGACGATAGAGTCACTTCCCGATGCTGGTAGGAATACATGAGAACGAATCCACTTAGAAATAAAAATAATGGAACTGCAAATGTAGACATCTTGTTGATAAGTACAAATAGGAAATAAAAACTTGAATTTACGTTCGCGCTATTAACTGCTGAGCTAGTTGAATGTATGAGTAATACAGCAATAATGGCAAATGCTCTAACCAAATTCATCTCCGTTAGGTAACGATGATGTTTGTTCATGATGATCTCCCTCGTAGATGGTATGTATTTTATTAAGTTATTAAGACTTCTCATTATAACAAAAGCAACAACTTTGCGTGAAGAATAATAATTCCAACTTAAGCCATAATATCCCTAATATCATAAAGTCATTGGAGGGGTATCAAGATGAGCAATAGCAAGGATGAACAATTAGAGCATTATAGAGCTCATGATGAAGGTAAAATACTAACAACTAATGAAGGTTTGAAAGTTACTGATGATGAATTCAGTCTCAAAGCTGGAGTTCGTGGCCCTACTCTTATTGAAGATTTCTATTTTAGACAGAAGATGACTCATTTCGATCATGAGCGTATCCCTGAGCGTGTTGTTCATGCTCGCGGATTCGCAGCACATGGACATTTCAAAGTATACGAATCATTAGCACGCTATACAAAAGCTAAGTTTCTTTGTGATCCTACGATCAATACTCCTGTCTTCACTCGCTTTTCCACGGTTGCTGGTTCAAAAGGCTCCGCTGATACTGTTCGTGATGTGCGTGGATTCGCTACAAAGTTTTATACTGAAGAAGGAAATTATGATCTGGTAGGCAACAATATGCCTGTCTTTTTCATTCAAGATGGTATTAAATTCCCAGATGTAATTCACGCTGTGAAACCTGAACCACATAATGAAATGCCACAAGCCTCTTCTGCTCATGATACATTTTGGGATTTCGTAGCGAACAATCAAGAAACAGCACATATGATTATGTGGGTCATGTCTGAACGAGCACTCCCACGTAGTTTTCGGATGATGGAAGGATTCGGAGTACATACCTTTAGACTTATCAATGAGCAAGGCGAAGCACATTTCGTGAAATTTCACTGGAAACCTCTACTCGGTAGACAATCACAAATATGGAAAGAGTATCAAAAGGTTGCCGGTTACGATCCCGATTTTCATCGACGTGATCTTTGGGAAAATATTGAGATGGGTAATGTCGTTGAATATGAACTTGGACTACAAATCATACCCGAGGTAGATGAGTTCAAATTCCCTTTCGATATTCTTGATGCGACAAAACTATGGCCTGAGGAAGATGTACCCGTTCAAATCGTTGGTAAGCTAACACTTGATCGCAATGTCGATAATGTGTTTGCCGAGACAGAGCAAGTAGCGTTCCATGTTGGAAATATCGTACCTGGCATCGATTTTACTAATGATCCACTTCTGCAAGGACGGTTGTTCTCTTATACCGATACACAACTAATCCGTCTTGGCGGACCTAACTTTCATGAGCTACCTATCAACCGATCAGTTTGCCCATTCCATAACAATTTCCGTGATGGATTCGGAAGACAGACCATTAATGTTGGACAAGTAAGCTACAATAGCAATTCGCTATTCGACCATACACCAAGGCCGGCTACTTTATCAGAAAATGGATTTTCGCACTATCAAGAGAAGGTTGATGGACGCGTCATTAAAGCTCGCGCTGATAGCTTCAAAGACCATTTCTCGCAAGCGACGATGTTCTGGAATAGTATGAGCACCATCGAAAAGCAACATATAAAAGACGCGTTCACCTTTGAATTGAGTAAAGTGAAAAGTAAATCGGTTCAGCAACAAGTTGTTAATATGTTCGCTAACGTTAGCTCAGAGCTCGTAGAGTATGTTGCAGAGCGTATTGGTATTACTTACGTGGACAAGCAAAAACAAGCACCTGAGAAGCAGAATACAAAAGCTTCACCTGCGATAAGTGTCGATCAATCTCCGAAATCCGCTCGCACTCGCAAAGTAGCGATCGTTATCTCGGATACTGTGCTGTCTGAGCAATTACAACCGGTATTAGATGCTTTGAACAAAGAGATGGTTCAATATCGCTTCGTTGGTGAACGTCTAGGTAATGTTCTAGATCAAGAAAACGGTGAATGGATGGTACAAGAAACTTTCTTCAACACGGATCCATGTCTGTTCGATGGACTGATTATTGCTGGTGGCTTAGAACATCCCAAATTAATCAAACCATTTATCCTTGAAACGTATCAACAATATAAACCGATTGCGTCCCTGCAACAATATGAAGAGATATTAACGCAGCTTCAAATTGCTGATCAGCCAGGAGTTATTCAAGCCTCTTCTGCAGGTAAGAAGACTGGGGTGTTGTTTGTGGAGGCGATAGCGCAACAACGCTTCTGGGATCGATAGGCAGTTCAAAAAGCGGACTTTGATAACGATGAGTATACTAACGTAGCTTAGTCGACATCGAATATGAGGCGAACTTGGGAAGTCCGGTACGCGTGTACCAATTACGTACACTGGCGCTTCCTCCTTCCTCAAGTAGCGCGTCATCTTCTTGGTTCTGAAAGCCCGCTTTTTGAACCTTCATTTTAAGAGGTAGTTCAAAACATCCACTTGTGATCACGATGATATTACTAATGTAGCTTATTCGACATCGAATATGAAGCGAACTTGGGAAGTCCGGTACGCGTGTACCAATTACGTACACTGGCGCTTCCTCCTTCCTCAAGTAGCGCTCCCTCTTCTTGGTGCTGACAAGCGAATGTTTTGA
>Ga0160453_100885_pt1 | contig 14871 bp, 10 predicted proteins | sample HID1971K_E6MG_FD_108228 | JGI IMG/M metagenome (GOLD analysis project Ga0160453, IMG submission 108228) | Enriched millipede-associated microbial communities from UW Madison campus, WI, USA - HID1971K_E6 MG | ecosystem: Host-associated > Arthropoda: Insects > Digestive system > Unclassified ...
GTCAGGCAAATTCAAGAAACAGCTGTCATTGCTCGACCTCACCTTCATCGGCCTCGGCGCCATCTTCGGCTCCGGCTGGCTGTTCGCCGCCAGCCACGTGTCGGCCATCGCCGGCCCGGCCGGCATCCTCTCCTGGTTCCTCGGCGGCTTTGCCGTGTTGCTGCTGGGCATCGTCTACTGCGAGCTTGGCGCCGCCCTGCCGCGTGCCGGCGGTGTGGTGCGCTACCCGGTGTATTCCCACGGCCCGCTGCTCGGCTACCTGATGGGCTTCATCACGCTGATCGCCTTTTCCAGCCTGATCGCCATCGAAGTGGTCGCCTCTCGCCAATACGCCGCCGCCTGGTTTCCCGGGCTGACCAAGGCTGGCTCCAGCAACCCCACCGTGCTTGGCTGGCTGGTGCAGTTCGCCTTGCTGGGGCTGTTCTTCTTCCTCAACTACCGCAGCGTGAAGACCTTCGCCAAGGCCAACAACCTGGTCAGCGTGTTCAAGTTCATCGTGCCGCTGCTGGTGATCGGCGTGCTGTTCACCTTCTTCAAACCGGAGAACTTCGAGGTCCAGGGGTTTGCCCCGTTCGGCCTGTCCGGCGTGGAAATGGCGGTGTCGGCCGGCGGCATCATCTTCGCCTACCTGGGCCTGACGCCGATCATTTCGGTGGCCAGTGAAGTGAAGAACCCGCAGCGCACCATCCCGATTGCGCTGATCCTCTCGGTACTGCTCTCCACCGCGATCTACGCCCTGCTGCAACTGGCCTTCCTCGGCAGCGTACCGACCGAAATGCTCAGCAATGGCTGGGCCGGGGTCACCAAGGAACTGGCCCTGCCCTACCGCGACATCGCCCTGGCCCTGGGCGTCGGCTGGCTGGCCTACCTGGTGGTGGCCGATGCGGTGATCTCGCCCAGCGGCTGCGGCAACATCTACATGAACGCCACCCCCCGCGTGGTCTACGGCTGGGCGCAGACCGGCACCTTCTTCAAGTACTTCACCCGCATCGACGAGCAGTCCGGCATCCCGCGCCCTGCCCTGTGGCTGACCTTCGGCCTGTCGGTGTTCTGGACCCTGCCGTTCCCGTCCTGGGAAGCGCTGATCAATGTGGTCTCCGCCGCCCTGGTACTGAGCTACGCCGTGGCCCCGGTCACCGTCGCCGCCCTGCGCCGCAATGCACCCGACATGCCGCGCCCGTTCCGGGTGATGGGCATGGGTGTGCTCGGCCCGCTGTCATTCATCATCGCCGCGCTGATCGTGTACTGGTCCGGCTGGAACACCGTGTCGTGGTTGCTGGCCCTGCAGATCGTGATGTTCGTGCTGTACCTGCTGTGCGGCCGTTTCGTGCCCACTCAACACCTGTCGCTGGCCCAGCAAGTGCGCTCCTCGGCGTGGCTGATCGGCTTCTACGCGGTGACCATCCTGTTGTCCTGGCTGGGGAGCTTCGGCGGCCTGGGCGTCCTTGCTCACCCGTTCGACACCCTTGCCGTGGCCGCCTGTGCACTGGGCATCTACTACTGGGGCGCGGCCACCGGGGTACCGGCTCACCTGGTGCGCCTGGAAGGCGAGGATGAAAGCGAAACAAGCCACGAGGTGCACACAGCCAAGCGCCCGGCTGCACTGGCTTCGTGACGGCTGCTGGCCCTATCGCCGGCAATGACAACAAAGATTCGGAGATGCCCATGAAACACGTTCACGTCATCGACTCCCACACCGGCGGCGAACCGACCCGCCTGGTGATGAAAGGCTTCCCCAGCCTTCAAGGCCGCAACATGGCCGAACAACGCGACGAACTGCGGGAACTGCACGACCACTGGCGCCGCGCCTGCCTGCTGGAACCACGCGGCAACGATGTGCTGGTTGGCGCGTTGTACTGCCCACCGGTATCGGCCGACGCCACCTGCGGGGTGATCTTCTTCAACAACACTGGCTACCTGAACATGTGTGGCCACGGCACCATCGGCCTGGTCGCCTCGCTGCAGCATCTAGGCATGATCCAGCCGGGCGAACACAAGATCGATACCCCGGTCGGCCAGGTCACCGCCACGTTGCATGAAGACGGTGCGATCACCGTCGGCAACGTGCCGGCCTACCGTTACCGCCAGCAGGTGCCGGTCGAGGTGCCTGGCCACGGCGTGGTGCACGGCGACATCGCCTGGGGCGGCAACTGGTTCTTCCTGGTGTCCGAGCATGGCCAGCGTATCGCGCTGGACAACCGCGAAGCCCTCACCGAGTACACCTGGGCCATGCTCAAGGCCCTCGAAGCCCAGGGCATCACCGGCGAGCACGGCGCGCTTATCGACCATGTCGAGCTGTTCGCCGATGACGCCGAGGCCGACAGCCGCAACTTCGTCATGTGCCCCGGCAAGGCCTACGACCGCTCGCCCTGCGGCACCGGCACCAGCGCCAAGCTCGCCTGCCTTGCCGCCGACGGCAAGCTCGCCGAAGGCCAGACCTGGGTCCAGGCCAGCATCACCGGCAGCCAGTTCCAGGGCCGCTACCTGCGCGAAGGCGAGCGCATCCGCCCCTTCATCACCGGCCGCGCCTACATGACCGCCGACAGCACCCTGCTGATCGACGAACAGGATCCGTTTGCCTGGGGCATCTGACTTCCCAGGCCTTTTTCTTCGCAACCCGACTGAACATTGCAAGGAGTGACACCCCATGAGCGACAACATCTTCACCGGCTGCATGCCCGCCCTGATGACCCCGTGCACCGCCGAGCGCAAGCCGGACTTCGACGCCCTGGTGCGCAAGGGCCGTGAACTGATCGAGGCCGGCATGAGCGCCGTGGTGTACTGCGGCTCGATGGGCGACTGGCCGCTGCTGACCGAGGCCGAACGCCAGGAAGGCGTGGCGCGCCTGGTGGCCGCCGGGATTCCGACCATCGTCGGCACCGGCGCGGTGAACACCCGCGAAGCCGTGGCCCATGCCGCCCACGCCGCCAAGGTCGGCGCCGCCGGCCTGATGGTGATCCCTCGCGTGCTGTCGCGCGGTGCCTCGCTGATCGCCCAGAAGCACCACTTCTCGGCCATCCTCGCCGCCGCACCGAAGCTGCCGGCAGTGATCTACAACAGCCCTTACTACGGCTTCGCCACCCGCGCCGACCTGTTCTTCGAACTGCGCCGCGAATACCCGAACCTGATCGGTTTCAAGGAGTTCGGTGGCGGCGCCGACCTGCGCTACGCCGCCGAGCACATCACCTCCAAGGACGACGACGTGACATTGATGGTCGGCGTCGACACCCAGGTGGTGCATGGTTTCGTCAACTGCAACGCCACCGGCGCCATCACCGGCATCGGCAACGCCCTGCCGCGCGAGGTGCTGCAACTGGTGAGCCTGAGCAAGCAGGCGGCCAAGGGCGATGCCCGCGCCCGCCGCCAGGCCCGTGAGCTGGAGTCGGCGCTGGCCGTGCTGTCGTCGTTCGATGAGGGCTGCGACCTGGTGCTGTACTACAAGCACCTGATGGTGCTCAACGGCGACACCGAGTACAGCCTGCACTTCAACGAGACCGACGCGCTCACCGACGCCCAGCGCAACTATGCCGAACAGCAGTACGCGCTGTTCCGCAGCTGGTACGCCAACTGGTCGGCCGAGCAGAACCTGGCCTGATCCCGGGGGCCGCACAGCGGCCCGCTTTCCCGAACCCGACACCCAAGGACGCCCCATGACCCTGACAGGCAACCTGCTGATCGGCCAACGCGCCGTGACCGGCAGCCAAGCAGCCATCCGCGCCATCGACCCGGCCACCAACCAGGCGCTTGAACCCGCGTACGCCGGCGGCACCGGCGAACACGTGGCGCAAGCCTGCGCCCTGGCCTGGGCAGCGTTCGACCGCTACCGCGAAACATCACTCGAACAACGTGCAGCGTTTCTCGAAACCATCGCCGACCAGATCGAGGCGCTGGGCGACACCCTGATCGACCGCGCCGTGGCCGAGAGCGGCCTGCCCAAGGCGCGCATCCAGGGCGAGCGTGGCCGCACCTGCGCGCAACTGCGCCTGTTCGCCCGCGTGGTGCGCGACGGCGAATGGTTGGATGTGCGGGTCGACCCTCGGCAGCCCGACCGCCAACCCCTGCCCCGCGCCGACCTGCGCCAGCGCCAGGTAGCCCTGGGCCCGGTCGCCGTGTTCGGCGCCAGCAACTTCCCCCTGGCCTTCTCGGTGGCCGGTGGCGATACCGCCTCGGCCCTGGCCGCCGGCTGCCCGGTGGTGGTGAAGGCCCATGGCGCCCACCCTGGTACCAGCGAACTGGTCGGCCAGGCCGTGGCGCGCGCGGTAAAACTGTGCGGGCTGCCCGAGGGCGTGTTCTCGCTGCTCTACGGCGCAGGCCGCGAAGTGGGCATCGCCCTGGTCAGCGACCCGCGCATCAAGGCCGTCGGCTTCACCGGCTCGCGCAGTGGCGGCATCGCCCTGTGCCAGGCCGCCCAGGCCCGCCCGGAACCGATTCCGGTGTATGCCGAAATGAGCTCGATCAACCCGGTGTTCCTGTTCGACGCGGCCCTGCAGGCCCGCGCCGAAGCACTGGCACAAGGCTTTGTCGCCTCGTTGACCCAGGGTGCAGGCCAGTTCTGCACCAACCCCGGCCTGGTCATCGCCCGCCAGGGGCCGGCATTGCAACGCTTCATCACGACTGCCGCTGAGCACGTGCGCCAAGCCGCGGCGCAGACCATGCTCACCCCTGGCATCCACAGCGCCTACGCCGCTGGCGTCGCTGCACTGGCCGACAACGCCCATGCCCAGGTGGCCGCCAGCGGCCAGCCGCAGCAGGGCCCCAACCAGTGCCAGGCGCAGCTGTTGGTCACCCAGGCCAATGCATTTCTCGCCGACCCGGCGCTGCAGGCCGAAGTGTTCGGCGCCGCCTCGCTGGTGGTCGCCTGCGAAACCGAAGAGCAAGTGCGACAGCTCGCCGAACACCTGGAAGGCCAGCTGACCGCCACCCTGCACCTGGACGACGGCGACCTCGACAGCGCCCGGGCGCTGCTGCCGACCCTGGAACGCAAGGCCGGGCGCATCCTGGTCAATGGCTGGCCAACCGGCGTGGAAGTCTGCGATGCCATGGTCCACGGCGGCCCGTTCCCGGCCACATCCGATGCCCGCAGCACGTCGGTGGGCACTGCGGCGATCCTGCGCTTCCTGCGCCCGGTGTGTTACCAGGATTTCCCGGATGCCTTGCTCCCCCAGGCATTGCAACATGACAACCCGTTACGTCTGCGGCGGTTGTTCAACGGCAAGCGGGAAGGCTGAAGCATGCACGACGCCCACTCTTCAGCGGACACCGATATCGCCGTGGTCGGCGCCGGCATCGTCGGCGTCGCCTGCGCCCTGCAACTGGCCCGCCAGGGCCGCCGGGTGCTGCTGATCGACCGCCAGGCACCCGGCCATGGCGCGTCCTACGGCAATGCCGGGCACCTGGCGACCGAGCAGGTGTTCCCCATCGCCGACCTGTCGATCCTCAAACGCCTGCCGCGCATGCTGCTGGACCCGATGGGCCCGCTGCGGCTGGACTGGAAATACCTGCCCAAGGCCCTGCCCTGGTTCACCCGGCTGCTGCTCAACCTGCGCCCGGCACCGTTCCAGCGCAGCGTGGCCGGCATCCGGGCGTTGAACGAGGGCAGCCTCGGGGCCTGGCAACGCTTGCTCGGCTCGATCGGGCGCAGCGAGCTGTTCAAGGAAGATGGCTCGTTGCTGGTATTCGAAAGCCCCGAATCACGCCAGGCGCTGGAAGCCTTGCGCGCCCGCATGCAACAACAGGGCGTGACGGTGGACATGTGGTCGGCTGGCGCCGTGCACGACGCCGCGCCGCAACTGAATCCTGCACTGCTGGGTGGCCTGTATTTTCCCCGGACCGGACACTTTCTGGACCCCTACCGGGTAGTGCACGAACTGTTCGAGGCGGCCAAGGCCAGTGGCGTGCGTTTCGTGCAGGGGCATGTCGCTGGCGGCCATCTGGATGGCAACGGGGTCAAGCTGATCAGTGACCAGGGCACGTTCGCTGCTCGCCAGGTATTGATCAGTTGCGGCGCCCACTCGGCGCAGCTGACGGCAGCGCTGACCGGCAAACGCGTGCCCTTGGACACTGAACGTGGCTATCACCTGATGCTGCCCGGCGAGCACCAGCGATTACCCTTTGCGGTGACCTCGCTGGAGCGCAAGTTCATCATGACGCCCATGGCCGACGGCCTGCGCCTGGCCGGTACGGTGGAGTTCGCCGGGCTGGACGCGCCGCCGAGCATGCAGCGGGCGTGGCAGTTGCACCGGCTGAGCAAGGGGTTGTTCAAGCGCGATCTGCAGGTCGAAGGAGCGACGCCGTGGATGGGGTTCAGGCCTTCGTTGCCGGACTCGTTGCCGGTGATCGACCGGGTGTGCGAGGGGCGCGTGCTGCTTGCGTTCGGGCACCAGCACCTGGGGTTGACCCAGGCGGCGGTGACGGCGCAATGGGTGGGGCGGTTGGCCCAGGGCGACAGCGGGATGGGCGCCTATCGGCTGGATCGGTTTTGACGGGGCGGGCCGCTTTGCGACCCGATCGCCGGCAAGCCGGCGATCGGGCTGCGCAGCAGCCCCCAGGTCACTCAGCGATACCGCTCAAGCCAATGCGCATACGGCGCTGGCAAGGTCCAGGAGGCCTTTTCCACGCCCAGCTCCTTGGCCGCAAAATACGCCCAGTGCGGGTCGGCCAGGTGCGCACGCCCCACCGAAACCAGGTCCAGCTGGTCGGCCTGCAGCGCCGATTCCGCCAGCTGCGGCGTACCGAAGCCCCATGCCGAAGTCACCGGCAACCCCGCCTCGCGGCGCACGCGCTCGGCGATCGGCCCCATGAACGCCGGGCCCCACGGGATATTGGTTTCAGGGATGGTGAAGCCGACGCTGACGCTCAACAGGTCGAGACCACCGGCCTTGAACAGGCGCGCCAGCTCGATGGACTCGTCCAGGGTCTGTTCATCACGGCCGTCATACTCCAGCACACCGAAGCGAGCGGTCAGCGGCAGGTTTTCCGGCCACACCTCACGCACGGCGGCCAGGGTTTCCAGCAGGAAGCGGCTACGGTTCTCGAAGCTGCCGCCGTAGGCATCGGTGCGCTGGTTGGAATGCTCGGAGAAGAAGCTCTGGCCCAGATAGCCATGGGCAAAATGCAGCTCGATCCACTCGAAGCCGGCATCACGCGCACGGCGGGCGGCGTCAACGAAGTCCTGCTTGACCCGGGCGATGTCGGCCAGGGTCATCTCGCGCGGTTCTTTTGCCAAGTGCGCGCCAAAGGCGATGGCCGACGGGGCAATGGTGTCCCAGCCGCGGACGTCGTCGGCGGCGATGTGGTCATCACCTTCCCATGGGCGGTTGGCGCTGGCCTTGCGCCCGGCGTGGGCGATCTGGATGCCGGGCACCGAACCTGCCGCCTTGATCGCCTTCACCACCGGCACGAAAGCCTGGGCATGGGCATCGCTCCAGATACCGGCACAGCCGGGGGTGATACGCCCTTCCGGCGCCACCGCGGTGGCCTCGACCACCAGCAGACCGGCGCCGCCCCGGGCCAGGCCGGCGTAGTGCACCTGGTGCCAGTCATTGAGCATGCCGTCCTCGGCCATGTACTGGCACATCGGTGGAATGGCGATGCGGTTGCGCAGGGTGACGTCCTTGAGGGAATAGGGTTGGAACAGTGCAGACATGAGCGAACTCCGGGGGTTATCTGAATACGATTGTTCGATCATATTCGAACTATGGCAATTTGTGAAACCCCCGTTATGATGGCGACCATGCGAGCCTACAAACATCCCAACCCCGAAGACCTGATCCTGGAGCGCGTGCTCTACGCCCTGAGCGACCCCGTGCGCCTGGAGATCGTGCGCCATCTGGCGGGCGTCGCCGAAGCCAGCTGCGGCGAGCTTGACGGCGGCCGGCCGAAGTCGAGCATGTCGCACCATTTTCGCGTGCTACGCGATGCGGGGCTGGTGCACACGCGCAATGTGGGGACCACCCACATGAATTCGCTGCGCAGCGAAATGCTCGACAGCCGGTTCCCCGGGCTGCTGGAATGCATCCTCCGTCAGCAGTGAACGGCTGCATGCCCACTCCCACAGGGGATCGCTGCAGGCACAAGATGTGGGTGTCTTTATCGAATGTCGGTCTTGCGCAGCGCGAAGCGACACACTTGCCCACCCCGCAACATGCACTCCTGATGGTCGACCTCCCCCCCGCCCAAGGCCCCGATCAGCGCCAGGTCCAGCTCGCACACCACGGGGTGCGCTGCGGCCAGGTGATGGAACACGCAGTTGTGCGCAACGATCTGCGGCTCGCCAGATGAGCGAAAGAACACTTCGGCCTCGTATCCGGCCGCGTTCATGTGCTGGACGATCTGCGCTTCATCGACCACTTCGGGCTGCAGGTCCTTGGCCAGCTTGCGCCCCAGCTGCCGCATCAGCTCCAGCAAGGCCTGCTCGCCGAGCAAGCCGGCCACTTCACCGATCAGCAGGTTGGCCAGCAATGGGTATTGGCGTGGGAACAGTTCACGGCCATGCTCGGTGAGCTGGTGCAACTGCTCGGGACGCCGCCCGGTAGGCCGGGTGGCGCCCCGCATGACCCACCCATCGCGCTCCAGTGCGGCCAGGTGCTGGCGCACGGCCGTGCGGGTGACGGACAGGGCCTGCGCCAGGTCGTCGATGCTCATGCCGTCAGGCTGGCGCAGCAACGCATGGAGCAGGTCCTGTTGGGTACGGCCCAGTCCTTCGAGCATCAGAACTTGTCCGGGAACTGCTTGACCAAGGCCGCAGCGAGCGCGTCGGACAAGGTCAGGATGTGCTCACGCATCATCGCCCAGGTGCGCGCCTCGCCGGCGTAGTCACCCGCCGCCAGCTGGTCGATCTGCGCCACGTGATGCCCACCATGGGCGCTGAGCAAGGTAAGCAAGGTCGGCTCCGGCAGGTTGGGGTTGGCCTTGGCCAGGAATGCAGCGATGGCCTTGGCGTTGCTGGTCAGCTCGTCGACGGCGGCCTGCTGGCTTTTCTTGTCCTTGCCCACGGTGGCGTCGCTGTAGTGCTTGATCGCGCCCCAGTGGCCGGCGAGCAGCTTGAACAATTGATCGGCAGCAGGTTGGCCGTACAGCGGTGCGATGCTGTTGGCGATTCGGGTGGCATCGGTGACCACCTCGTTGGCGGCGACCGCAGCCTGCTTGGCATTGCCGGCCTGATTGGCGACGCAATAGTTGCGGACCCAGAAGATGTGCTCGACCCACAGATCGCGCAGGGCCATGCGCGTGGTCAGCGCAGCGGATTCGGCGGGGGGTGTGGCGGCGGGGGGTGCGCTGGAGTAGCTCGCACTCCAAGCGGGATGGACGCACAGGGCGATGAGTAGCAAGGCAGCAATCTTGAGGTTCATGACGGCACCCTCCTGGAGGGGATCGACTGACAAGATTAATTTAAGCATCAAAATATGTTTTTATTGGCCTCAGGCGGGATTTCCGATCGGTGGTGTTCTGTCCGGCCCTATCGCTGGCAAGCCAGCTCCTACAGGGCCGCGCGCGGGATCTGTGGGAGCTGGCTTGCCAGCGATAGGGCCGGTACAGGCGAAAAAAAACCACGAGGTCACCCCCGTGGCTTTCGATTCCAACCAGGCCGCTGCTTACAGCGCCATGTCGTTCTCAGGCTTGCTCTCAACCGGCTTGGCCACGCCAGTGGTGGTACCGACGCTCTGGTCGATCACCGGCGGCTTCTCCAGCTGCAGCACTTCAGCGGTGTAGTTCCACTCTTGCTGGGTCGCAGCCGCCGACTCATTGAGCTTGGTACCGTAGCTCGGCACGATCTCCTTGATCTTGGCCTGCCACTCAGGTGTCGCGACCTTCTCCTTGAACACGGTTTCCAGCACGGTCAGCATGATCGGCGCGGCGGTCGATGCACCTGGCGATGCACCCAGCAGGCCGGCGATGGTACGGTCCTGCGAGGCAACCACCTCAGTGCCCAGCTTCAGCACGCCGCCCTTCTCTTCATCACGCTTGATGATCTGCACGCGCTGGCCGGCCTGCCACAGCTTCCAGTCTTCCTTCTTGGCATTCGGGAAGTAGGTGCGCAGGGCTTCGAAACGGTCGTCGTCAGACTGCATCAGCTGGCCGGCGAGGTATTCCACCAACGGGTACTGGTCGATACCGACCTTGGCCATCGGCCACACGTTGTGCGCGGTGGTGCTGCTCAGCAGGTCCAGGTACGAGCCGTTCTTCAGGAACTTGGTCGAGAAGGTGGCGAATGGCCCGAACAGGATCACGCGCTTGCCATCCAGCACGCGGGTATCCAGGTGCGGAACCGACATGGGTGGTGCGCCGGTCGAGGCGATGCCGTAGGCCTTGGCCATGTGCTGCATGGCGATGGTCGGGTTCTCGGTCACCAGGAACGAACCGCCCACCGGGAAGCCGGCGTATTCCTTGGCTTCAGGAATGCCCGACTTCTGCAGCAGCTTCAGCGCGCCGCCGCCGGCACCGATGAACAGGAACTTGGCGTCGGTGGCCGTTTCGGTACCGTCCTTGAGGTTCTTGTACTCGACGTGCCAGGAACCGTCCTCGTTGCGGGTGATGTCCTGCACTTCGCTGGACAGCTGCAGGTTGAAGTTGTCCTGAGTCTTCAGGTGGCCGACGAACTGGCGGGTGATCTCGCCGAAGTTGACGTCGGTGCCGATCGGCGACCAGGTCACCGCCAGCTTCTGGTTCGGGTCGCGGCCTTCCATCATCAGCGGGACCCACTTGGCGATCTGCGCGTGGTCCTCGGAGTACTGCATCGAGCGGAACAGCGGGCTGGCCTGCAGCGCATCGTAACGCTTCTTGAGGAACTTGATGTTGTCATCGCCCCAGACGAAGCTCATGTGCGGGGTGGTGTTGATGAACGAGTGCGGGTTCTTCAGCACGCCCTGGCGCACTTGCCAGGCCCAGAACTGGCGGGAGATCTGGAAGGATTCGTTGATGTCGATGGCTTTGGAGATGTTGACGTTGCCGTCTTTGTCTTCCGGGGTGTAGTTCAGCTCGGCCAGCGCGGAGTGGCCGGTGCCGGCGTTGTTCCAGCCGTTGGAGCTTTCTTCGGCGACGCCGTCCAGGCGCTCGACCATTTCCATCGACCAGCTTGGCTCCAGCTCGTGCAGCCACACGGCCAGGGTCGAGCTCATGATGCCGCCGCCGACCAGCAGCACGTCGACTTTCTTGGTTTCTGCGGCGTGCGCTTGCATGAAGCTCGCGGCAACAGCCAGGCCCAGCAAGGTCTTGCCAGCTTTTTTGAACATTGATCAATTCCAGTCTGTAGAACGGAGGACGGGCCCGTGGCTGGCCCAGGTGTTTCATGTTCTTCCGCGCAGGCTTGTTATGGTCATTGTTCAGCGGCCAGAGAACCAGAAAACGACCCCAGGCTATTGTCGAATTGACCGACAGAGCTGAATCGTTTCGCTGATTGTATTCTGAATTGCCAGCACAAACAAACCGAGGGGCCGGGCGTCAAGACGGCAGGTTGCCTCAGCGGCAGGTTGTCACGGACCCTGTGGGAGCCGGCTTGCCGGCGATGGGCCGCAAAGCGGCCCTACGTCAGCAGCCGCCTATCTGCGCCAACCAGTATTCCACATCCACCTCATCGATCTGCTCTTCGCAGAGGAACCGCTCGGCATACTGCCGATAGACCCCGCTGCTCAGGAACAGCCGCATCAGCTGCCCGTCGATGTGATTGTCGCGCGCCATCGACACCATGATATTCACCGACTCTGACAAGGTCTTCGGCGCCTTGTACGGCCGGTCGGCAGCCGTCAGCGCCTCGAAGATGTCGGCGATCGCCATCACCCGCTCGGCGATGCTCAGCTCATCTTTGCCCAGGCGCCTCGGATACCCGCTGCCATCCATCTTCTCGTGGTGGTTGCCGGCGATGTCCGGCACCCTGCGCAGATGACGCGGGAACGGCAAGCTGGAAAGCATGATGATCGTCTGCACAATATGTTCGTTGATCTTGAAGCGCTCCTCGTCGTTCAACGTGCCGCGGCGGATCGACAGGTTGTACAACTCGCCCTGATCGCTGGCATTGGCCGGCAGCCTCATGTCGAAGCCCCAGGCATTGCGTGGGTCGCCCTTGACCACCGGCGGCTTGCGCGCGCCCCAGGGCAACCGATGCTCGGGGCGGTCGGCCAGGAGCAGCTCATCCACCGGCAACGGCAGCAGCGGCACGCCCTTGAAACGCTCTTCCTCGTCGCGGGAAATACCCAGGCGGTTGTCGAAATGCCGCCGCCAGCGACGCTGGCCGATCTGCTGCAATCGTTCGATATCGCCCGCCTCCATGAACTCGCCACCCAGGTTGGCCTTGGCGACGAAGGCGAATTCCTCCTGCAACTCGGCCTGGCAACGTTCCAGCGACGCTTGCAGCGCCTGCTGCTCTGCCCCGCTCGCCAGCCCTTGCCAATAAGCCAGCTCGGCATCTCGCCAGAGCACCTCGAAACGCATGCGGATTTCGTGGATGCGGTTGTACAAAGACTCCAGCTTGGTCGCCTTGTCCACCACATACTCGGGGCTGGTGATCTTGCCGCAATCATGCAGCCAGGCGGCCACCCGAAACTCGTAGCGCTCGACCTCGGTCATGCCGAAGTCGGCGTAGGGGCCGCTGTCGGCCTGCACCACCTGGTCCAGCAGCATCTGCGCCAGTTGCGGTACCCGTTCGCAATGGCCGCCGGTATACGGGCTCTTGGCATCGATGGCATCGGCCAGCAGCTTGATCATGGCGTCCAGCAGCCGTTGCTGGGCTTCGGCCAGTTGCCGCGTCTCGATGGCCACCGCGGCAGTACCGGACAGCTCCTCGACGAACTGCCGGAACGGCTGGCCCACTTCATCCCCCGCCTGCCCCTCATCCAGTTGCAACACCAGGATGCCAAGCAGCACCTGGCCACGGTCCCGCAGCACCACCGCGAGGCTGCGCCCACGCAGCGCCAGCGCATGCTTCACGACATCCGCCAGCTTGTCATGCTCATGTTCGGCCACCGTCATTTCGTCCGGGTAGTCCTCGCCCCGGCATGAAGCGGCCAGACGCAGCAGGGACGGGTCGTCATCGAACAGGTAGACCGCGCCCGCCTTCACGCCAGCGGCGTCAACCAGATGCCTGAGCACCCCCTCGAGCATGCGCTCCAGCTGGCTTTCCCGGCTGAGCGTGAGCGTGATCGCCTGGAAGTTGCGGATGGTGCCGGACATGCGGCTCAGCACCTGGCTCAGTTCACGCACCTCGGACACCCGTGACGTAACCCCCACTTCGCGGCTGAAGTCGAACCCGGCAAGGCCGCGCACCTGCTCGGCCAGCAGGCGCAGCGGGCGGCCGATACGCTGACCAAGCACGACGCCGAGCAGCAATAGCACGGCCATCAGCGCCGCCGCCCAGAGCATCTGGTCGAACAGCACCTTGCGCGCATCGGCCAGCAACTCATCGCCCGGCACGGCAATCAGCACCTGGAAGTTTTCGCCGACCAGCGAGGTGAGCGGCAGGCGCATGCCATACCAGGTCTTGCCCTGCACTTCATAGGGTTGCGGCCGGCCGCCCTGGAGCGGGTTGGCGTGGATGCGCTCGAGGCTGGGAATGCCCAGTTCATCGATACGCGACAGGCGCACCGCCTCCCCTTCCTGCAGAATGACGCGCTTGAGATCCGGGTACGCCACCACATTGCCCCGCTCATCGATGACGGCAGTCTCGGTGCCGGGGGTCATGCGCAGGTCCTGGCTCTCGCTGACCAGATCATTGACCGACACATCCATGCCGATCACCGCCGCGCCGTCGACGCTACGCTGGGCCATGGTCATGCCGACTTCACGGGTGGTGAAGAATACGTAAGGGTTGGTGAGCACGGTGGTCGAGCGCCCAGAGGCCTCGACGAACCAGGGACGCGGGCGCGGGTCGTAGCGATAGTCCGGCTTGGCCTGGGTTTGCAGCACGTTCAGTTGCTGATCGTAGAAGCGCCACTCGCCCACAACGCTACCGTCCCCCGCCTTGCTGACGCTCTGAACAAGAAAGCGGGTGCCTGCCGGCGCAGCGTAACGTTGCAATAATTGAGGGTCGCGCAACCGGCGGACCAGCAGGAATTCGCCATTGGGGTAACCGACATAAGCGGCGCTGAGCATCTTGTTGGCGTTGAGACTCTCGACCAGCTGCGGCAGGCGCTCCAGGCGCTCGGCCAAGCTACTGGCGGCCGGATTGAAGGCGAGCAGCCGGATACTGCTTTGCGCCGGGTCGAGCAGACGCCGGGCGCGCTCGTCGATGGTCTTGCCCAGTTGCTGGGCGGCATCGCCGGCGGCGGCCACCAGTGCCTGCTGGGTACCGCGATAACCCTGCCAGGCCAGGCCTATACCGAGCAGCAGCATGCCCAGCAAGATGGCCAGGGTCACCAGCAGTTGTAGCGAGATGCTACGTCCTTGGTCGTTCATGGCTGTCGGGTCTGCTAGTGCGAAAATCTGGCAGCGTGAGCTGCAAGTGCGCAGTACATCACCCAGTAACCTGCCGGCCCGGCATCGTGATCCAACAACACATAGCCCATCCCAGGTGCTCCATGTGCAGCGACTTCAAGAGAGTTGTCGGCCATGTCGCCATGCCGGTCTTACATCTAACGCGAGGAGCTTAGCTGCTAAAGGGCAAAGTCGTCGGTGAAGACGAGCAGGCATTTAGCCATCACGATATGAGGATGGTTTTAAAGCACCACACCGAGGGATGCAAGGCTTGCCCTGAAATCGAACCCTGAAACGACGAAGCCCCCGAAAACTCAAGGTTTTCGGGGGCTTCGTCTACTTCGCGTATGGCGGAGAGATAGGGATTTGAACCCTAGGTACTGTTGCCAGTACAACGGATTTCGAATCCGTCCCGTTCGACCACTCCGGCATCTCTCCAATGCCGCGCATCATACCAGCGAATTCTGA
>Ga0160453_100890_pt1 | contig 14812 bp, 18 predicted proteins | sample HID1971K_E6MG_FD_108228 | JGI IMG/M metagenome (GOLD analysis project Ga0160453, IMG submission 108228) | Enriched millipede-associated microbial communities from UW Madison campus, WI, USA - HID1971K_E6 MG | ecosystem: Host-associated > Arthropoda: Insects > Digestive system > Unclassified ...
CTGGACAAGGTCAAGGTACTGGCAATGGTAATGGTGCTGGACAAGGTCAAGGTACTGGCAATGGTAATGGTGCTGGACAAGGTCAAGGTACTGGCAATGGTAAAGGTACTGGACAAGGTCAAGGTACTGGCAATGGTAATGGCGCTGGCAAAGGTCAAGGTGCTGGACAAGGTCAAGGTACTGGCAATGGTAATGGCGCTGGACAAGGTCAAGGTACTGGCAATGGTAATGGTGCTGGACAAGGTCAAGGTACTGGCAATGGTAATGGCGCTGGTAATAGTGCTGGACAAGGAAACAGCAACGCACCGAACAGTTCTCCATCAAAATTTAAGGTGCAAGAATAAATTATTGATTCAAGTAAGAGCCTTTCCCTTTGGAAAGGCTCTTGTCTATTTACTGCGCTATTTAATTTGAAAATAAGTAATGCGAGTGACACTCCGTGTTGCTCTTTTCTCATGAAGAGAGTAGGTGCACCGAACCGTATTATAATTAAACATTAAGGCATGTTCATTTTATTAAGTGTCAGAGTAACATATCCGTCTAATCTACAATATAATGAGTCTAGAAATCTAAAGAGGTGATGCAATGGCAGTCGTAAAAGCCAGGAGTCAGGATATTAATATGTTGGCAAGATTGCTTCGAGCTGAGGCTGAGACTGAGGGAGAAATGGGTATGCTCCTTGTTGGAAATGTTGGCATTAACCGAATAAGAGCCAATTGCTCCGATTTTAAAGATATCCGGACCATTCCCCAAATGATTAACCAGCCACATGCGTTCGAAGCACTGCAACATGGTTTATACTATCAAAATGCAAGAGAGAGGGAACGCCGTTTAGCACAGCAAGTTGTGAACGGGGTGCGGAATTGGCCAGCCAAATACTCCCTCTGGTATTTCCGCCCTGGATCGTTTGAAAATCCCGGACCATGCCCGCCAACTTGGTATAATCAGCCAATTGCAGGACGATGGAAGAAGCATTGTTTTTATGAACCGACCGCCGAAGAATGTGAAAATGTATACAATACGTTTTAGTTTTATAGCAGCAAAGAACTTAAGATCTCTTAACCTGACTTATCAACGCCATATGTCGGATGACAAGACCATAATCTCATTACATGCCATGCCATGTAAATAGCGGCATCTCTAGGCATATTGGTATAACGTTATATTCGGGTTAGGGATTGGGCTTACTGAAACGATAGGCTTCTGGTGGATAATTTTAATTTCAAGTAGACATCCAGATGAGGGATGCTTAACAAGAGTTATTGTTCTCGAACCACCTTTTTATTTATGAGGGTAGTTCTTTTTTTTGAATTTTTAAAGTTAGATAGTGATAATCAACGAACTTTAGTAATTACTATTTTCCTATACATTCCATTTATCATAACTGGTGTATCTTCTTCTACTATTAAACTTTTATTGTTCTTTGTTATTATTTCTTCAAAACTTCGACCAATATCAGTTCCTAATACGCTAATAATTGGTCTTAAAAGCACCTTTAGTAATGAAAGTTTTTTATTTTTAGGAGCAAATTTATCAAAGATGATTATTTTTCCTTCATGCTTTAAAACTCTCGATATTTCAAGAAAACATTGATTAGCATCTGGTACAACTGAAAGTATTAAACTTGCTACTACATAGTCGAAGGATTCATCTTCAAAATCCATATTTTGAGCATCCATTTCTAAAAATTTTATCTTAGAATTTTTGAACTTTGTTCTTGCCTTTCCAAGCATATCTGGTGAATAATCAATTGCAGTTATTTCTAAGTCAGAATAATTGATCAGCTCTAAATCAGCACCCGTTCCCACCCCAACAAACAGAATTTTTTGTTCACTATTAAATGGTATCAACTGTAATACTTGTTTACGGGCATTTAAGAACATCCCCGAATTAAAAAACTTATCATAAATTGGAGAACCGATTTTATATATAATTTTATTCCATGAATTATTCAACCCCTGCACCTCCCAGTTTAATAATAATGATATTAATAAATACTTAGTTGCATTTTTCGCTTTAACGTTTCTTATATAATAATATTTTTCGACGTATTGTAGAAGCATGATTAGTACAAGTCTATTCATCTTTCTTATGTTAAAGTTACGAAAGCGAGGAAAGTTGTTTTGTCATTATTCGTTTGTTAATTTCAATAGAAAGTCTAGCCACTCTCCCAAAATTAGGTTATTATTGGAAAAATTACTTGTAAGGGGAGATATCGATGTCGGACATACAGGCAATTGTATTAGACTTAGACGGAACATTGCTCAGCAGTGACAAATCCATATCACCAAGAAATTATGAAGCTGTAAAAAGATGTTATAATTCTGGAATTCATATTATTATTGCCACGGCGCGACCGCCCAGAGCCGCTAATCAATTTGTAAAGAAATTTCCTTTTGTAGACTACTTCGCTTATTACAATGGTGCTCTAACAATATGCAAGTCTAAGCAAACTCAGCGACACATTAGTATCCCAAATGAGATTAGCCAACAGATTAAAGAATTCATTCAGTTACATGCTCCCCAATCGTTAATTTCATACGAGGTTAATGATTCATGGTATACGTGTACACCAGTTCCCGACTCCCAGCGTGCTCAATTCGGTCTCCGTTCGGATGATCCGAACCCCCAGGTTATGGATAACGATTTTATTAGTTCACTCTCCCCAACCAAAATATTAGTTCAAGGTTACAGCACATGGAACGATATAATAGAGCAATTCAGCGACCATTTGAACGTAATCGCAACCGATAGAGGAGTATTGGTTCAAATCATGGAAAAATCAGCATCAAAAGAAGAAGCCGTGAAATGGGTACTTAATGATATCGGGGTGAAGGTAGAAAATGTAATGGTATTCGGGGATGACTTTAACGATTTAGGACTATTTCAAATGTGCGGATTTCCGATAGCAATGGAAAATGCGATAATTGAACTAAAAAAGTGTGCAGCCCACGTAACCGATTCAAATGATAACGATGGCGTTGCTGTGACTCTTGAGAGATTAGTGGTAAATCACTTGTAATCGTCGGAAGGTTTAGCAAAATTAAGAATGGAGGGATCATTTGAAAAAAAATTTTACAACGATCCTACTTATTCTAGTTATATTTATTTTATGGACGGCACCTCAAGCTGAAGCCTTGTCCTGTGTATCGCCCCGTCCCGTTAAGGAGGAGATGGACAATAGCTTATTATAGATACGGACTATTTGGTATTTGGAAGTGTTCAGGAAGGAACGCTTCGGATGAATTTGTGTGGGAGAACGGGAGCCTGGGACAATGCGAGGGAAAAGGCCATGAAGGATTCTGGCATCAAGTCGAGTAAACCTGGATCATCTATGGAGTCGGAGCAATCAGAACAACAGATAGGGTATGCAAATCCGACGATCATAATAGTCATTACTATTGCACTACTATTACTTTTCCTAATTTTGATAAGAAGCAAACGAAAGCGGTAATGTTTAAAAACTATTTTATAAGTAGATGCCACGATAAAGTAAGATGCTATGCCGAATACAAAAAAGAGGTCGACCATCTCATTGGTCGGCCTCTAATTATTCTATTGCGCAGTCAGTATTTGTGGACCTTCAGCGGTGATGGCAATCGTATGCTCGTATTGCGCAGCGAGCTTACGGTCCAGCGTCCGGGCGGTCCAGCCGTCCGGATCGATTGTCATGTAGTAAGTACCTTCAGTAATCATCGGCTCGATCGTAAACACCATACCTTCCTTAATGCGGAGACCTTTGCCTGGCTTGCCGACATGCGCATAGTTCGGCGCCTCGTGCAGGTCCCGACCGATACCATGAGCGAGAAGGTCGCGCACGACACCGAAGCCGTTCGATTCGGCATGCCGCTGGATCGCATTCGTTACGTCGCCGATCCGATTACCGGGCTGCGCCTGCGTGATGCCTAGGTCAAGACACTCCTTCGTGACGCGCATCAGCTTCTCGGCCGTCGGCGAGATTTTCCCGACAGCATAGCTCCAGGCTGAATCGCCGAGCCAGCCATGAAGCTCCGCAACTGTGTCTATCGTCACGATATCGCCTTCCTCAAGTGGCTTATCCGTAGGGAATCCATGTGCGATCACGTCGTTTACGGAGGCACAAGTCGCATATTGATAGCCTTTGTAGCCCTTCGTATATGGCTTGGCACCATGTTTCAAAATAATTTCCTCGAATATGCGTTCAATCTCATTCGTCGTGATGCCCGGTTTGATGATCGGGGCGATCGTACGATGGCATTCAGCCACCACTTGGCATGCTTTTCGAATGTCCTCAATTTCTTGTTTGCTTTTTAAGATGACCATGTTTGTATCAAGACTCCTTCGTAATAGCTTGCATCGCGAGCTGAGCAATTCGGTCGACATCCAGTTCGGAAGTGCTCGCATAGTAGCGTAGCCCGCAACAGCCGACCAGCACGGCAAGCATATAGTCGACGCTGTCGTCTTCTCGCTGGGCAATCGATTGGAGGGGAACGTACAATCGATCCATGAATCGTCTCTTTGCGGGGTTCCGATCCTTCTCAGGCAAGCCTGCATAATGTTCCGACGCCATTTTGTAAACGAGATATGCGCGGGCATCCGACTGCCACAGCCGTAGCAGCACCTGACAATACGTCAATAGCTGCCTGTTATCTGGAGTGACACGGCTGATGTTCGCCCATTCTGTCAAGGCTTGCTCACATTGCTCGAACCCACTCTCCAGCACATCTTCTATTAATAAATGTCGGTTAGGGTAATAATGGTATACCGTGCCGTAACCGAGCGCGGCCTCGCGGGCGACGTCGCGAATATCAAAGCTGCCACCCGTGCGGAAGTAGGTTCGCGCGGCGGAGTCCAAGATTTGTTCTCTGCGTTGCGTGCGTATGAGCTCATTTTGTTCTTTGGTACGGGGAGACATAGGCGATTGAACCTCCTTTTATAGACCTGCAAATTTGTCAATATAAAGAGTGTAACGCAGGGGGCAAAGAATTGCAATTACCTATTGCTGTTCGGATTGTGACTAGGTGTTAATTGTTTAGAAGGAATTAGTAATTTTTAATAGAATAATTTGAGGATGATCAGATAATAAATTTGTTCACATAAGGAGATAAAACTATGGCAAAAAACAAATTACTAAGAATGGACAATGTTGGCATCGTTGTAGAATCCCTTGATGATACAATCTCTTTCTTCGAGGAGATTGGCTTGAAGCTCGAAGGGAGAGCTGTTGTCGAAGGTGAATGGGCTGGTCGCGTAACCGGGCTGGGTTCACAGTGTGTAGAGATTGCTGTGATGGTTACCCCAGATGGCCACAGCCGACTTGAACTTTCACGATTTCTCACTCCACCTACGATATCAGATCACCGAAAAGCTCCTGTAAATGCCCTCGGTTATCTACGCGTCATGTTCACCGTTGAAGACATTGACGAAATGGTATCCAGACTAATTAAGTATGGTGCTCAGCTCGTTGGCGAAGTGGTTCAATACGAGGACTCTTATCGGCTCTGCTACATTCGTGGCAATGAAGGACTTCTAATCGGTTTGGCGGAACAACTTAATAATTAAGTGACGTTGCCTGCACATTTCACTTTAATAATCGGCAGGTTAACTAACCCATCTCGACTCTATTCATGCTCATATTCTGATTCCGCAACTCTTTTGACTGTCTCTAAAAACTCAACAACGACCTTTTCCGTTGCAAATATCATAAATAGTTTAACAAACCATTTTAAAGCTTTATTGGTAGCTGTATAGGTAAGCACCGTTTTCTGATCATTTACTCGACGCAATTCATATCGAGCGGTAATCTCAAACATATTAGCTAATGTAAATCCAATCTTTAATTTCTTGTCGTCAGGATGATTAACATATTCCAACGTATGTACATCATATTCTTCAATCCGCTTTCCTTCTTTATATTTCTGACGATAGACACTACCCACAACTTCGTCTGTCAATTTGATTGGTTTATTCTCTACTACCTGAGGCATAATTTTTTGCATTTGTTCTATAGAACCATTTAGATACGACCAGACATATTCAATTGGCGTATTTATTTCAATCTCTCTAGTCCATTGCTTCAAGCTCGTTTCCTCCTCTTGCATCGATTACCATCATCCTATAGCTATCTTTTTCATAAGTTGTCCTGAAACATGATTGTTCGTTAACTATTCATCTTCCTTAATAAAGCTCTCGATAACTGGTTGATATCGGTATTTTTCTAGATCAATTGACCCTTTTCCATCTATTATAACGCCTTCATCACTTAGATAAACCTGCTGCTGAAATCGAGACTCATCATCCTTGATTGCAATTTCACCTTTAGCATTAACGACTCTATGCCAAGGCAATTCATATCGTGTACTCATTGAATGTAGAATTCTTACTACTTGTCTAGCCCCTCTTGGACTACCAGCAAGTTCCGCTATTTGGCCATAGGTCATTACATAACCTGCTGGAATGCTTTTTATGATCTCAATTACTCTGCTAGTAAATGGTTTCATTAATGAGATCACCTCCATTTTATATATTAAATACGTAATCATTAAATACTTAATATGAGTATATCACTATCATTCGACATTAGAAGCATGACTTACTTCGTGTGACGAAAATCGTTCACTTTTCATCACATATTTTGTGAAATCCTAACACCAATATATTGATTGCCCAAGTTAAATTGGTTAATATTAACACAACACTATATTGTATATTTCATCCCCATCAATCAATACTTTTCATAAACAGTTCAATGCTTTGAAATGAATAAAAAATTCATAGAACGAGATAGGAGTTTATTATGTTCAATTACTATAAGAAGCAAGATCAATTTGAAACTTATGTTCTAGAAAACAAAGCAAACTATACTTACATTGAAGTTGTTCCTGAAAGAGGTTCTATTATTAGTAAATATGTACATCATAATCAAGCAATATTTTATTTAGAGCAAGAAACGCTAGACGATCAATTACAAAATGTACGTGGTGGAAATCCAATATTGTTTCCTATAAGTAGTTACTTAGTTAATGAGACCTATCATTATAATGATACTGCTTATCAGCTAAAGCAGCATGGTTTTGCTCGTAATCTTGCGGGTAACGTCATTGATATCCATGCTGATGAGCATAGTGCTTCGATCACACTTGAGATGGTTCATAATGATGAAACTTATGTCAGATACCCATTTCACTTTAGTCTAATTATGCGATACACACTATCAAACGATGGATTAAATATTCAAGCTACCGTTCACAATCATGATGCTAAAGTGATGCCTTTCTATCTGGGTCATCATCCATACTTCTTTGTCCAAGACAAAGACAACCTAGAGTTAAACATTCCATCTACTCATGTCGATGAATTGACGCCAAATAGTTTTGCTCAAAATAAATTTAACTTTAATCAATTAGAATCTAATACGATTCATTATGAATTGCAATCTAATGTATGTGAGATGATTGATCATTCTAGACAACTTAAAGTCTCGGTAACTTCAGATGATGTCTATCAGTATGTTGTACTGTGGGCAATGGAAGGAAAACCGTTTGTTTGTATTGAACCTTGGATGGCTCCTGTCGATGGGATGAATGTTGAGAAAGGTATCCAATACCTTGAAGCTAATCAATCTCATACGTCCACCATTCACATAAAAGCGGAAACAAATATTCAGTAATCTAGATATTTTGAATACGTCTAATTATTGAACATTTCTCAGAAAACTATTTCTTATCTATAAGTGTGATATATTGGTAATTGAAACTATACATTGGGGTGAAGCAATGAGATCTCTTATTACTAAGGTTAGCATCTTATTAACGCTAGTTATTATTGTAACGGCTTGTAGTTCACAAAATGGGGCAAACCATCAAGAACATACTAATGGAAATACCCACGAAGAAACGACTCCTCATGAACATGTAAGTGGAGATATACAAGAAGAAACAGCTTCAGCAAATATATTACCTGCATTTTTGGAGGGACAAGACGAAAAGATTCGATTAGTTTATGAGGCTGCTGGAATGGCAACTGAAATTCTAAAGTGGATGCCATGTTATTGCGGTTGTGGTGAAAGCGTAGGACATAAAAGTAATCTGAACTGCTTTATTAAGGAAGTTAAGGCAGATGGAACTGTTGTATGGGATGACCATGGAACGCGTTGTGGCGTATGCTTACAAATCGCGGCAAATTCTATAAGTATGACACAAGAAGGTAAATCACTGAAAGAAATTAGAACAATTATTGATGAGACATATGCAGATGGATATGCAGAACCTACAAAAACTGATTTTCCAGCATAATAGTTAGAATAAATATTGGTACAAACCTCCCTTTCTAGGATGAAAGGGGGGCCTTTTTTTATTTACAGGTACTTTTTAGTGCCTTTATCACTTAAAAGTACGTACTATTCATTTACGCTTCGAGGCATCATAATAACATCTACTGGCCGGTAATACATTATGAAAGAAGCATTCACATGACACTAGATAAAAAAAGAAGCACATTAGCACTGCTTGCGTTAGCGATAAGTTCATTTGCAATAGGAACAACAGAGTTTATCAGCGTGGGGCTACTGCCTCTTATTTCTGAAGACTTAAATATATCTGTTACAACATCTGCTTTAACCGTTACTTTATATGCTCTTGGCGTAACTTTTGGAGCTCCAATATTAACATCTATAACATCAAATATTCCAAGGAAAACATTATTGTTCTGGATTATGATTGTGTTTATTGTAGGTAATAGTCTAGCTGCCTCTGCAACTGGAATCGGTATGTTACTAGTTGCTCGAATTGTTTCTGCGTTCGCTCACGGTGTATTTATGTCAATCGGCTCAACGATAGCTGCTGATCTCGTACCCGAAAACCGAAGAGCTACTGCGATTGCCATTATGTTCTCGGGTCTTACTGTAGCTACCGTAACTGGAGTTCCACTAGGTACTTGGATCGGTCAACATATGGGATGGCGAGCAGCCTTTATCGGAATTGTTATCATAGGCATCATAGCTTTCATCGCCAATATGATCTTGATTCCTTCTAATTTACGCAAAGGAATTCGAACATCGCTCCATAATCAAATAAAGCTAATAACCAATGGACGTTTACTACTTGCATTCGCTATTACTGCGATTGGATATGGGGGAACTTTTGTCGTCTTTACCTATTTATCTCCGTTACTGCAAGACATCACTGGATTTAGTGAAAGTACAGTGACTATCATTCTACTTGTGTACGGTATTGCCATTGCTATCGGCAATGTCATTGGCGGGAAAGCAGCTAACAGTAAGCCTGTATCTGCACTGTTCTATATGTTCATTCTACAATTCATAGTACTGATCGTTCTAACCTTCACGATTCCGTTCAAAGTTGCTGGATTGATTACTATCTTCTTTATGGGATTGTTAGCTTTTATGAACGTACCAGGATTACAAGTATATGTCGTAATGCTAGCAGAACGTTATACACCGAAGGCGGTAGACGTAGCTTCTGCTGTTAACATTGCCGCATTCAATGCTGGTATCGCGATTGGAGCGTATTTAGGAGGAGTAGTAACTGACTCGATTGGTATTATTCATACACCATGGGTAGGAGCAATTATGGTTCTTGGAGCGATAATATTAACTGGATGGGCACGTACACTAGAGAATAAAGACGAAGCATCCAGTAATAGCTCACCTACATTATAACTGTATTGATCTACTGGAAAGACAGCTGGCTTTGAATAGAAATATTACTAATAACGAGTGATATTAAATGACCTTACATCTCCCTATATCCTACGTATTTAGCTATAAAAATTTTAGGTTTAAACATAATGAGATTTGCTTATTTACTATGAAATAATAGATAATATTAATGCATAGACTTTATTCGACGAATTACGACATTATGCGAGGATATTGATTCATTAATTTATACCGATTGATTTGCTCTAACCATTTTACTACAAAGGGGTGAGTACCACATGAAGAAATGGTTTAAAAAACTAAACCATCATAGATCTATTTCAAGCGGAATTCATCAAGTTCATGTAACAGATGCTTCAATTGAAGTGAATAGTGATCAACTAACAACGCAATTGAAGATGATTGATCTATCCGAAGATGATATTCGAATTGTTCAAACTATTCAACCATTGATTATTGAACACATAGATGAAATCATTGATACATTTTACGCAACAATTATTGAAGTAACAACGCTTAAAGAAATCATTACAGAGCATAGTACAATTGCAAGACTCAAAAGCACCTTGAAGCAGCATATCATTGAACTATTCAGTGGACAAATCAACAGTGAGTATATTCAGAAGAGACTACGCATTGCAGAGGTTCATCAGCATATTGGGCTAGAACCGAAATGGTATATCGGAAGCTTTCAAAATCTGCAAAATATCTTTATTAATATTATTCATCGCTATGCACAAGATAGCCAAGCGAGCTTGACATATGTGAAGGCGATTTCCAAGTTGCTTAACTTCGAACAACAGCTCGTCATTGAAGCATACGACAAGAAAAATAACGAACAAAAAGAACGATACAACAATGAAGTTCGTGAAGAAGTAAAACATAAAATTGGCCTCGTAAGTCAAGAGCTAGCCGTTCTTACAGAACAGACAAGCAATTCAACCGAACACCTTATTATTAGTAGCAGTCAAGTCAATGAATCCTTCCTTCATAGCGCAAATATGGCTCAGAACTCACGCTTACTTGCTCTTGCTGGTTCGCAAAAAATTAATGAGCTTGAACGTAGAATTACGGCTATTCATGAACGTTCCTTACAGATGGAAAATTCTGTGGCGCAACTTACCCTTTCTTCTGAGCAAATTAAAACTATTGTACATATTGTACAGGACCTATCTAGTCAATCTAAGTTACTCTCACTTAATGCTGGTATTGAAGCTGCAAGAGCTGGTCAGCATGGTGCTGGATTTGGCGTTGTAGCAAAAGAGATGAAGAAACTTTCTGAGGATACTAGAGAGGCTGTAAAACAAATAAGTGAATTCATACATCTGGCTAGCACGCATACGCAGGATGTTGTACACTCAATCCAAGAAGTTAAGCACGACGTGGAGTTGGGGCAACTAGAGTCAACGCAGACAAGCGAGACGTTTAATCAAATTCTGAATTCCCTTGAAAGTAGCTCCGATGAACTCAACAAGGTAGAGTCGGAACTGGAAGCTTTAGTCAGAATTATCGAGGAAGTCAGCTCAGCTTCAGTTAAAGTAGCTAGCTCTGCTGAAGATTTAAATACGGTAACTCAGAACTTCTAAAAGTGATGCTCTCAATATATAACTTAAATCTTTATACAATCTGTTGCGTACTTCTTTATAGAAGCAACCCCCATACACTTCACAAAATGTATGGGGTTATTTACTACTATAATAGATCTTCTGATATATCCTGAACTCCACTCAATTGTTGCTTCAAAAGATCTAATTGCTCTTTATTTTGCTGGACGATGTCCATATGCTCATTATATTGCTCTGCGTTACCAAGTGCATTTTCTGCATGAGATATTGCATTGTAAGCCTGCTCAACAACTTGCTCATCTGGGCGTGACATTGCTTGCTTCACCGCATGATTTACCTTTTGAACAGAATTGCTTAACAAAGTGCTTGGATGATCCTGTTTCCAACTTGTTTCTGAGTGCTTAGCCAAGTTTCTTCTTCCTCTCCTGCTAATTAGTTAATGTTATTTCACTATAGTTTTGTAACATCCCCCTGAAAATATTCATGGATCCAAGCTAACGAATTAGTATTACAATTTCCGGAAATGAAACTGTGGAAATAAACTTTTTTATGTATGAGAACAAAAAAACACGCAAGTTAGCGTGTTTAATCAAAATCTGTGTAGAACGTTGTGTATAATCATTAACGCGGTATCAATGCGAAGCTACTCAGAACTACTCTCTTTTCGCTATTTGTTCTTGTGCAAGACGGATCATCTCTCGAATCATGGAGCCGCCAATTTTTCCACCGACCTGACCAACTTGTTCTGTAGTAAGATTACTATTTTCACCAGGATGAAGTGGAACACCAAGTTCCTTGGCTACTTCGTACTTCACATCTTCTGGTCGATTAGAATCAACAGTATAGCCTTCTTTCCTCATTACTTCTGCCTTGAATGTCTGCATAACTTTTTCTACCTCTGGTACTGCATATCTTCGTCTTCTTGCCATTATGTTCAACTCCCTTCATATGTTTCTCCATAAGATGCCCAAACGATATTTTTCATAATCATCGTATATGGATTTAGTTGAATGAGATTACAAAATGGCCTCAACATCTTCATTTACAAGAAAAAGGCATCCTGTCAGATGCCCTTAAATAACATTATTTTATTGTAATCTTCTTACCCGTATACTTTTCTAAGGGCTTGTAAGCATTCGTTAATTGACCGATACGAACTAGTAGTCCGAATAAGCTACGCTGTAACCATAAAGGTTTATCTGCTACTAAAGTATTTTGTAAAACTAACATAAGTGCTGTATGAAAAATATTGCTTGGAACACCGTTCTTATCCGTCAACCCATCTTCCATTAATCCATAATGAATACGTACAGATTCCTCGAATTGTTGTGGCGGTGTCAATTTCACTTGAAATACAACGGGCTCATCATGTCCATTACGGAAAGTGTGTGCCACCCCTATTGGTGCTGTCAACGTTTGACCTATTTCTAGAACTTGTTCTACTTTATTAATATTGACCGTCAATTTCCCCTGTTTCACATCAAACTTTTCAACAAAGCGATCATGACAATGTAATGGCGGACCATCACCAAGTGAAGGTAAAGATACTTCTATCAATAGATATTCCCCATTTGTTTCAGCTGAGGTTTCTAGAAAAGTGATCGACTCTCCAGTAATTTTATGCTGTACTTTGCGTGCTAATAAAGACATCAATGATCCTCCAACTCTTTCTCCATGCATATTGTAGAATAATTTTATCATCTTATGTACAAGTATTAATGTAATCTCCGTTACGATTATTATAAATATATAGATGATTAATGATTATCTTATCTGGAAATAAATAGTAGTAGAAACTTACGATACGAGATATTTCATGAACGTTAGGAGCCGTAAATATGACTACTTCCAAAACAGACCATTCTCATAAGAATCACATTGCAGATTATTCGCACATAGCCTCACAAACTGTAAATGCGATTGAAAATATCTCGGGTGTGCATTGCGGATATCGACGTGCACATGCCAAAGGTATCTGCTGTCAGGCAGTCTTCCGTCCGAGTGGTCTTGCTGCGCCGTTTACTACTGCACCTCATCTGCAAGAGCAAGAAGTAAGCGCGGTTGTCCGTTTTTCCGGTAGCTCTACAAATCCAGCAGTATCTGACTTCATGTCTCCTGCCAAAGGAATAGCCGTTCAATTCAAACTCCCAGATGGAAGTATTACGAATCTTGTCGGTGCCACTATACCGGTATTTTTTGCACGTACACCAGAGTCATTTCTAGACATGATTCAAGCTGTCCATCGGGCACAAGAAGGTACGCTAGGACCAATTGATCTTATTCAAGAGATCACATCACATTTCTCTGAAAGTAAAGAAAGCTTACTAGCTGTCAAAAAGCTAATGCCACCTACTAGCTATGCTGAATGCCACTATTACTGCATTCATGCGTACTTCTTTATCGATCACAAAGGAAATAAGTATCCTGTGAAATTCGAATGGATTCCAGCTCATGGTGTACATACATTGTCTATAATAGATGCCGCACAACAACCGAAGGATTATTTAGAAGAGAAACTTAGCCAGAGGTTGAAAGTTGAACCTGTAGTTTTTCACCTTCATGCGATTTTAGGTGAGACAGGTGATCCAACGGATGATCCTACTACCGCTTGGCCAGAAGACCGCCGACGAATTGATCTTGGTCAACTCTACATATCTGATATTATCAAGGAGCCAGTCGATCTGCTTATGGATCCTGCCATTATTTCAGAGGGTATGGCTTTGTCTGATGATCCTATTCTGAACTTCCGTCATGATACCTATGCTGTTTCTCATGAAAGACGCCGGCAAGAACGTCGATCGGAATAATAAACTGCGGCTCGTTTCAATTCATAAACAAATAACAAAAGGGTACCTATACGGGTACCCTTTAAATATCTCTAAACTCAATGACAGAGACTTATTAAGATGGAGTATAAGATAGACTAGCGCTAAACGAAAGTTGTGTAATATCTGCCGCAGAAGGATCAGTTGACGCAAATGTTCGTATACGAATACCAATGCGATCACCAGCAGCTACGACTAATGATCCAGCAACATTTATGTTCGTTGCCGTACGGAAAGTACCTGCAGTAATGACGTTATTAGGAAACCCAAATCTAATGGAGCTCGTCAATGGAGTTGTTACGTAAGATGAACTGAGATGATCAATCCCATTATTAGGAACTGAAGGTGCGAGGAACACTGTAAAATCATATTGAAGACCTAGCGTATTTATAGAAACAACAGAAGCTACTAATAAATCAGCGCTTATTTGTAAATTTTGAATAGTACCCGCATAGGGAATTGGGAAAGCAAAACCACCTGCTTCTGGTGGGCTAGTTGATTCTCCAGAACCATCGATAACTTCAACAGTGTGATTACCAAACCCCATTAAAATTGGAGCAGCTGAGACTACTGTAGCACCACTGAGAATTACTCCTGTAGAAAAAGGAATTAACCCTCCTGAACCTGTTGCTCCTGTTACTCCTGCTGGGCCTTGTAATCCTGTTGCTCCTGCTGGGCCTTGAATTCCCGTTGCTCCTGCTGGGCCTTGAATTCCCGTTGCTCCTGCTGGGCCTTGAATTCCCGTTGCTCCTGCTGGGCCTTGA
>Ga0160453_100893_pt1 | contig 14727 bp, 15 predicted proteins | sample HID1971K_E6MG_FD_108228 | JGI IMG/M metagenome (GOLD analysis project Ga0160453, IMG submission 108228) | Enriched millipede-associated microbial communities from UW Madison campus, WI, USA - HID1971K_E6 MG | ecosystem: Host-associated > Arthropoda: Insects > Digestive system > Unclassified ...
GCTCGATCTTGATGACCTCCGCGCCAAGGTCGCCGAGGATCTGCGTCGCGTAAGGGCCGGAGAGGAAAACCGTCAGGTCGAGGACCCTAACTCCCTTGAGAGGGAGCGTTCTTTCGGTGGGCGAATCTGTCATGTCTGTGTCAGGCTGGGTGAAGCGTTCTGGGCTCATGCCTGGGCGTGGCCCAGCGAACGCGAAAGGGTGCGGGCGGCAGCGATCAGGAGTTCGGCAAGCCGCTTTTCATCGTGCGCCTCGAATCGGAATGTCGGGATCGTCAGGCACAGGTTGCCCGCGACCTGCGCCTGGGCACGAAACACCGGTGCGGCAATGCCGACCGCCCCCTGCACCCGTTCGCAGGACGTGATGGCATACCCACGCTCGCGGATCAGCTCCAGCCGCTTGCGGACGGCGGCGACGTCCAACACGCGGCTGGCGTTCGCCGGCGACGGCGGCGCGGCGGCGAGCAGTTCCTCCTGCTGGTCATCCGGCAGCCAGGCCAGGATCGACAGGCCTGTGGCGCCCCAGACCAGGTTTCGATGCACATACATGTTGGCCATGTAGCGCAGCGGGTAACGCGAGTCGATCTTTTCCACCAGCGCCAGTTTCCGCGCCTTGGGCAGGTAGAGGCCGAGAAGGCAGGTCTCATTGCATTCGGCCACTAAGCGCTCCATCATCGGGCGCGCGAGGTGGGCGATGTTGAGTTTCTGGGCCGCCAGGGCGCCAAGGCGCGAGAACTCGGCACCGACCCGATAGAGCCGCCCAGGCGCACGCTCGACGAAGCCGGTCTCCATCATCTGCTCTAGCACGCGATGCACGGTGCTGACTGGCAGCTCCGCCCGCTCCGCGATGCTGGAGATTGACTGGGCGCTTGGACCCTCCGCGAGAACTCTCAGGACGGCAGCGAGACGGATGCCGGAGCGAGGATCAGAGGGCGCGCGTGGCGTCATGGCCAGTCACTTCGCAAGTCCTGCAGCGCCTCATGGATGCGTCTCGCATGACCTCGCACTAGACCGTTGAGGTCGTGGGCGGCGGAATCGTCGAACCGGAAATCGGGCACGGTCAGGACGATGGAGGACGGGTAGAAGTCCTGACCCACGATGGGCGCCACGATGCTGACGGCGCCGGGCGTTACCTGTCCGCGCGACACGTGTATCGCGTCCTGACGCAAGCGTGGCAGTTCGGCCTGAATTTGCTTGCGCGCCGCAGCGGCGGCCTCGGTGCCTGTCTCCAGTTCACGCTTCATGAGCGCGCCGGCCACCGCATCCGGCAGGTGCGCAAGAATGGCCCATCCCCGGGCGTCCGCGTGCAGGGGAATCACTTCCCCTGCTTCGAAGCCATACTGGAACGAGTTGTCGCAGGACGCGACTGCTACGCACATCGCTGCTCCCAGCGCGGGAACATACGAATTCAGCGTCACGGTCTCCCGGGTCGTATCGGCAAGGGCGCGCATCTGGGCCCAAGCGACCGTCGGCAGGGGAAACGACTGGCGCAGGACGGTGCCCAGCGTATGCAGGCGTGGCCCCGTCGAGAGCCGGGTAGTACCGAACGCGGTCGGCTCTGCATCGTGGGTCCGCATCAGCAGCCCGCAATTCAGGAGCTCGTCAACCACGAAGGCAAGATCCGCCTCCGCGATCGCGAGGCCGTCGGCGAGCTGGGCACTGGTGACGGAACCTTGAGCCGCCACGGTGCACAGGATACGGAAGCCCAGTTCGAGCGTCATGAATAGAGCCGCGGTGAAGTGAAAATGACGTTGGAGAGGCGAACTCTAGGCGCACATCCGGGCCGCCCATCTTCGGGATTTCGGTGAACGGAAATGGCCGGGTTAACCCCCAAATTTCCGGAAGCCGGAAAGCGGTCGCTGCAGCAGCGCGAGGGCTCCTTACCATTGCGATGACGCCGGTTCGCGCTCTCGCGGGCGAACTCGCACTGCTGACAGGAGGCGCCATTTTCATGTTCTGGGTACGTGACGAGGAAGAGTCGATTTCGTGCGCTGTCACCGGTCGGGGGCCCATCGTGCTGCTGTTGCACAGCTTGGGTGGAGGCATGTGGGTCTGGGACGCGCTGACCGAAGAGCTGAGTCGCGACCACACGGTGCTGTCCTTCGACGCACCGGGGCATGGTCGCTCGCAGTACAGCCAGCCATTTTCGGTCGACCGTTCGGCGGCCATAGCGGCGCGGCTGCTGCGGCAGTTAGGAGCAAAACCGTGGAACCGGGCGTCAATCGTCGGGGTGTCGATGGGCGGGCACACTGCGCTGAGGCTCAAAGCATTGGCGCCAGACCTTGTCGGGCGGCTGGTGCTGGCCAATCATTCACTCGGCGCAACGGATGCACAACGCACATACGAAGCCATGGAACGCCGAGTTGTAACGCTGGGTATGCCGGCGTTCGCGGAAGCTTACGTCTTGAGCCGCATGCAGGCGCAGCCCGACCCTGCGATCGTCGATGCGTATGCGAGGAGCATCCGCAATATGCCGGCCGGCGCATTCTTGGATGCCTTTCGGTCGATCCTGGCTCAGAGCCATCACGCCCTGGCCAAGACATTGGAGCAACCGGTGCTGGTAGTGGGCAGCACGGCGGACGTCAGCTCTCCTCTCCGTGCGGTCCGCGAGCTGGCCGAAACCATCCCCAACGCGCGATTGGGCGTCATCGAAGGGGGGAACCATTTCGCGTACCTGGATGCGCCGGACCAGTTCAACGCCTTTGTTCTTGAGTTCCTCCGGCATGGCGAAGGCGCCACATTCGGAGCCGGCGCATGAGTGCTTCGCAGTTTTCCTTTTATTGGGCGCTGCCGGCCGGTTATGGAGCGGGTTCACGCTGCGGAGAACTCGCGGAACGACTGGCTACGAATGGCGGTGTCGCGGTGGAGGGGGTCTTCTGTTTGGCCCAGCGCACCAAAGGGCAACGGTGGCGCGACGCAGACCGCATTGCGCATTTCACGCTGCCGCACCGGCCCGAGTTGGAGCGGGAGCAGGATGCGAATGAAGCTCTTCTCGCCGCTCGCGCCGCGATTCGCAGCATCGCGTCGGAGATGCCCCCCGGTACTGACCTTTTGCAACTTCAGCGCCTGAGAATCCTCGGAGACCGCGCCTGCGGCGCGTCGGCAGACTTCCGCTACCTCCTTGGCTGCCATGCCACGCAAGAGAATGAGCCGGCCTTGAATCAGTGGTACGAGGTCGAGCACTTGCCCAAGCTCGCCGGCGTCAAAGGCGTGCTGTGTGCGTCGCGCAGCCTCTCGGTCACGGATCGGAAGCGCTGGTTCGCGCAATACGATCTCATCGCTCCCGACGTCCTAGACAGCGACGAGTGGCAGCAGTGGCGGCGGACCGACCTGGCGAGGAAATGCATTCCGATGATGCTCGACGTGGAACGATCCATGATGCGCCGTGTGAGCGCCGACGAAGTCCTCTGATCGTCGGTGCGGCCGTCCGTCGGCATGATGGAGGTGGCATGTGAGTCCGCATGCCAGCCAATGCAGTCACCCTTGACCGCCACCACTTCGAAGTGGCAACGGGGCGGTGCCGGCGACGCCGTCATCGCAGCACCTCCCTCCGTGCCGACATTTGCTTCCTCCCTACAGGTGCGCTTGTCGTGGCCACGCCGCCTTCGGCGCCACTCGGTGGGCATTTAGCCCGGGCCGGCCTCGTGGTCAACCAAAACACCCTGTCCAAGCGGGAGACATCCGTCCACCAGAGCGTCGACGCAGCAGAACCGTGTTGACGTTGAGGGAGCGAGAGAAGAGATCTCGCGCGCACTGATGGCGAGTCAGTCCATGCGAGCAATCGCTGCGCGGCTCGGAAGAGCGCCCTCGACGATCAGCCGGGATATGGGACGAATAGTGGCCGAGACAGAGTGTCGTGGCCAATAAGCTTCAGATGCGGTGGTCGTCGGAGCAAATCGCTAACTGGCTCAAGCATAGCTGGCCGCCGCTGCGTACCGACGCACCTGCTGCGCTAGGTAGCGGCCGTATTTGCCGGCCGACAGCGCGTCGGCTGGGTCCAGCGCGGGCGGGCTGCCCGGTACATTGCCGTTCTGCGCCATCAGACCGATAAAGGAGGCTAGGCGGTTGGTGCCGTCAGCTTGATGGGGGAGCTCGTTCCAGTTGAGCCACGTCATGCCGTGCTGCGCTGCCAGCAGGTTGAGGTAGGCGAGCGTGTGCAACTTGTCGCCGCTCGGACCGCCGCTGATGGTGAACCCGCCCGCGAACTTGCCAGCCCAGCCGCGGCCGTACCAGATACCCGCCGTGGCGTCGGCAAAGGCCTTGAATGGCGCGGCCGCGCCGCCCATGAAGGTGGGCGAACCGAACACAATAGCCTCAGACGCGCTCAACGCTTGTAGCACGACGTCGTCCTGCCACCGTCCCTTGTCAATCTGCTCGCCGGTGATGCGCAGCAGCTTCACTTGCACGCCGTCGACCGAGGCCGCGCCTTGGCCGATGGCCCGGGCCAGTAAGTCGGTGGTGCCGGTGCCCAAAAAAAGACGACCGAGAGAGTAGAAGCGGGAGTTGAGTGGATCATGCTGCAACTCCGCCGGTGGGACTGGCGCCCACTTGGTTGAACCAGCCGAACCAGTCTTCCAGGTGCCAAGTGTGCGTGATGCGGCCATCGGTGATGCGATGGAATTCGTGGATGGCGATTTCGAAGGGCTTGCCGCTGGGCGCCACCCCGAACCATTCGGCGGTGTGCACGCCCGTGATGGCGGCGCGCACCGCCGCACGGCCTGGCACGCCGATCATTTCGTGCACGATGATGCGAAGGTCCGAGAAGGCAGCCCGGAATGCCACCACCATCGGCTTGATGCCTTCGCGGCCGGCGCTCTGACCGGGCGCGAGTGGCACGTCGATCCAATCTTCGGCGAGCACGTCGTCAAGCAGGTCGGTGTTGCCCTCGCTGAAGGCGCGGTAGAGGGTTTCGATGGCGCGCCGCTCGACGGCGGAAAGACCGGCAACGAGCGCGAGCGGGGTGTTGGTTTCTGTGGTGTGTGAGTTCATACCGCCAGCGTAGGAATTCGGCGGTCATAAGTAAAATCGATTTACAGTATGTGAGAGGATTCGTGCCATGGATTTACATGGCATCGACCTCAATCTGCTCGTCGCCTTCGACGCATTGCTCGCCGAGCGCAGCGTGACCCGTGCGGGCGCCCGCATCTACCGTTCGCAACCGGCGGTGAGCGCCGCACTCGCCAGGCTGCGCCTGCTGCTGAAAGATGAGCTCTTCGTGCGCGGTCCCAATGGCTTGCAGCCCACCCCCCGCGCGCTTGACATCGGCGAGCCGCTGAGCCTAGCGCTGGCCGAGATCCAGCGCATTCTGCAGTTCACCCAAGCCTTCGATCCGGGGTCGTCGCCGGCCACCTTCAGCATCGCGCTGTCGGAGCATCCAGCTTTCGTGCTGCTGCCGAGGCTCATTGCGTTCCTGGCCGAGGTCGCGCCGCATGTGGCCCTGCACGTGAGTAGCTTCACCGCGCGCGACGACGCGGTGGCGCTGCTCGATGCGGGGGAGGTCGATCTGGCGGTCGGCGTGCCACCGACGGTGTCGTCGGGGCGCATCCTGACGCAGCTGCTGTTCGAGGAAAATTTCGTGTGCGTGTTGCGCAAGAGCCATCCGGCTGTTCAGGTGCCGCTGACGCTCGATGCCTTTGTCGAGCTCAAGCATCTGTTGGTGTCGCCCGAGAACGAGCGTTTTGGGCTGGTAGATGCGCAGCTTGCGCAGCGGGGGCTTCAGCGCCGGCTCGGCCTCACGCTGCCGCACATGTACGCCGCGCCCATGCTGGTCGCACAGTCCAACATGGTCGCGACGCTGATGCACGGTGTGGTGCTGGCATCGGGCTACGCGGCCGAGCTAAGCGTACAGCCGCCGCCTTTGGAGTTGGCCCCTGTGCCTTTTGTGTTAGCGTGGCATCGTCGAAACGACGCGCACCCGGCGCAGCGTTGGCTGCGCGATAGCATAGCCGGCTTGCCAGGCCTCAGCCAAAAGCGCAATGCTTCACCGGGCCCGACCACTCCAGCGTGAACCGGTCTTGTTGACGCCCTCAGAGAGCACTACGGCTTGCCGGAGCTTCGCCGCGCTTCATTGGAGAGAGTTTTCATATGCGGCCTCCAACCTTCATTGACCGCTCCAATTGCGGCGCAGACGGCCAATGGATCGGGGATGACTGCCTGCCGGAGACCGGGCTGGACAAGACTGAGTTCACGTCCGGCAGCTTGATTTGGCGAAGACCGTCCGTGGCTTCCAGCGCCATCTAAGTTAGCGTACTGGCGCGTTTGTGATCGCACGGGGCAAGCCGAGCAATGGGGTGCCGATTGAGAATGTTGCCATGCAGGATCGCAACCTCGTCCAGTGGGACAAGGACGACATTGACGCCTTGAATTTGATCAAGGTAGACGTGCTCGTTCTAAATCGAACTGGGCGCTGCGATGATCATGGCGTTCACGATGGTGCCAACTCGCATGAGAAGGCCCTGCTCTGCAAGATGGGCGCTTATCCCTGAATAGGGCTTTGGTGAGGTCGACGGCCAGCAGTAGTCGCCGGACTTTAGGCCGCGCGGCGTCGTAGGGGAGAGAATCGCGCAAACGGTAGATGCCCACGAAGTCGCTGAGCGTTTGGCGGTCATACAGCGCGTCTTACAGTACCTCATTAGCCCAGCGACACCGATGTTGAAGCCAATACATGCGCTGCCTGTGGATCTCGGATCGACTAGCGCCTGATGCGTCCCGCATTTCGGATACAGCGCCTTGAGCGCGGCATTCGCGTTCACCCACGACACAACGCGCTTTTTTGTAGGGCGGAAATCTCTAGCAGCGCGCGCTCTACTTCTTCATACCGCGCCGGGTGGTGATGTTTTCGCAGATTTATCCCGGTCCCGCTGTGCCTTGTGGTGCCTCCGCGCGCAAGACTCGTGCCCGTCGCGCGCTTGTGACCTGGGTTTTCCTTACCTTTAAGGAGGCGATCTGGGAATGTGGTCAACAAAACACCAAGGCATAGCCGCGCCGACAGGCTTGTCTGCAGAATTTGCCTAGCTAGAAGAGGGTCCTGCGGGCCGAACCATCCGCATGCAGGACGGCGCATCTATCCGCGCTTTCAACGTTCCGTCATCTTCCTATGTCCAAATGAAAGATGGCGGAAATCCGTCAGCTTTTCTCACAAAAGCAGCAGATTTATTCGATTGGCGTCTCTGCGTATCGGCAGTTAAGTTAGGCGCACGCGGTTGCGGCCGTCCTGAGGCCTATCGACCTAGGACCGAGCGCCGCGGGCTGGCCGGCGTTTGGCAGAACGCCTCGCCGAAGCGGTATTTAGCACGTGCCCCTATAGCCCGCTTCCACTGGCTCTAGGCTCTATGAGCAATGACTTCAAAAAAATTAAGGAGACTGTATGAAATCGATGTATCGCAAATTGATAGCAGGGTTTGCACTCATCTGCGCCGCGATCCAACCGGCCTCAGCCCAGACTTTTCCCTCTAAGCCGATCCGCTTAGTCGTCGGCTTTGCCCCTGGGGGATCCACTGACAAGCTGGCACGCGTACTGGCGCAGGCTATGTCGGAATCACTTGGGCAAAGTGTCGTTGTCGACAACCGTCCCGGAGCCGCTGGTAATCTTGCCGCAGAGTTGGTAGCCATGGCTCCAGCAGATGGGTACACGATCTTCATGGCCACAGTTAGCAGTCAGGCTATTAACCCACATCTGTACTCGAACATGCGGTTCCATCCGATTAGTAGTTTCGAGCCAGTGATGCTGGCAGCAAAGTACCCACTCCTGCTAATGGCGTCGCCACAAGTCCCGGCGAACAATGTTCAGGAATTCATTGCGTATACGAAATCGACCTCGAGCAATCTGCATTTCTCATCTGCAGGAAATGGGTCTCCCGGGCACCTCGCCGGCGAAATCTACAAAGCCGCCGCGGGAGTGGTGGCCACCCACGTTCCCTACAAAGGAGGAGGACCCGCAATGCTTGCAGTCATGTCGAACGAGGTGCAATTCGCGTTCGAAACGATCCCCAGCGCCATCGGTCTGGTCAAAGGCGGAAAGCTCAAAGGGCTTGCCGTAACCTCGAACGAAAGGTCTCCCGCTGCGCCGAACTTGCCGACCATGAAAGAGGCGGGTCTTGCATCCTTCTCTGTTACGTCGTGGGCGGGGATTGTGGCCCCGGCAAAGACGCCAAAGCCAGTGATTCACAAGTTGACAGAAGCAACTCGGATGGCTCTTCAGCGCCCTGCGGTGCGAAGCGCCTTAGCTGAGGATGGCGCGGAGGCCGGTAGCGGCGATGGATCAGATTTCGCTCGGTTCATGGAAGCTGAAATGAAATCGTGGGGCAATGTGGTGCGAGCCGCCAGCATTAAGATGGAATGAGTCAGTGGCGATGATGCAGATCCTAAGCCTCTTAGCCGCGGTCGCGTTGCTGATTTGGGCAAGCGGCCTGATGCGTGCGGCGCTTCTTGACGCGTTCGGCACGCGATTGCGGTATATGTTAGCTCGCGCTGCCGGCAATCGCGTTCGCGCAGTCGTCTCCGGCTTCGGTGTCACCGCTTTGCTCCAGTCAAGTACAGCAACCTCCCTTATCGTCTCTGGCTTTGTGGGTCAACGCATCTTGAGCTTGCCGCTCGCGCTAGCCTTTATGTTGGGTGCGGATGTGGGGACGAGCGCGATGGCGGTGGTTTTCTCGCTCGATCTTTCATGGATGTCTCCACTTTTCATTTTGGTAGGAGTACCAATTTACCTTTCGCGAAAGGGAAGCGTAGCTGGGCATACGGGACTGTGCTTCATAAGCCTTGGACTGATGCTATCGGCGTTGCATCTTGTGAGTGGATCGACGGTGGCATTAACCGGTTCGGCCGTCACCCGATCTGTGCTGGGAGCTGTTGACGGTGATGCACTGCTTCTGATTACGATTGGCGCGGCTCTCACCGTCGCGGCGTATTCAAGCCTTGCGGTCGTGATCTTGACAGGCGCCCTGGCCGCAACTGGGGCGATTTCAGTTTTGACCGGCCTCAGCATCGTTCTGGGAGCGAATCTTGGCAGCGGATTGTTGGCATTAATCAACGCCTCTCGCAGTTGCGCCGCAGAAAAAAGGCTGCCATTGGGAAATCTTATTTTCAAGGTCTGCGGGATTGTGATGCTCGCCCCTTTGACCGGCATATGGTTGGAATTCTCCGGATTATTAGGCCTGTCGCAGGGCGCCGCCGTTGTGACCTTTCACCTGTGTTTCAACTTGCTAGTTGCGCTGGGATGCTTGTTTTTGACGGAGAAATTTGCCGCTCTCATCCATTTGCTATTGCGCGACGAGCCCGTGGCTTCGGGGAAGGAGGCTCGCGAAATGCGACTCTATGTTGATTCGCTCGCGTCGCCTAGTTTGGCCATGTCCTGTGCCGCCCGTGAGGCGATCCATGAAGCCGACCTGGTCGAAACCATGATGAAGGGGAGCCTCCGAGCAATACAGCAAAATGATGCCATATTGGCACGTAAAGTGCGAGAAATGGATGATCAGGTGGACGCTGTTTGTTCCGGCATCAAGCATTACCTTACTCGGCTTCCGAGGAACGCACTGGATGCAGAGGACGCGCAGCGGTGGACGGAAATTACTGCATTTGCCATTAATCTGGAGCAGGTCGCAGATATCATCGAGCGCTTACTGGTCCGGATTGAGCGGCGCAACATCGCTGCAAATAAGCAGTTCTCAGCAGCTGGTCTCAGCGAAATTGTCGAGCTTTACGAGCTGACATTCAAGAACATGTCTCTTGCTATGGCGGTCTTCATTCATCGTGATCTCAGCGATGCGAAAAACCTATCGCTTGCCCAACTGGGATATCGGAATCGCGTGAAGGATGGAAATAACGCACACCTTGCGCGGTTGACAGAAGGAACGCCTGAAAGTATTGAGACTAGCTCACAGCATCTTGATCTGATCAGTGACTTGGAACGAGTCAACTTTCATATCTGCGCGATTTCTTCGACCGTTTTGGACTGGAAACGGAAAGGCGAAGAGCCGTCTTCGTTCTTGGCCCCTGCTGCGGCTTAGAACCGTCTTGTTGCCGGGGGGGCGGCTGCGCCAACTGCGTTGTGCAGTACAGCGATTCGCCTTCAAACAGACGGAAGGCGCACGACCAGCCCGCCTACTGCTTGGGGAGCTCGTCGTTTGAGCTAATTATAAATGGCGGCCTTCGAATTTGTGCTCTCGACCATACGCGCGAGACACGGAGCACTCAGCGCATTCGGCGCTCAAAGCAGTAGGGTCAACCTACGAAGTGTCATGAGCACTCGCCGATGCGGTCGCGTGCATCCATTCCTGAAACTCCCGAAGATGTTTTGGCTTATCTGAGTCGAGTGGCAGTAGGGCGAAGTAGGTGTCGCCAGGTGTATGAATCGACGGAAATGGCCGAGCGATCCGGCCTGAAAGCTCGTCAGCCGAAAGAGTAGGGAATGTTCCAATTCCGAAGCCCATTCCATCGATGACCGCCTGAAGCGTCACGAAGAAGTGATCAAAGCGCAATTGCTGACGAGGACGAAAACCCTTGACGCCTGCAACGGCGAGCCAAGCTTCCCAATCGCCAGGCCGGGTCTCAGTTGATAGCAAAACAGCTTTTGCGATATCTGACGGGGCATGTAACCGGTTCTTGGCAAGAAGAGTTGGGCTTGCAATTACCGTGGTTTTTTCAGCGAAAAGCGGGGTAACCTCGAATTGAGATTGATCCCCTGGAGATCGACGAATGGCTAAGTCAAAGCTCCCCTTAAAAATGGGGTCACTGCTCAACGCCGTAGATATTCGAATCTCGGTGGAAGGGTGCTTCTCCTGAAACTCCGTCATTCGGGGAATGAGCCACCTCATCGCAAAAGTCGCTGGAGCATTCACGCGAATTATTTTGCTATGGGCAGTTTTTCCGTATCTGCGAGCAGCGTCGCCGATGTGGTCGAAAGCCAAACTGATCTCGCGTGCGAACGCCTTCGCATGTGTGGTGGCTACCATCCGCTGGCCGTCCTTGCGAAACAGCGGTTGACCTAGTTCCTCTTCTAAGCGTTGGATTTGCCGGCTGATGGCTCCATGCGTGACGTGCAGTTCTTTGGCTGCCTCGGTGAAACTGTTTGTTCGAGCGGCTACCTCGAAGACTCGAAGAGCATTGAGGGGTGGGAGCTGGTGTGGCACCGTGAGATTTTATCACGCCTACGGAAAAAATACTCGATAGTGATACGACTTCTCACGGGATACGCTTCTCACATGACTACCAAATCAATCCAAGTTAACGGCCGTACCTACGCGCTGCCCAAAAACCCCACGGTCGTCGTTTGCATCGACGGTTGTGAACAGGATTACCTGAATCAAGCTGTGCAGGCCGGAGTCGCGCCATTTTTCGCTTCGTTGGCGAAACGTGGAACAGTGCTTTCTGGTGATTGCGCGATGCCATCTTTCACAAACCCGAACAACCTGTCGATTGCAACGGGCGTGCCTCCCAGTGTGCACGGGATCTGCGGCAACTATTTCTACGACGCCGAGCAGGATGCAGAGGTACTGATGAACGACGCTCGTTACCTTCGGGCGCCGACCTTGTTCGCAGAGGCCTCTGCGGCTGGGGCGAAGGTGGCTGCGATTACGGCCAAGGACAAACTGCGTTCGTTGCTTGGGCACCGGATGAAGGGAATTTGCTTTTCGGCGGAAAAAGCAGATGTCGCTTCTGTCGAAGAAAACGGAATTGGTGATCTGCTGAGCTTGGTGGGCCTTCCCTTGCCATCCGTTTATAGCGCCGATCTCTCGGAATTCGTGTTCGCTGCCGGCGTTGCTCTGATGACGTCGGTTCGACCTGATTTGATGTACCTGTCAACCACAGACTACGTGCAGCACAAGTTTGCGCCGGGGACCGAAGGAGCTAACTCTTTCTACGCAATGATGGATCGATATCTGGGTCAACTGGACGCTCTGGGTGCCGTGATTGGTATCACTGCAGATCATGGCATGAACGCAAAGACAGACTCACTAGGGGCGCCAAACATCGTCTTTCTCCAAGATGAACTCGATGATGCGTTCGGCCTGGGTGTAGCGCGCGTGCTGCTTCCCATCACGGATCCCTACGTGGTTCACCACGGCGCACTGGGATCGTTTGCAACGGTTTATGTTCGTGATCCTCAAAATTTGGAAGCAGTAACGCGTTCTATCGCTTCGCTCCCCGGTGTTGACGAAGTGATCACCCGTGAGAAAGCTTGCGAACGCTTTGAGCTCCCGCCTGACCGGGTCGGTGATCTCGTCGTACTCGGTCATCGTCTGTCGGTGCTAGGAACGTCAGCATCGAAGCACGACCTTTCAGGCTTGACTGTTCCTCTGCGCTCTCATGGGGGACTGTCAGAGCAGCGCGTTCCGCTCTTGTTCAACCGCGTGCTCAAGAACGTTCCAAATGGACGACTGCGGAATTTTGACGTCTTCTCGCTTGCTCTGAATCACGTCGAATAAGGCTTGGCCCAGTCTTCCAAGTCGTGTTCAGGCTTGGGCTGCTTGTTCGAATGCCCGCACGCAACGCGGGCATCTCCTTTATTTAACAATAACATTGAGACATGATGAATAATGCTACCGGCTTGCCGGAGATCGCTGCGCGTCAAAAATCCGAATATGCCAAATGGCAATGGCGAGCACTATTCGGTGTTACTTTCTGCTATCTATTCTATTACACTGGTCGGCAGACTTTTGGGTTTGCGATTCCTGGAATCCAGGCCGATCTCGGTTTTACCAAACAAAACCTTGGTTGGATAAGCGCATCGATGCTTTGGGGATATGCCGTTGGGCAATCCATCAACGGAAATCTCGGTGACAAGTACGGTGGCCGGCGAATGATGGTTTTGGGCGCCATACTTTCATTCGCAGCAAATTGGACTGTGAGCTTTGCTGACAGCTTTGCGATGATGCTAATCGTGTGGTGTGCGAATGGATATTTCCAATCCATGGGGTTTGCGCCAGGCAGCCGTTTGCTATCTAACTGGTGGGGACACGAGCGCCGAGGGTTTGTTTACGGCATCTACGTGGGATTCTCTGGGTTCTCTTCCGTAATCGCCTTCGCTCTGCCGATACTGATTCTGGGGCCTCTTGGTCTTTCGTGGCACTCAATCTTCCGCATTCCAGTATTTTTGATGCTGGTGGGCGCATTGGTTCTTTGGTTTTTCGTATGTGAGAAGCCTGAAGAGCGCGGGCTTGGGAATCTGAAGGAGAGTGAAACTCAAGGAGGCACGGAAGTTGAAGGAGAGGGCACCAGCAGCCGTGAACGCTACCTAACGGTACTGAAGTCGTGGCGACTTTACGCAACCGGGGTGTCGATCGGCTGCCAGAACGCCGCTCGTTATGCTCTGATTGTCTGGGTCCCCGTACACATGCTTGGGCCGCAATGGAAATCTATGCCAGGTGCCATCAGTCCCATTTGGGTGACGCTGGCTTTGCCGATCGGTATGGCACTGGGCGCAATCTCAAATAGTTGGGTCTCAGACATTGTGTTCAAATCTCGTCGTTACTTGGCGATCATCAGCTACATGTGCGTCGCTTGTGCGCTTGCGATAGCAATGATGTACACACCTCACGGTAGTTTGGGCGGCGTCATTTTGATGTTTCTTTGCGGATTTTTTGTTTTTGGACCTGCTTCGTCGTTTTGGGCACTGTGTCCAGATTTGTTTGGCCGGAAATACTCAGGTACGGCGACTGGGCTTCTTAACTGCATGTCTTATGCGTTCGCTGGTCTCGGCGAACCACTTATCGGAAGAACTATGGACTTGACGGGGCAAACTGGCGTGATCTTTCCAATTGTCGCTGGCCTTTGCATTGCAAGTGCTCTGTTTGCGTACCTTATTAAGAAGTAAAGTGCGTGGAATTCTGCATATGAACCTTGATAAAGACGTGCGAGCGCTTCCTCGCGTATCTGGCTCGATGCTGCAACGTGCGCCAGTGATTCCGGATCTGGATACCTATCGCGCGCTTTGCAGCGAAGCTGAGCAGGACTTGGAGGGGTTCTGGAGTCGCCAGGCCACGACCCATCTGCAGTGGACCAAGCCGTTCAGCGAGATCCTCGACGAATCGAATGCGCCGTTCTACCAATGGTTCGGCGACGGTGAACTCAACGCCAGCGCCAACTGTCTCGACCGCCACATCGGCACGCCCGTCGAGAACAAGACCGCCATCGTCTTCGAAGCCGACGACGGGACCGTCACCCAGGTCACCTACAAGGAACTGCTCGCACGCGTGAGCCAGTTCGCCAATGCACTCAAGGCGCAGGGCATCAAGAAGGGCGACCGCGTCATCGTCTACATGCCGATGACGGTCGAGGGCGTGATCGCGATGCAGGCCTGCGCGCGCATCGGCGCCACCCACAGCGTGGTGTTCGGCGGCTTCTCGGCCAAGGCGCTGCAGGAACGCATCATCGACGCCGGCGCGGTCGCGGTCATCACCGCCAACTTCCAGCTGCGTGGCGGCAAGGAGCTGCCGCTCAAGGCCATCGTCGACGACGGCATCGCGCTCGGCGGCTGCGAGTCGATCAAGACCGTGTTCGTGTTCGAGCGCACCCCCTCGGCCTGGCACCGCGTCGAGGGCCGCGACAAGACCTTCGCCGAGGCGCTGGCCGGCCAGAGCAGCGAGTGCGCGCCCGAGCCGGTGAATGCCGAGCATCCGCTGTTCATCCTCTACACCTCGGGCTCCACCGGCAAGCCCAAGGGCGTGCAGCATGCCACCGGTGGCTACCTGCTGTGGGCCAAGATGACGATGGACTGGACCTTCGACATCC
>Ga0160453_100894_pt1 | contig 14722 bp, 14 predicted proteins | sample HID1971K_E6MG_FD_108228 | JGI IMG/M metagenome (GOLD analysis project Ga0160453, IMG submission 108228) | Enriched millipede-associated microbial communities from UW Madison campus, WI, USA - HID1971K_E6 MG | ecosystem: Host-associated > Arthropoda: Insects > Digestive system > Unclassified ...
AGTCTCAAGAAAGAAGAGGTAGACCGTGTCGGTTTCCATCAAGCCGCTCGAGGACCGCATCGTCATCAAGCAGGTCGAGGCCGAGCAGACCACGTCCAGCGGTCTGGTCATCCCCGACACCGCCAAGGAGAAGCCCCAGGAGGGCGAAGTCGTGGCGGTGGGCCCCGGCCGCATCGACGACAACGGCAACCGCATCCCGCTCGACGTCGCCGTCGGTGACCGCGTGATCTACAGCAAGTACGGCGGCACCGAGGTCAAGTTCGGCGGCGACGAGCTGCTCGTCCTGTCGGCTCGCGACGTGCTGGCGGTCGTCGTCCGCTGAGTCCAGCGCACCCCGCGTACCGAGAGGGTCGGATGCTTCGGCATCCGACCCTCTCGTCGTTCGCGGGGGAGGGATGCCGCCACCAGCCTTCCGCGTCCCGCCCGCGCAGCCGGTCCTAGGCTGGGACGGTGAGCTCCGAACCGACGTCCCGCCCCACCGAGGCCGGTGTCGGTGACCTGGCGGAGGCCGCCGCATCGACGGCCGGTGTCGCTCTGCCCCCGTCGTCCGACGAGCAGGGGCGCGAACGCACCCTGGGCACCGTCTACGGGCTCATCGCCTACCTGCTGTGGGGCTTCCTGCCGCTGTACTTCCTGCTGCTCGTGCCGACCGGGCCGTTCGAGCTGGTGGCGTGGCGCATCGTGCTGTCGCTGGTGTTCTGCGCGCTGCTGCTCACCGTGACCCGGACGTGGGGGCGCCTGGCCGCGATCATGCGGCAGCGGCGGCTGCTGTGGCTGACCGCGCTGGCGGGCGTGCTGATCTACATCAACTGGCAGGTCTTCATCCTCGGCGCGCTCAGCGGCCACGTGATCGAGACGAGCCTCGGCTACTTCATCAACCCGATCGTGACGGTCATGCTCGGCGTGCTCGTGCTCCACGAGAGACTGCGCATGACGCAGTGGGTCGCGATCGGCATCGCCGTCGCCGCGGTGGTGGTCATCATCGTGGGTTACAACTCGTTCCCGTGGATCGCGCTCACGCTGGCGGCATCCTTCGGGGTCTACGGGCTCGTCAAGAAGAAGGTCGGGCCGTCGGTCGACGCGGTGAGCGGCCTCACGCTCGAGACGATGTGGCTGACGCCGATCGCGGCGATCGTGCTCGTCGTCGTGGCGGCGACGCAGGGGCTCACGATGGGCGCCAACGGGTGGGAGCACACCGTGCTGCTGTGCCTCACCGGCGTGATCACCGCGGTGCCGCTGCTGCTGTTCGCCGCAGGGGCGCGTCGCGTGTCGCTCACGACGATCGGCCTGCTGCAGTTCGCGGCGCCGATCCTGCAGTTCCTCATCGGTTGGCTCGTGCTGCAGGAGCCGATGCCGCTGGAGCGCTGGATCGGATTCGCGCTGGTGTGGATCGCGCTGATCGTGCTGACGGTCGACTCGGTCATCCACGCCCGCCGGGCGCGCGCGGCGCGCTGACCGCTCCGACGCGGCTCAGCGCACGAGGCGCGCGATGGCCTGCGTGGCCTCGGTGATCTTGGCGTCGGCCTCTTCGCCGCCCAGGCGTGCGGCATCCACCACGCAATGCCGCAGGTGGTCGTCGAGCAGGCCCACGGCCACCGCTTCGAGGGCGGAGGTCAGCGCGCTGATCTGGGTGAGGATGTCGATGCAGTACTTCTCGTCCTCGACCATCTTGTGGATGCCGCGGGCCTGACCCTCGATGCGCTTGAGGCGATTGAGGTACTTGTCTTTGTCGGTGATGTACCCGTGGTGGCCGTGGTCGTGGTCCAGAACGGTGTCGGTCATGTCTGACTCCTTCAGCGACGTGAGTTCGAGAGGCTGCGGAACCGCCGCAGGCGAAGGCTGTTGCCGACCACGAAGACGCTGGAGAACGCCATGGCCGCTCCCGCGATCATAGGGTTCAGCAGGCCCAGTGCGGCCAGCGGCAGGGCGGCCACGTTGTAGGCGAATGCCCAGAACAGGTTCACACGGATCGTGCCGAGCGTCGCACGCGACAGCCGGATGGCATCGGCGGCGCTGCGCAGGTCACCGCGCACCAGGGTGATGTCGGACGCCTCGATGGCGGCATCCGTCCCCGTCCCCATCGCCAGGCCGAGATCAGCCTGTGCGAGGGCGGCGGCGTCGTTCACCCCGTCGCCCACCATCGCGACGACGCGGCCCTCGGACTGCAGCTCCCTGACGACCGCGACCTTGTCGTGCGGCAGCACCTCGGCGATGACCCGCTCGATGCCGACCTCGTCGGCGATCGCGCGAGCCGCGGCCGCGTTGTCGCCCGTGAGCAGGACGGGGGTGAGGCCGAGCGAGCGCAGCTGCGCGACCGCCTCGGCGCTCGTCGGCTTGACCTGGTCGGCCACGACCAGCAGCCCGCGCACCTCGCCGTCCCACGCGACGAGCACGGCGGTACGGCCGAGCGCCTCGGCCGACGCCTTCGCGTCGGCGACGCCGGCGGGCACCGTCAGCGCCCAGTCGGTCAGCAGCGCCGCCCGGCCGACGAACACCGCGTGCCCGTCGACGACGCCCGACACGCCCTTGCCGGGGAGGTTCTGGAACGACTCGACGGCGGGGTGCGCACCCGTCTCTTCGGCGGCGGCACGGGCGATCGCCTGCGCGATGGGGTGCTCCGACGCATGCTCCAGGGCCCCGGCGAGGCGCAGCAGCTGCGCGCGGCCGGAGGCGGCGGCATCCCTGTCGCGGTCTCCGGCGACCACCACGTCGACCAGCGACATGCGGCCGGTCGTGACCGTGCCGGTCTTGTCGAGCACGACGGTGTCGACGGTGCGGGTGGACTCCAGCACCTCGGGACCCTTGATCAGGATGCCGAGCTGTGCGCCGCGGCCGGTCCCGACGAGCAGGGCGGTCGGGGTGGCGAGCCCGAGCGCGCACGGGCACGCGATGATCAGGACCGCGACGGCGGCGGTGAAGGCCATGGACGCCGAGGCTCCGGTGAGCAGCCAGCCGGCCAGCGTGCCGAGCGCGAGGAGCAGGACGATGGGCACGAAGACACCCGAGATGCGGTCGGCGAGACGCTGCACCTTCGCCTTGCCGGACTGCGCGTCCTCGACGAGCCGCGCCATCTGCGCGAGCTGGGTGTCTTCGCCCACGCGCGTGGCGCGCACGACGAGACGGCCGCCGGCGTTGACCGTCGCGCCCACGACCGGGTCGCCGGGCGCCACCTCGACGGGCATGGACTCGCCGGTCACCATCGAGGCGTCGACGGCCGACGTGCCCGACGCGACGACGCCGTCGGTCGCGATCTTCTCGCCGGGGCGCACGACGAACTCCTCGCCGACCCGCAGCTCGGCGATCGGCACCCGCACCTCGGCGATGGTGCCGCCGGCGGCCGGACGCAGCACCGCGACGTCCTTCGCACCGATCTGCAGCAGGGCGCGCAGGGCGGCCCCGGCGCGGCGCTTGGAACGCTGCTCGAAGTACCTGCCCGCCAGCACGAAAGTGGTCACCCCGGCGGCGACCTCGAGGTAGATGTCATCGGCGCCGTCGCTCGGAGTGACCGACCATTCGAAGGTGTGGGTCATGCCGGGCATGCCGGCGTGGCCGAAGAACAGTGCGTACAGCGACCACAGGAACGCGGCCGAGACGCCGAGCGAGATGAGCGTGTCCATCGTCGCGGCGCCGTGGCGCAGGTTGATCCACGCGGCGCGGTGGAAGGGCCAGGCGCCCCACACCACGACCGGCGCGGCGAGGGCGAGCGACGCCCACTGCCAGTAAGTGAACTGCAGCGCCGGGATCATCGCCAGGAGGATCACCGGCGTCGACAGCACGATCGAGCCGATGAGCCGCTGGCGCAGACTCGTGAGTTCCGGGTCGGCCGGCTCGCCGTTGGCCTCGGCGGCCTCGGCGGCCGGGGGAGCGGGCAGCACCGCGGTGTAGCCGGTCTTGACGACCTCGTCGATGAGCGCCTGCGGGTCGATGCCCGCCGGTGCGCTCACGACCGCCTTCTCGGTGGCGTAGTTGACGGATGCCTCGACCCCGTCGATCCGGTTCAGGCGCTTCTCGATCCGCGCGGCGCATGACGCGCATGTCATCCCGCCGATCTCGAGCTCGATCCGGGCGGCGGGGGCCGAGGGGACGGTCACGCGCGAACCGCGGTGTAGCCGGCCTCGTCGACGGCCGCGATGACGGCGTCGTCGGCGAGGTCCGCCGCCGAGACGATGCGCAGGGTGCCGGCGGCGGCGCTCACGTGCACGTCCTTGACGCCGGCGAGCTTCGACACCTCGGCGCGCACGGACGCCTCGCAGTGCCCGCAGCTCATCCCGGTCACCTTGTACTCGACAGTGCTGTTCTCGACAGTGCTGTTCTCGACCTCGGCCATGTCGTCGCCCTCTCTCTGGAAGTCGTCTGTACCCCTGGGGGGTACGCGGTCTCCAGTGTATACCCAGCGGGGGTATGGCGGCTCGCTGTCGCCGCATCCGCTCGAAAACTCCCGGTCACCCCGTTACACATCGTTAACGAACGGCAACATTCAGGCGCCCTTCCCGCGGTTAGGTTTGTCGCATTGGGGCGGCGTCCCGACGCCGAATCCCTGTCCACCCACAGCAAGGAGCATTATGAGCGTCTTCACCCGCTCTCGTGCCGCGAAGATCCTCGGCGGCCTCGCCGTGGTCGGCGCGAGCGCACTCGTCTTGGCCGGATGCTCAGGCAGTTCGACACCGGAGTCGACAGGCGACGCGGCCAGCGACTTCGAGTTCCCGATCGACTGCGACGCCGCCGAGCCGGCTGCGTACACACCGGACTACTCGTCGACGTCCACCGGTCCGGCGACCGACCTCACCTTCACGATCGGCACCGCGCTCCCGGTCACCGGAAACCTGGCGTTCCTGGGACCGCCCGAGATCGCCGGCACCGAACTGGCCGCATCCGAGGTCAACGCCGCCGCGAAGGGCGTCACGATCAACCTCGTGCAGGGCGACTCGGGCGACACCGACAACAAGGCGTACGAGACGGAGATCCCGCGTCTGCTCGGCGAAGGTGCGACCGCCATCATCGGCGCCGCATCGTCGGGCACGTCGCTGCAGTTCATCGACCAGGTGATCGCGGCCAACGCGATCCAGTTCTCGCCGGCCAACACCTCGGCCGCCTTCACCGGCTACGAAGACAACGGCCTGTACTGGCGCACCGCTCCGTCGGATGTGCTGCAGGGCGAGGTCCTCGGCAACCTGATCGCGGGCGACGGCAACGAGACCCTCGGCATGATCGTGCTGAACGACTCGTACGGCACCGGCCTCGCGTGCTTCACCAAGAAGTCGTTCGAAGCCGCCGGCGGCAACGTCGTCGCGGCGTCGCTGTACAACACCGGCGACACGAACTTCTCGGCCCAGGTCGAGGACGTTCTCGCGGCCGACCCGGACGCGATCGCGCTGATCACGTTCGAAGAGGTCAAGACGATCATCCCCGAGCTCGTGGGCGCGGAGTACCCGGCCGACAAGCTGTACTTCGTCGACGGCAACCTGTCGAACTTCGGAGACGAGCTCGACCCGGGCACGCTGACCGGCGCCAAGGGCACATACCCGGCGGTCGACCCGGCGTCCATCGAGAAGTTCCGCACCGATCTGAACACGTTCTGGACCGGCGCGGGCAACGCCGAGCTGAAGGACTACACCTACGGTCCGGAGTCGTACGACGCCGTGATCCTGCTGGCGCTGGCCGCACTCGAGGCGGGCTCGTCGGCCGGACCTGACGTGGCGGCTCACCTGCAGCAGGTCTCGGGTGGAGCGGGCAACGGCACCAAGTGCACCACGTACGCGGAGTGCGCCGACATCATCGTCGGCGGCGGCGTCGCGGACTACGACGGTGTCTCGGGCCCGATCACGTTCAACGAGGTCGGCGACCCGACCCAGGCGACGATCGGCGTCTTCCAGTACGGGGACGACAACAACTACTCGTTCCTCAACATCGGCTAACACCAGCGGTGACGACGGGGCCCCGGTCTTCGGACCGGGGCCCCGTTCTCGTTGCCCGCCGACCGCCCGACGCACGGTCGAGCCCACCGCACGAGACGAGGGACCGGATGCCGCGGCATCCGGTCCCTCGTCTCGTGCAGTGGATGCCGTCAGGCTCCGAGCGTGCCCAGGTACAGCCCGATCACCTTGGGGTCGTTGAGCAGCTCGCGGCCCGTGCCGGTGTACGCGTCACGGCCCTGGTCGAGGACGTACCCGCGATCGCAGATCTGCAGGCAGCGACGCGCGTTCTGCTCGACCATGATGGTCGTGACGCCGGCCTTGTTGATCTCCGAGACGCGCAGGAACGCCTCGTCCTGCCTCGAGGGCGACAGCCCGGCGGAGGGCTCGTCCAGCAGCATGACGTGCGGGTCCATCATGAGGGCGCGTCCCATCGCGACCATCTGACGCTCGCCGCCCGAGAGCGAACCGGCCCGCTGCTGCAGTCGCTTGCCCAGGTCGGGGAAGACCGACGTGATGAACTCGACCCGTTCGGCATAGATGGCGGGCCGCTGGTAGGCGCCCATCTGCAGGTTCTCGGCGATCGTCAGGCTCGGGAACACGTTGTTGGTCTGCGGCACGAAGCCGACGCCCTTGGCGACCAGCTTGTTGGCGCGAAGCCCGGTGATGTCCTCGCCGTTGAGTACGACCGAGCCGCTGCGGATCTTGACCTGGCCGAAGATCGCCTTGAGCATGGTCGACTTGCCGGCGCCGTTGGGGCCGATGATGCCGATCAGCTCGCCCTTGGCAGCGGTCATGCTCGCACCGTTGAGGATGTTCACGCCGGGCAGGTAGCCCGCGGTGACGTTGCGGACCTCGATGACATTGTCGACAGCGGCGGTCGCTCCGGCCGCTGCGGAGTCCTGTGCCGTATCGCTCACTTCTCGTCCTCCGCTTGGTCGGCCTCGGATGCGGACCCTTGGGCCTCGATCGCATGGTCGAGTTCGTGCGCGGTCTCGACCAGCTCCTGCGCGTCTGCGGGGAGCTCGCCCGCGATGCGGCCGGTGACCACACCGAGGTCGACGTCCTGATGGGCGCCGAGATAGGCGTCGATGACCGCCTTGTCGCGCATGACCGTGTCGGGCGGCCCCTCGGCGACGATCCGACCCTCGGCCATGACCACGACCCAGTCCGCGATGTGGCGGACCATGTGCATGTCGTGCTCGACGAACAGGACCGTCATCCCGAGGTCCTTCAGGTCGAGGATGTGGTCGAGCAGCGACTCCGTGAGCGCCGGGTTGACACCCGCCATGGGCTCGTCCAGCATCACGAGGCTCGGGTCGCTCATGAGCGCGCGAGCCATCTCCAGCAGCTTGCGCTGGCCGCCTGACAGCGACGCGGCGTAGTCCTTCTCCTTCGCGTCGAGTTTGAAGCGCACGAGCAGGTCGCGTGCCTTCTGCTCGATCTCGCCCTCTTGCCGGCGCCACAGGAACGGCAGGATGCTGGCCCAGATCCGCTCGCCGGACTGCTGCGTGGCACCGAGCTTCATGTTCTCTAGCACGGTGAGCAGGCCGAGCGATTTGGTGAGCTGGAAGGTGCGCACCTGTCCCATGCGCGCGGCCTTGAACGCGGGGATGCCGGCGAGGTTGGTTCCGTCGAACGACCACGTTCCCGAATTGGGCTTGTCGAAGCCGGTCAGCAGGTTGAACAGCGTCGTCTTGCCGGCGCCGTTGGGGCCGATGAGTGCCGTGATGGCGTTGCGCGGGATCTCGAGGTGCTCGACATCGACGGCGGTCAGTCCACCGAAGACGCGCGTGATGCCGTCGGCGACGATGATGGGGTCGACTTTCGCCACACCCGGGTGCGGCTCTCCGATGTGCAGGCCGGTCGTCTTCGGCCGGCGGGTCGGGGGGACTACCTCAGCGGACAAAGGTCAGCTCCTTCTTGCTTCCGAGGATGCCCTGGGGCCGGAAGATCACCAGGAGCATCAGCGCCACGCCCACCAGGACGAACACCAGCATCTGGGCCTGCTCGGCGGAGAGGAAGGGCAGCCAGCCGATCTGCACGAGCGCCGGCAGCAGGTTCGACAGGAACGCGCGCACCATCCAGAACAGCACCGCGCCCAGCACCGGGCCGAAGATGGTCGCCGCGCCGCCGAGCAGCAGCGCCGTCCACACGTAGAAGGTCTGCGATGTCACGTACACGTTGGGGTTGACGTTGGTGCCCATCGCGGTGACGATGCCGCCCGCGGCGATGATGATGCCGCCGACGACGAGTGCCTGCATCTTGAAGGCGAACACGTTCTTGCCGAGCGAGCGGACCGCGTCTTCGTCTTCGCGGATGCCGCGCAGCACGCGACCCCAGGGACTGCGCATCAGCAGCCAGACCAGCAGCACGGCGATGGAGATCACGATGACGCCGACGATGATGACCCACCACTGGTCGGACTGATAGGTCCAGGGGCCGAAGCCCCATCGTCCGGGAGGGAGCGGGTTGCTCGCGCGGAAGCCCGCCTGGAAGCCCGACAGCCCGTCGGCCGATCCGGTCACGCCGCGGAACGCCGACGTCAGGAACAGCAGGCGCAGCACTTCGGCGGCCGCGATGGTCACGATGGCGAGGTAGTCGCCGCGCAGTCGCAGGGTCGGGATGCCGAGAATCACCGCGAAGATGATCGAGCCGACGAGGCCGATCAGCACGGCCAGCGGCCACGGTGCCCCGAACGTGAGGATCGAGATCGCGAAGCCGTACGCGCCGATCGCCATGAAGCCCGCGACGCCCATGTTGAGCAGCCCGGCGAAGCCGAAGTGCACCGAGAGGCCGATCGCGGCGAGCACGTAGCCCAGCGTCGCCGGGGCGAGGATCTGCGCGAAGGTGTTGTTGAAGATCTGCAGCCAGTTCATAGCGCGCCTATCCGATTCGCTCTCGGCGCCCGAGGATTCCCTGCGGGCGGAACAGGAGGATGACGATCAGCACGACCAGCGCGCCGACGTACTTGAGGTCGGAGGGGATCCACAGGGTCGAGATCTCCACGAGCATGCCCACGATGAGCGAGCCGACGAGGGCGCCGAATGCAGTGCCGAGGCCGCCGAGCGTCACCGCCGCGAAGATGAGCAGCAGGATGCTGGTGCCCATGTCCCACTTGATGCCGGGACGGAAGTACGCCCACAGCACGCCCGAGAGGCCCGCCAGCGCCGCTGCCACGACCCACACGACGCGGACCACGGCGTCGACATCGATGCCGCTCGCCGAGGCGAGCGACGGGTTGTCCGAGACGGCTCGGGTCGCGCGCCCGATCCTGGTGCGCATCAGCCACCAGGCGAAGACGCCGATCACGATGATCGAGACCGCCATGCTGATGACGTCGGTCACCGTGAGCCGGATCGGGCCGAGGCCCGGGATCGCGGCCGACACGGCACCGGGCAGCTGCTCCGTGCCGCCGCCGACGAAGATCTGGTAGGTGTACCGCAGCGCCAGCGACAGGCCGATGGACACGATCATCAACTGCACCGTGCCCAGGCCTTTTCGTCGGAGCGGGCGCCAGATGCCGGCATCCATTCCCCATCCGAACATCGCCGACACGAGCACCGCCAGCGGAATGGCGAGCCAGATCGACAGGCCGAAGCCGGTCGTGAAGAGCAGCGCCGCCAACGCGCCGAAGGTGACCATCTCGCCGTGGGCGAAGTTCGACAGCCCGGTCGTGCCGTACACGAGCGAGAGGCCGATCGCGGCCAGCGCGAGCATCAGGCCGAAGTTGAGCCCGTTGACGGCGCGCGAGAGGAACTGGTCCCAGAAGCTCACGGTGGTGCGCTCGGCGGCGCCGAGGGTGAAGTTGCGGGTCACCGTGCTGGTCGCTCCGAAGGTGACCTCCTGGGTGAACTCGAAGCCGTCCGGCACCGCGACGTCGTCGGGAAGGGTGCTCTCGACGAGCTCGACGGTGTAGGTGGTCTCTTTCGAGGGGACCGGAACACGCCAGCTGCCGTTCTCGGCGGTGGTCGCCTCGCCCTCGAAGTCGTCGCCCGTGACCGTCACGGTCGCGCCCTCGATCGGCTCGCCGGCGGCTCGCACGTTGCCGGCGATCGTGTACGGGTAATCGGCCGGATCGTCTTCCGCGGCCGACGCGGGCGGCGCCAGGCTCAACAGCAGCGCAGCAACCAGCAGGGTGAACAGGGCCGCGAGTGCGAATGGTCGCCCCGATCGGTCTCGCCGCCGTGCGAGTGCGGTCGTGTTGCGCACAGAACCTCCAGTTCGCCACCACGCGGACACCGAAGCTCGGGTCGCATCGGCCGTGATGGCGACGCTACGACTGTAATGTGTCGTCGCTGTTTCGCCTACGGTCACCTGTGGATACGTGATCCGATCGAAATCGGACCGGACAACGCCTTCGCGCGTGCCCCCGCGCGTGCCGTTTCTGCGGGAACAAAACGGCCCTCCCGCGCGCTTAGAATCGAATACGGAGCGTCACAAGCGCGCCGGCCGTCGCCGTCCAACCCTCAACTGAACGCGCCGCGCGCGAGGAGACCCCATGGAGCACAACGACCCCTTCGGCTTCGTCGGACTGACCTACGACGATGTGCTGCTGCTGCCCGGTCACACCGATGTGATCCCGAGCGAGGCGGACACGTCGTCCCGCGTGAGTCGGCGCATCACCGTCGCCACGCCGCTGCTGTCGGCCGCCATGGACACCGTCACCGAGGCCCGCCTGGCGATCGCCATCGCGCGCGAGGGCGGCATCGGCATCATCCACCGCAATCTCTCCATCGAGGACCAGGCGTCGATGGTCGACCGCGTCAAGCGCAGCGAGTCGGGCATGATCACCGACCCGATCACGACGACGCCCGACGCGACGATCGAAGAAGTCGACTCGCTGTGCGCGCAGTACCGCATCTCGGGCCTGCCCGTCGTCGACGCCGACGACCATCTCGTGGGCATCGTGACCAACCGCGACATGCGGTTCGTGTCGGGCTTCGAGCGCCAGACGACCAAGGTGCGCGACGTCATGACGACGCAGAACCTCGTGACCGGCCGCGTCGGCATCAGCGCGGGCGAGGTCATCGCACTGTTCGCCCAGCACCGCGTCGAGAAGCTTCCTCTCATCGACGCTGACGGCACGCTGGCCGGCCTCATCACCATCAAGGACTTCGACAAGAGCGAGAAGTACCCCCTCGCCACCAAGGACGAGCAGGGCCGCCTGCGCGTCGGCGCCGCCATCGGCTTCTTCGGCGACGCGTGGCAGCGTGCCGAGGCGCTGCGTGACGCGGGCGTGGACGTCATCGTCGTCGACACCGCCAACGGCCAGTCCGCCGGCGTCATCGACATGGTGCGCCGCCTCAAGGGCGACGAGTCGTTCGCTCACATCGACATCATCGGCGGCAACGTCGCGACGCGCGAGGGCGCTCAGGCACTCATCGACGCGGGCGTGGACGCCGTGAAGGTCGGCGTCGGCCCGGGCTCGATCTGCACCACGCGCGTCGTCGCCGGTGTGGGAGTTCCCCAGGTCACCGCGATCTACGAGGCGTCGCTCGCCGCACGCGAGGCCGGCGTGCCGGTCATCGCCGACGGCGGCCTGCAGTACTCGGGCGACATCGCCAAGGCGCTCGTCGCCGGCGCCGACACTGTCATGCTCGGCTCGCTCCTGGCCGGCACCGACGAGTCGCCGGGCGAGATCGTCTTCCAGGGCGGCAAGCAGTTCAAGCAGTACCGCGGCATGGGCTCGCTCGGCGCGCTGCAGACGCGCGGCAAGAAGACGTCGTACTCGAAGGACCGCTACTTCCAGGCCGACGTCCCCAGCGACGACAAGCTGATCCCCGAGGGCATCGAGGGCCAGGTCGCCTACCGCGGCCCCGTCTCGGCGGTCGCCTACCAGCTCGTCGGCGGCCTGCGTCAGTCGATGTTCTACGTCGGCGCCCGCACGGTCGAAGAGCTCAAGGCCAAGGGCAAGTTCGTGCGCATCACCGCCGCCGGTCTCAAGGAGTCGCACCCCCACGACGTGCAGATCGTCGTCGAGGCCCCCAACTACAAGAAGTAGGTCCCGTTCGGGCTCCGAGAGCGGATGCCGCGAGCCGGCGAGACCACCACGGCATCGCCCCCGCCGTCAGGCGAGGGCGATGTACGCGAGAGGCCCCGTGTCTACGCGGTGGGGGCGAGCTCGGGCCGGGGAGCCTCGGTGCCGGCGGTCGCTGCGGTGGCGGCATCCAGCTCCGTCGCCCGGCCCGAGGGGAGCCAGAGGGCGACGACCGTCGCGGCGAAGAGCACCGCGGCGCCCGTCAGCACGGCGGGGCGGGCGGCGTCGACGTACTGATCGGGCGTGAGCTGTCCGCCGGCCCCGACGAAGATCGCCGTCATGACGGCGGTGCCCAGTGCCACGCCGAGCTCGCGGAGGGTGGAGTTGACCCCCGACGCCTTGGCGTGGTCGATGAGGCCGAGCGTGGCCAGCAGCGCGGTCGCCGATGGGGCGAACACGAGTCCCATGCCGACGCCCGCCAGGATGAACGGCGCGATCATCTCGGGGTAGGGCGTCGCGGGCGCGATGATGAGGGCGGTCCAGGTGAGGGCGACGCCCTGCAGCAGGAGGCCGAGCACCAGCAGCACGCGCGTGCCCACGCGCGGGGCGATGAGGCCCGCGATCGGCGCGACGAACATGGGCGCGATCGTCCAGGGCGTGGTCTGCACGGCGGCCTCCAGCGGGCTGGCACCCTGCACGACCTGCAGGTACTGGATCAGGATGAACACCGCGCCCATCGTGCCGAAGCTGAACGCGAAGCCGACGATGTTCGTGATCGAGAACGAGCGGTCGCGGAACAGCCGCAGCGGCACGAGCGGCGCCTTGGCCCGCGTCTGCCACAGCAGGAACGCCACCAGCAGCAGTCCGCCGAGGGCGATCTCGGCGATCACGCCGAACGTGTCCCAGCCGTCGTCGTTGCCGCGCACGATCGCGTGCACGAGAGCGAGCACGCCGCCCGCGGCGAGCACCGCACCGGGCACGTCGATCCGCGCCTTCGCGCCGAAGTCGTTGTTCAGCACCGCCAGGGCGAGCGGGATCGCGAGGATCGCCACCGGGATGTTGATCCAGAAGATCGCCTGCCAGTTCCAGCCCTCCATGATCGCGCCGCCGACGAGCGGCCCCACGGCGACGCCCAGGCCTGACACCCCGCCCCAGATGCCGATCGCCAGCGCGCGCCGGGCGGCGGGGACGGCGCCGGTGAGCAGTGCCAGCGACAGGGGCATGACGGCTGCCCCGCCGAGTCCCTGGAACGCCCGGGCGGCGATGAGCTGGCCGGGATCGGTGCTGAGCGCCGCGAACAGCGAACCGGCGCCGAACAGCGCGATTCCGATCGCGAAGACGGTACGGCGGCCGAAGCGGTCGCCGAGCGCGGAGGCGATGAGGATCGCGCCGGCGAAGGCCAGCGCGTAGGCGTTGACGAACCACTGCAGCTCCTCGACGCTCGCGCCCATCTCGGCGTGAAGCACGGGGAGCGCGTTGGTCATGACGAGGTTGTCGAGCGTGGCCATGAACATCGGAAGGGATGCCGCGGCGATGACGAGCGCGACCGGACGGCTGCGACGGGTCCGTGCCCGTGGAGCAGGTGTCGCGAGTGAGGTTTCGGTCATGGGAAGCTCCGGTTGTAATCGAATGATTACTGCACTGTAGTAATCGTATGATTACAAAGTCAAGTCATTCGCTGATAACCTTTCGGCATGACATCTGCAGAGCCGTCCGGCACCGCCGCCGCCGCGCTCGACGAGCCCGCCGACCCCGGTCGCCGGCTCTCCTCCGATGAGCGGCGCCGACAGATCCTCCAGGCCTCGCTCGCCGTCTTCGGCGCCCGCGGGTACGAGGGTGCGACCACCGACGAGGTCGCCCGCGCCGCCGGTGTCAGCCAGCCCTACGTCGTGCGCCTGTTCGGCTCGAAGGAGAATCTGTTCCTGGCGGCTATCGGCGACGCTCTCGACCGGCTGCTCGTCGCGTTCCGGGCTGCGCTGGCCGAGCCCGACGGCGTCGATGCGGACGGCGGCGAGGTCACCGCCGGCAAGCGCATCGGCCAGGCGTACGTCGACCTCATCGAGGTGCGCGGCCTGCACCAGACGCTGGCGCACGCGTATCTGCTCGGCAGCCATCCGGTGATCGGCGCGGCCGCCCGTCGCGGCTTCGCTCAGGTGTGGCGCTTCTTCCGCGACGAGATGGGGCTGGGTGCCGACGAGGCCCGCACATTCATGGCCGAGGGCATGCTCATCAGCACCATGATCGGACTGCGCATCGTCGACGACTATGGTTCGGACCCGCAGATCACGGAGCTGTTCCGCTCGTGCTTCCCGGGCGAGCTGCCCCACGTGCTCGACGTCCTGCCCCGCAGCTCCGACCGCTGGTAGGGCCCGCTCTGCGGCATCCCGTCGTCCTTCGGCGAGGACGTGCGTTCTCGAATCAGGGGGAGGGGGATGCCGCACCCTGGCCCGCGTCCGAGGCCCGGCGTATCGTCGGGGGCATGTGCCGGAACATCCATACGCTCCACAACTTCGAGCCCGCCGCGACGTCGGATGAGGTCCACGCCGCCGCGCTCCAGTACGTGCGCAAGATCGCGGGCACCACGAAGCCCTCGAAGGCGAACCAGGAGGCGTTCGACCACGCCGTCCACGAGATCGCCCACCTCACGCAGCACCTGCTCGACGAGCTGGTCGCGGTTGCACCGCCGAAGAACCGCGAGGTCGAGGCGGCCAAGGCCCGCGAGCGGGCCATCAAGTCCGGCCGGTACGCGGCCGTCTGAACTGCGCCGGCCGCGGCGTTTCGTCTCGCTTCGCTCGCTCAACGACCGGTACTCGGCTGGCACGGGTCGGCC
>Ga0160453_100916_pt1 | contig 14397 bp, 13 predicted proteins | sample HID1971K_E6MG_FD_108228 | JGI IMG/M metagenome (GOLD analysis project Ga0160453, IMG submission 108228) | Enriched millipede-associated microbial communities from UW Madison campus, WI, USA - HID1971K_E6 MG | ecosystem: Host-associated > Arthropoda: Insects > Digestive system > Unclassified ...
ACCACCTGCGCGGGTGGCGGAATAGGTAGACGCGCTAGCTTGAGGTGCTAGTGCCCGTATAGGGCGTGGGGGTTCAAGTCCCCCCTCGCGCACAGAATGTCGAAGGCCCCCGAAAGGGGGCCTTCGTCATTCCCGCTGACCTGTGATCCAAGCCCGAGACGATAGGTTTGCTGGCATGCCCGAAGCCGAACTGCCCGAGGTCGCCGCTGTCGCGAGGGACCTCATCCGCTTCGACACGACGAACCACGGCGGCGGCCGAGCGGCCGGTGAGCGCGAGGCCGCCGAGTATGTCGGCGCCTACCTCGAAGGCCTGGGCCTGACCCCCGAGTTCTACGAGCCGATCCCACGCCGCACCAACGTCATGGCGCGCGTGCCGGGCCGCGACAGCGACAAGCCCGCCCTCGTCCTGCACGGACACCTCGACGTGGTCCCCGCGATCGCCGAGGACTGGAGCGTCGACCCGTTCGAGGGTGTCGTCAAGGACGGCCTGCTGTGGGGCCGCGGCGCGGTGGACATGAAGGACATGGACGCCATGATCCTCACGTCGGTCGCCGACATCCTCCGTTCGGGCGGGCAGCCTGAGCGCGACCTCGTGCTGACGTTCTTCGCCGACGAGGAGAACGGCGGCGTCGAAGGCTCGGCCCTGGTCGTCGAGAACCGTCCGGAGTGGTTCGCGGGCGCCACCGAGGCGATCAGCGAGGTCGGCGGGTACTCGATCCCGATCGGCGACGGTCATGCCTACCTGCTGCAGGTCGGTGAGAAGGCGCTCATCTGGATCCGCCTCGTCGCGCGCGGCCGTGCCGCCCACGGCTCGAGCTTCCACTCCGAGAACGCGGTGACCCGGCTCGCCGAGGCCGTCGCGGCCCTCGGCCGCACCGCGTGGCCGGTCACCCTCACCGACGCCACGCGCGAGATGACCGAGCGACTGGCCGAACTCACCGGCCGGCGTTCGGACGACCCCGACGCGATCGCCGCGGCGACGGGTGCGGCATCCGGGTTCCTCCGCTCGACGCTGCGCACCACGACGAACCCGACCGGGCTGGTCGCCGGCTACAAGCACAACGTGATCCCGGACCGCGCCGAGGCGCTCGTGGACGTCCGCGTGCTGCCCGGCACCGAGGACGCGGCCCTCGCCGACATCCGCCGCATCGTGGGCGACGGCGTCGAGGTCGAGATCGTGCACCAGGACATCGGCCTCGAGGTCCCGTTCTCGGGCGACCTCGTCGACGCGATGGTCGGCGCCCTGGGCCGCCACGATCCGGGCGCTCCGGTGATCCCGTACCTCATGGGCGGCGGCACCGACAACAAGGCGCTCGCGGGGCTCGGGATCTCGGGTTACGGCTTCGCGCCACTGCGCCTGCCGGCCGACCTCGACTTCACTGGCATGTTCCACGGCGTCGACGAGCGCGTCCCGATCGACGCGCTGGTGTTCGGGCAAGCCGTGCTCACCGACCTTCTTCGCACGTACTGAAAGCGAGTGGATGCCGCCGGCCGCGGCATCCGCCTTCTCCATGGCTGAAAGGCGCCCATGCTTCTCGAGGCGATCATCCTGGGCCTCGTCCAGGGTCTGACCGAGTTCCTCCCGATCTCATCGAGCGCCCACCTGCGCATCCTGGGGGAGTTCCTGCCCGGCGCGCAGGACCCCGGCGCCGCCTTCACCGCCATCACCCAGATCGGCACCGAGGCGGCCGTGGTGGTGTTCTTCTGGCGTGACATCGTGCGGATCATCGGGCACTGGTTCCGCGCCCTGTTCGGGAAGATCCCGCGCAACGACCCTGATGCCAAGATGGGCTGGCTGATCATCATCGGCTCGATCCCGATCGTGGTGCTCGGCATCCTGTTCCAGGACCAGATCGAGACCGTGCTGCGATCGCTGTGGATCACCGCGGTCATGCTGATCTTCTTCGGCGTCCTGCTGGGCATCGCCGACCACTACGGCGCCAAGAAGCGCAAGCTGCAGGACATCACGGTCGGCCACGGCGTCATCTACGGGCTCGCGCAGGCGCTGGCGCTCATCCCGGGCGTGTCGCGCTCGGGCGGCACCATCACCGCCGGACTCTTCATGGGGTACGAGCGGGCGGCGGCGGCGCGCTACGCCTTCCTGCTGGCGATCCCCGCGGTGTTCGGCAGCGGGTTCTTCCAGCTGTTCAAGAGCCTCGACGAGCCGGGCGTGTTCACCCTGGGCGAGACCGCCGTCGCGACCGGGGTCGCCTTCGTCGTGGCTCTCGGTGTGATCGCGTTCTTCATGAACTGGATCTCCAAGCACAGCTTCCTGCCGTTCGTCGTGTACCGCGTCGCGGTCGGCTCGGCGCTGCTGGTGCTGCTGAGCATGGGCGTCATCAGCGCGTAGGCGCCGGCATCCGGTCCCTGAGCCCATCCGGTCCCTGAGCCCTCGCGGTCCCTGAGCCCGTCGAAGGGCTCAGCGGCCGGGGGAGCGCGGGTCGTCGCGACCGGGCTTCTGCGGCCCGTCGCCGGGGCGCCCGTCGGTGCGGCGCAGGTAGCGCTCGAACTCCTGTGCGATCGCGTCGCCCGATGCCTCGGGGGAGTCCCACGTGTCGCGCGTGCGCTCGAGCTGGCGGATGTACTCCGTCATCTCCTCGTCGTCGGCCGCGGCCGCGTCGATCGTCGCCTCCCACGTCGCAGCGTCGGTCGCGAGGTCGCCGCGCGGCACCGGCGCGCCGGTGAGGTCTTCGAGTTTGTCCAGGAGCGCGAGCGTCGCCTTGGGCGAGGGCGTGTGTCCGGCGACGTAGTGCGGGACGCTGGCCCACAGGCTCGCGGTGGGGATGCCGGCACGCTCGGCGGCGTCGCCCAGCACGCTCAGGATGCCGACAGGGCCCTCGTAGGTGCTGCGCTCGAGCTCGAGTGCGCTGCGGAGGATCTCGTTGTCGCTGCCCGCGAACACCGAGATGGGGCGCGTGTGGGGGACGTCCGACATCATGGAGCCGATCGCGACCATGCCGGTGATGTCCTCGCGGAGGGCGACGTCGATCAGCTCGGCCGAGAACGCCTGCCACGCGCGGGCGGGCTCCACGCCCGTCAGCAGCCACAGCTGCGTGCCGCGCGTCGTCTGCGTGGGGCGCAGCAGCGTGGCTTCGGGCCAGCGGAGCGTGCGACGACCCTCGCCGTCGGTCTCGACGCTCGGACGCGTGTACTGATAGTCGAAGTACAGCTCGGGGTCGACCGAGAACACGGTCTCGTACGAGCCGCCCTCGCGCAGCTGCGCGATGGCGGACGACGCGGCTTCGCCCGCATCGTTCCACCCGTCGAACGCGGCGACGAGCACCCGGCGACCCAGTCCGTCCACGAGACCCCCTTCACCCGCAGCCGCTGCGGGGTTCCCTCCAGGATAGGCCCGGGTCCGCGGCAGGGGTCGGAGGCCGATGCGGGAGAGCCGGGGAAGCGGGTAGGGGCCTGAGCCCCTGTGAAAGGATGAGACGGTGAATGCGCCCCACCTCGCCGCCGTCCTGTGGGACATGGATGGAACGCTCGTCGACACGGAGGCGTACTGGATGTCCGCCGAGACCGCGCTGGTGGAGAGTTTCGGCGGGTCGTGGTCGCACGAGCAGGCGCTGCAGCTCGTCGGATCGGGTCTGGAGGCCTCCGCGACCATCTTCCAGGCCGCCGGGGTCCGGATGGGCGTGCACGACATCGTCGACCACCTGACCGACGACGTGATGCGGCAGCTGGCCACGACGGGCGTGCCGTTCCGTCCCGGCGCGCGAGAGCTGCTGGCAGACCTTCGCGACAGCGGAGTCAAGACCGCGCTGGTGACCATGTCGCTCGGACGCATGGCCCGCACGATCGTCGACCTGATCGACTTCGACGCCTTCGACGTGGTCGTCGCGGGCGACGACGCGACCCGGCCGAAGCCTTTCCCCGATGCGTACCTGCAGGCGTGCGAACTGCTCGACGTGCAGCCCTCCGACTCTGTCGCGATCGAGGACTCGTCCACCGGCGTGCGTGCCGCGGTCGCATCCGGCGCATCGGTCATCGGCGTTCCCCTCATGGTGTCGCTCACCGGTGCCGGCGCCCACACGATCTGGGAGACGCTCGACGGCCGCACCGCCCGGGACGTCGCCGACTTCCACCAGACCCACCGCGCCCGCCTGCGCGCGGGTGAGGGCAGCCCCGCCGAGGAGAACGCGCGATGACCGACGAGACCACCAGGCCGAGCGGGCCGTTCCGCCTCGGCGACCGCGTGCAGCTGACAGGACCCAAGGCGCGGCTGCACACGATCACGCTGCGCGAGGGCGGGGAGCTGCACACGCACCACGGCGTCCTCAAGCACGAGCAGCTCGTCGGCCAGCCGGACGGCTCAGTCGTCGCCAACAGCGGCGGCCACGAATACCTGGCGCTGCGGCCGCTGCTGCGCGACTTCGTGATGTCGATGCCGCGCGGCGCGGCGATCGTGTACCCGAAGGATGCCGCGCAGATCCTCGCCGAGGCCGATATCTTCCCCGGGGCCACGGTCGTCGAGGCCGGGGTCGGATCGGGCGCGCTGTCGCTCTGGCTGCTGCGCGCGATCGGCGCCGAGGGGCGCCTGGTCTCGTTCGAGCGCCGCGACGACTTCGCCGCCGTGGCCAAGGCCAACGTGGAGACGTTCACCGGTGGTGCTCCCGCGAACTGGGACGTCGTGGTGGGCGATCTCGCCACGGAGCTGCCGCAGGCGGTGGCCGCGGCATCCGTCGACCGCGTCGTGCTCGACATGCTGGCGCCGTGGGAGTGCATCGATGTCGTGGCCGACGCGCTCACCCCCGGTGGCGTCGTGATCTGCTACGTCGCCACGGCCACCCAGCTCAGCCGCGTCGCCGAGTACATCCGAGGCACCGGGTTGTTCACCGAGCCGGACGCGAACGAGACGATGGTGCGCGGCTGGCATGTGGAGGGGCTCGCGGTGCGCCCCGACCACCGCATGGTGGCGCACACCGGCTTCCTGGTGTGGGCGCGGCGGCTAGCGCCCGGCGCCGTGCCGCCTGAGGTGAAGCGCCGCGCGTCGAAGTCGAGTTACGGCGACGAGGACGTGGAGCTGTGGACCCCCGGCGCCGTCGGCGACCGCCAGATCACCGACAAGAACCTCCGCAAGCGCGTACGGGAGGCCGAGCGCGCCGCCGAGGGAGCCCGCTTGGCCGCCGCCGGCGCACAGGGCGAGAGCGCGACCCACGACGAGGGCGGCACGGAAGAGGCCGGGCGCACCGCCTAGACTGTTCCGGTGCGCAAGATCCCCGTTGCCCTCGTCGTCCTGGGCCTGGTGACCGTCGGCCTCACCGGATGCTCGTTGCAGAACGTGTCCGCCGCTGACTGCTCGCGGTCCTCGGTGTCAGACCCCGACGTCATGAAGCTCATCGACGTCACGGGTGACACCGACAGCGCGCCTGACGTGGACGTGTACACACCGCTGCACGCGTCGAGCCTGGCCTACCAGGACGTCGTGACCGGTGACGGGACCGCGATCACCTCCGACGACCAGCTGATGGTGATGGACGTCGCGCTGTTCAGCGGCGCGACGGGCGACCCCATCGTCGCCACCGCGTACGACGGCGATCTGTCTCGCGTGACCTCGCCGTCGCAGTGGGCGACGAACTTCCCGGGCTTCGAGAAGGCGCTCGACTGCGCGACGGCCGGATCGCGTGTGGCAGTGGCGCTGTCGCCCGACGACATGGCGCCGGACGTCGCTTCCAGCTTCGGCCTCGCCGCCGACGACTCGGTCGTCGCGGTGCTCGACGTCCACAAGGTGTACCTGGCGTCCGCGGCCGGTCAGCTGCAGTTCAACAGCGGCTTCGGCCTGCCCAGCGTCGTGCGCGCCCCCGATGGGCGCCCGGGCATCGTGATCCCGAGCGGCACGCCGGCGCCGAAGGATCTCGTGATCCAGACGCTCATCAAGGGTGACGGTGAGAAGGTCACCGGCGACCAGCCGGTGCGCGTGCACTACACCGGCGTCGTGTGGGGCGCGGACGAGTCCTTCGACACCACGTGGGACGGCTCCGGCGCCTCGGTGACGCTGGACGGCGTCGTGCCCGGGTTCGCCCAGGCGCTCAAGGGCCAGACCGTCGGCTCCCAGGTGATGGTCGTGATCCCGCCCGACCAGGGCTACGGCGACCAGGAGCAGGCATCGATCCCGGCGAACTCGACGCTCGTGTTCGTGATCGACATCCTCGGCCTCGACGCTGAGGCGCCGGCGACGGATCAAGGCTGACCGCGCGCGTCCGAGACCAGTCTCCGGCCCGGCCATAGGATAGGCGGGTGCCTGCCACCGCCGCCGCGAAGATCCCACCCGAGGAGCGTCTGCTCAACCTCGTGGTGGCCCTGATCGCGACCGATCAAGGCTTGACCAAGGACACGATCCTGACCTCGGTCGCGGGCTACCGCGAGCAGAGCGAGGCGGGCGCGTCGAAGGACGCGCTCGAGAAGATGTTCGAGCGTGACAAGGAGTCGCTGCGCGGCCTCGGCGTGCCGATCGAGACGATCGGCGACTGGGCGGACCCCGACGACCTCCGTGAGGCGCGCTACCGTGTGCCGAGCGCGGAGTACGAGCTGCCCGAAGACATCGACTTCACGCCCGCGGAGCTCGCATTGCTGACCCTGGCGGGTGGGGTCTGGAGCGAAGGCTCCCTGTCGGACGACGCACGCAGCGGACTGCGGAAGATCCGTGCGCTCGGCGACCTCGTCGACGAGCCCATCCTCGGCTTCTCGCCGCAGCTGAATCCGCGCGACCCCGCCTTCCCCGCGCTGCATCAGGCCATCGAGGCCAGTCGCATCGTGACCTTCCCGTATCTCAAGCCGGGAGAAGGTGCACCGCGCACCCGCCGGATCCAGCCGCTCGCCCTCGTCGAGTACGAGGCGCGCTGGCACGTGTTCGGCATCGACCTCGACGCGCGCGACGACCGCACGTTCCTGCTGTCGCGCATCGTGGGCCCGGTCGTGGCAGCCCGTGGCTCCTTCGACCCCGCGCTCCGTGAGGGCGCCGGTGAACGTGCCCTTGCCGGGCTCGAAGCGGTCGCGGCCCGCAACAGCGCGCTGCTGGAGGTGAACCCCGGCACCGAGGCTGCGCTGCGCCTCGCGCGACGGGCGACGCCCGCCGAGCAGGGCATCCGCGTGCCGTACGTCGACGTGCACATCTTCGCGGACGAACTCGCCTCGTACGGTCCCGAGGTGCGTGTCGTCCAGCCCGCCGATCTGCGCGACCGGGTGATCGACCGCCTCGCGGCCACGCGAGACGCCCACGGAGGTGCCGCATGAGTCCCCGCCCGCTCGTGGCGACCGATCGCGCCGCGCTCATGCTCCAGCTGGTGCCCTACCTCGTCGGCAAGGGCGAGGTCTCGCTCGACGAGGCGGCGGCCGAGTTCGACGTGACGCCCGCGCAGATGCGCTCGATGGTCGAGAAGCTGACGGTCATCGGGCTGCCCGGCGACCGCGGGTACTGGCAGATGTCGAACGACCTGTTCGACATCGACTGGGACCTGCTCGACGGGCAGGACCTCATCGTCATCACGAACGCCGTGGGCCTGGAGCGTGCTCCGAAGCTGACCGCGCGCGAGGTCGCGGCGCTGTTGGCCGGGTTGCAGCTGGCGCGCTCGATCCCCGGCGTCGGCGACACCGAGCTGTACGCCGGCCTGCTCGCCAAGCTCGCGCGGGGCGCGTCCGCCACGCCGGCCGAAGTGATCCTGGCGCCCGAGCCCGTGGACGCCGTGCGCGACCTGGTCGCCGACGCTCTCCGGCGGCACGTCGCCGTCTCGTTCACGTACAAGGCTCCGGATGCCGCCCCCACGACCCGAACCGTCGACCCGGTGAAGGTTCACATCGCGAGCGGTCAGTGGTACCTGCAGGGGTGGTGTCATCTGCGCGAGGCGATGCGCACGTTCCACCTGGACCGTGTGAGCGACCTCGAGCTGACCGGCATCCCCAGCTCGCACTCCGAGGAGCCGGCTCCCGCCTGGTTCGACTCCGACGCCGGCGACGTCGTCGCTCGTGTGCGGTTCCCCGAAGCGGCCGCACCGCTGCTGGGCGACTACCTCGACCGCGCCATGGTCGACACGGCCGATGGCATGACCGTCGCGACCATGCGCGTCGCCGACGAGCTCAGCCTCCGCCGCCTGGCTGCTCGCCGGAGCGGCGTCGTCGAGGTGCTCGAGCCGCCCGCGGCGCGACGCGCGGTCGCCGAATGGGCCGAGGCCGGACTCGCGCAGTACCGCTGAGGCGCGGCGTCGCGGTGACATCAGCGGGTTAGACTGGACCCACATCCGCACCGACAAGGGAGTATCTGCATGGGCGCATTTGGATGGCCGCACCTTCTGATCATCCTCGCCGTGATCCTGCTCCTGTTCGGCGCCGCAAAACTGCCGGCTCTCGCAAAGAGCGTCGGGCAGTCCGCGCGGGTGTTCAAGGGCGAGATGAAGGCCATGAAGGACGACGACGTCACACCGGGCAAGGCCGACAAGTCGGCCCCCGAGCCGCCGGCGGCTGATGGTCCGACGAACCCCACCGGCGGCCCAGACCCGTCCTCCTGACCTGCCGTGGTCACCACGGAACCGCCGCGTATCGAGGAGCCGGAGCAGCCTCGGCGCGACAAGCGCATGTCTCTCAAGGAGCACCTGCTCGAGCTGCGCAAGCGCCTGTTCATCGCCGCCGCCGGGCTGATCGTCGGCATGATCATCGCGTTCCTGATCAGCGGGTGGGTGATCGACCTGTTGTCGCAGCCGATCGAGCAGATCGCGAGTGAAGCCGGCCGCGAGTACACCGCGCTCAACTTCACGACGGTGTCCAGCGGCTTCGATCTGCACGTGCGGATCGCGTTCGCGATCGGCCTGCTGATCTCGGCACCCGTGTGGCTGTGGCAGCTGTGGGCATTCATCATGCCCGGCCTCACCCGCAAAGAGGTCCGGTACACGATCGGCTTCCTCGCCGCGGCCATTCCGCTGTTCATCGCGGGCCTGTACGTCGGCTGGCTGATCATGCCGCACATGGTGGTGCTCATGGCGAACTTCGTGCCGAACGGCCAGGGGATCGCGCAGTTCTACGACTACGCCACCTACTACGACTTCGTCTTCAAACTGCTGCTGGTGATCGGAGTGTCGTTCGTGACGCCGGTGTTCCTCGTCGCCCTGAACCTCGCCGGCGTGGTGTCAGGACGCGGCATCCTGAAAGGCTGGCGCGTCGCGGTCATCGTCATCACGGTGTTCGCGGCGGCGGCCACGCCCGCGGCCGATGTCACCTCCATGCTGTTGCTGGCGGGCATCCTGTGTGTGCTGTACTTCGCCGCAGTCGGTCTGTCGATGCTGTTCGACCGCCGCAAGGCGAAGCGCAACTCGACCCTGCTGCCGCCCGCGGTCTCGTGAGCGATCCCGGCCCCGCTGAGCGCTACGCGCGTGCGAGCGACTCGGCGCGCCACGGCCGCAGCCATCCGATCACGGCCGCGTTCGCGGCATCCCAGCCGTTCGATCTCGACCCGTTCCAACTCGAGGGATGCCGGGCGCTCGAAGACGGCCGGAGCGTCCTGGTCGCCGCGCCGACCGGTGCGGGAAAGACGATCATCGGCGAGTTCGCCGTGCATCTCGCGATGCGGGAGCCGGGCGACAAGGCGTTCTACACCACGCCGATGAAGGCGCTGTCGAATCAGAAGTTCCGCGAGCTGCAGGAGGTGTACGGCGCCGACGAGGTGGGCCTGCTCACCGGCGACACGAACATCAACGGCAACGCCCGGGTGGTCGTCATGACCACCGAGGTGCTGCGCAACATGCTGTACGCGGACTCGCCGGCGCTGCGCGGGCTGCGGTACGTCGTCATGGACGAGGTGCACTATCTGGCCGACCGGTTCCGCGGCGCGGTGTGGGAAGAGGTCATCATCCATCTCGCGCCCAGCGTGCGACTCGTGTCGCTGTCGGCGACGGTGTCCAACGCGGAGGAGTTCGGCGACTGGCTCGACACCGTGCGGGGAGGCGGGGCCGACGGCGGCGAACCTGCGGTAGAGGTGATCGTGTCGGAGACGCGTCCCGTGCCGCTGGAGCAGCACGTCCTCGTGCGCGGCGACCTGCTGCCGCTCTTCGACGACCGTGCCGGCATCGCCACCGCGCAGGTCAACCAGGAGCTCATGCGCATCCGCTCGTTCAAGGGCGCGAACTTCGCGCGCAACCAGCGGGTGCAGGCCTCGAACAGCTCACGGCACGCCGGTTACGAGGCAGCCCGGCACCGTCCGAACAAGGGTGGGAAGCGGCCGGTGAGATCGGCCAACGTGCAACGCATCGAGCGGCTGGACCGCCCGGACGTCGTGGAGCTGCTGTCGCGGGCCAACCTGCTGCCGGCGATCTTCTTCATCTTCAGCCGTGTCGGCTGCGACGCGGCCGTGCAGCAGGTCCGCCGCTCGGGTGTGCGTCTGACGACGCCGGACGAGCGGCGCGAGATCCGCGAGGTGATCGAGGAGCGCACCCGGACGCTGCTCGAAGAGGACCTCGCGGTGCTCGGATTCTGGGAGTGGCGCGACAACCTCGAACGCGGCGTCGCGTCGCACCACGCCGGCCTGCTGCCCGCGTTCAAAGAGGTCGTCGAGGAGCTCTTCCAGCGCAAGCTCGTCAAGGTCGTCTTCGCGACCGAGACCCTTGCGCTCGGCATCAACATGCCCGCGCGCACCGTCGTGCTGGAGAAGCTGGAGAAGTTCAACGGCGAGGCGCGGGTCGCGATCACGTCGGGGGAGTACACCCAGCTCACCGGCCGTGCCGGGCGGCGCGGCATCGACGTCGAGGGTCACGCCGTCATCCAGTGGACCGAGGGGCTCGACCCGCAGGCCGTCGCCGCGCTGGCCTCGCGCCGCACGTATCCGCTCAACTCCAGCTTCCGGCCGACGTACAACATGGCCGTGAACCTCATCGACCAGTTCGGCCGGGCCAGGGCGCGCGAGATCCTGGAGTCGTCGTTCGCGCAGTTCCAGGCGGACCGGGCGGTCGTCGGGATCGCGCGGCAGGTGCGCGAGCTCGAGGAGACGCTCGCCGGGTACGCCAAGGCGATGACGTGCGACCGCGGCGACTTCGCCGAGTACTCGCGCGTCCGCCGTGAGCTCAGCGACCTGGAGAAGACGAACCGCAAGGACGCGAACGCGTCGCGCCGCACGCGCGACGAGCGTCAGCGGCAGATCACGAGCCTGCGCAAGCAGATGCAGCGGCATCCCTGCCACTCCTGTCCCGACCGCGAGCACCACGCCCGCTGGGCAGAGCGCTATTGGCGCATGAAGCGCGACGTCGACAAGCTGCGGCGGCAGATCGAGACGCGCACCGGCACCGTCGCCCGCATCTTCGACCGCGTGGTCGACGTGCTCGGCGCGCTGGAGTACGTGGCGGTGTCGGACGACGGTGCGACCTCGCTGACCCCGTCCGGCCGCACCATGCGCCGCATCTACGGCGAACGCGACCTGCTCGTCGCGGAGTCGCTGCGCCGGGGCATCTGGAAGAACCTGGATGCCGCCTCCCTGGCCGCTCTCGCGTGCGCGCTGGTCTACGAACCGAGGCGCGACGACGGCGGCCCAGGGGAGCGCGGGCTCCCGCGTGGCGCGTTCCGGGCGGCCTTCGACGCGACGCTCACCCTGTGGCAGGAGCTGGACGACCTGGAGCGCGAGCACCGGCTGCCCGGTTCCGAGCCGGTCGCCGCAGGACTCTCCGGCGCCATGCACTCGTGGGCGCGCGGCGGCACGCTCGACCGCGTGCTGGTCGAAGCAGACATGGCCGCCGGCGACTTCGTGCGCTGGAGCAAGCAGACGATCGACCTCCTGGACCAGCTGTCGCTCGTCGCGGATCAGCCGATCGCGGGGACGGCGCGCAAGGCGCTGGACGCCGTGCGCCGCGGCATCGTGGCGTACTCGGGTGTCTAGGCGGCTCGCCTAGGCTGGGAGCCGTGCCCGCCGCGCGACCCCGCCCCATATTTCCGCGCCCGTTGCTGCCCCCGCCCGTGTTACCGCTGTGGGCCGCGGTCATCGCGGCCGCGGCGGGTGGGCTCGCCCTGACGACGGCGTTCCCCGCCCTCGCTTGGTGGCCAATGGTGTTCGTCGCGATCCCGCTGACGCTGGTGAGTCTCATCGGCCGCCGGGCGTGGAGCGCGGTGCTGGTCGGCTTCGTGTTCGGCCTGGCGTTCTTCCTCGTGAACGTGTCGTTCACCGCCCGCTACCTGGGCCCGGTGCCGTGGCTCGCGCTGTCGATCCTCGAAGCGGCGCTGACGGCCGTCGCTGCCGTCCCGATCGCCTTGGCGTACCGCTGGGTTCCTCGGGTGCGCAGCGGCGCGTGGGCGCGCCTGGTGGCCCTTCCCGCGCTCGTCGCTGCACTGTGGGTGCTGCGCGAGCAGTTGCTCGGCACGTGGCCGTACGGCGGGTTCCCGTGGGGAAGAGCGGGCATCACGCAGGCCGACAGCCCGCTCGCGAGCGTCGCCTCGTGGGTCGGCGTCGCCGGATTGTCGTTCCTGATCGTGATGGTGTGTGCATCCGCGGTCGAGTGGGCGCGTCTGGGGCGCTACCGCGACCTGCGCACGCCGCTGCCGGCGGTGCTCCTGCTCGTGCTGCTGTTCGTGCTGCCGCAGTTCCCGACGACGGATGCCGGAACCATGCGCGTCGCCGCCGTCCAGGGCAACGGTCCCGCCGGCTATTTCGACGAGCGCAGCCGCAACGACGTGCTCAACGCGCAGCTGTCGGCGACCGCGCCGCTGTTCGGCGAGGACGTCGACGTGTTGCTGTGGCCCGAGGGCGGCGTCGACTCCGATCCGACGATGAACGAGAGCACCGCGCGCACGCTCGACGAACTGGCCGAGCGCATGGACGCGCCGCTCGTCGTGGCCGCCGTGACGCAGCGCGGCGACGAGTACTTCAACTCGTCGCTGCTGTGGGAGCAGGATGCCGACAACCCGGTCGACGTGTACGACAAGCGGCATCCCGTCCCCTTCGGGGAGTGGGTGCCCGATCGCGCGTTCTACCGGTTGTTCGCCCCCGATCTGATCGACCTGATCCAACGGGAGTACACGCCCGGCGGCGCGCGGCCGTACTTCGACGTCGACGGCGTGGGCGTCGGCCTCGCGATCTGCTTCGACGTGATCTACGACGACGTCGTGTGGGACGGTGCGCAGGACGGCGCCGAGGTGTTCATGTTCCAGACGAACAACGCGGACTTCCGCGGTACCGACGAGAACCTGCAGCAGCTCGCCTTCGCCCGCATGCGGGCCGTCGAGACCGGGCGCGCGGTGGTGAACATCTCGACCGTCGGCACGAGTCAGATCATCGCGCCCGACGGGTCCGAGATCGCCGGCATCCCGGCCGACACGGCGGGGCACATGCTCGAGGACGTGCCGCTGCGCACCGGCCTCACCCCCGCGGTGTTCGCGGGAGGAGCCATCCAGCTGCTGCTGGTGTGGGGCGGGGTCATCGCCCTGTTCGTGGCAGGGGTGCTGGGAGCCCGGCGAAACGCGAAATCGCCGGCCCCCGAGGGGACCGGCGTCGCGGATGTCGAATGAGCGTCAGGCGCTGAGCTTCGCGGCGTCTTCTCCGCCGCGGCGGGCCCGCAGGTAGGCGAGGCGCTCTTCGAGGAGCTCTTCGAGCTCGGGGATGGTGCGGCGCTCCAGGAGCATGTCCCAGTGGCTGCGGGGCGTCTTGTCGCCCGAGTGGTCGACGGTGGCCGTGCCTTCGCCGACGCGCAGCAGCGCCTCGGCACCACAGGTGCGGCACTCCCACGCCGGGGGGACCTCGGCATCGGCCGCGAAAGTCAGGGTCGTGTCACGTCCGCACGTCGAACACGTGTAGATGTGCTGTGCACGCTCATGGAAAACGACGCCCTCTTCGCTCTGTAGGCTCTGGGCGCCGAGTCGGATGCCGCGCAGGCTGCGGTCTGCCATTTTGTGGTCCTCTCGTCGCTGTACAGGTATAACGAAGTGACCTGAGCGGATCATCCGAAGCGGGCCGGTTCAACGACCTTTCACAGTGGATGCACAGCGGAGACTACCGCCGGTCACTCGCCTGTGCTAGAAGAGCGCGCGGAGAGCGATATCGGCCCGATCGGTGACGATGCCGTCCACCCCCATCTCGACGAGCCGTCGCATGTCGGCCGCGTCGTTGACGGTCCACACGTGGACTTCCACGTCGTGCCGGTGTGCGGCGGCGAGCAGCCGCGGCGTCACCACACGGAGGCGCCCCTGACGCTCGGGCACCTGGAGTGCGTCGATGCCGCGGAGCGCGCGAGCGACGAGCCGATCGGACCGGACCGAGACGGCGGTGAGAAGTCGTGCGATCGTCCCGGTTCCGGCCGACGTCGCGGGGAGGATGCCGCGGCCCACGGCGGCGGCCGCCGCCAGTGCCGCGCGCCGCCGGTCGTCGGAGAAGCTCGTCACGAGCACGCGGTCCGCGAACGGCGCGACGGTCGTGCCGACGGCGATGGCGGCATC
>Ga0160453_100917_pt1 | contig 14352 bp, 10 predicted proteins | sample HID1971K_E6MG_FD_108228 | JGI IMG/M metagenome (GOLD analysis project Ga0160453, IMG submission 108228) | Enriched millipede-associated microbial communities from UW Madison campus, WI, USA - HID1971K_E6 MG | ecosystem: Host-associated > Arthropoda: Insects > Digestive system > Unclassified ...
CAGGTGAATGCGCTCAACGCCGGCGTCGACATCGTCGTGGCCTGCCCCGGCCGCCTCGAGGACCTCATGAAGCAGGGCTTCGTGCACCTCGACGCCGTCGAGATCACCGTCATCGACGAGGCCGACCACATGGCCGACCTCGGCTTCCTGCCGGGCGTCACCCGCATCCTGAACGCGACGCCTGCGGGCGGCCAGCGCCTCCTGTTCAGTGCGACCCTCGACAACGGGGTCGACAAGCTGGTGAACCGCTTCCTGCAGAACGAGGTGCTGCACTCGGTCGACGAGGCCAACTCGCCCGTCGCCGCGATGACGCACCACGTGTTCACGCTCGCCGACGCCGACGCGAAGAAGGACGTCGTCAAGGCGCTCGCGTCGGGTACGGGTCGCCGCATCCTGTTCATGCGCACCAAGCACCAGGCCAAGAAGCTCGCCAAGCAGCTCACCGCCGACGGCATCCCCGCCGTCGACCTGCACGGCAACCTGTCTCAGGCCGCGCGCGACCGCAACCTCGCCGCGTTCTCGTCGGGCGAGGTCAAGGTGCTGGTGGCGACCGACGTCGCCGCCCGCGGCGTGCACGTCGACGACGTCGAGCTCGTCATCCACGTCGACCCGCCCACCGAGCACAAGGCGTACCTGCACCGTTCGGGCCGTACCGCCCGTGCGGGTGCGGAGGGTGCCGTCGTCACGCTCGTGCTGCCCGAGCAGAAGCGCGACGTGTCGCAGCTGCTGCGCAAGGCCGCGATCTCGGTCGAGCCGGTCGCCGTCACGGCGACCTCGCCCGAGGTGACCGCGCTCGTCGGCCAGGTCGCCGCGTATGTGAAGCCGGTGCCGGTGACGGCACCCGCCCGCGGAACCAGCCAGGGTGCGAACGCCCAGCGCAAGCGCGCTGCGCGTGACGGTGCGGATGCCGGCGGCCGGGGCCGCGGCAACGGTTCGGGTTCGGGCGGCGGCGGTCGTCGTCGCGGCGGTTCCGGCCAGGGCGCCGCGCAGGCTGCCGGCGGTCAGCGTCGGGATGCGGCATCCACGCACGAGAAGTCGTCGCACCAGCGTCAGGACCAGAGCGCCGGCCACGCGCGCTCCGGCCAGCAGGCCGCGGGCAACCCCCGCACGCCGGGTCGTCGCGCGTCGGCCGGCGGCACCGGCAAGCTCATGGTCGGCTCGGTCGTCCGTCAGAACGGCGGCAACCGCCGCGGCGGTCGCTGACCCGCGACATCCACTCCTGCCGAAACGCCTCGACGCCTGGTGCGTCGGGGCGTTTCTGCGTGCCCGGCAGCTCGCCCTCGACCCCGTGCCAGACCGCGTTTCGTCTGCGCGCGCCAGAGCGCGCTCCGCTCAACGACCGGGAGCCGAAGAGCCGGTCGCACGATCAACCGCGTGCCGAACGCGCCGGCCTCCGTTCAACGACCGGGGGCCGAAGAGCCGGTCGTTGAGCGAGCGAGGTACGAGCGAGACGAAACGCTCCGGTCGCACGAGCAACCTCGTGCCGACCGCGCCGGCTTCCGCTCAACGACCGGTGCCCGAAGAACCGGTCGTTGAGCGAGCGAGGAACGAGCGAGACGAAACGCTCCGGTCGCGCGAGCAACCTCGTGCCGAACGCGCCGGCCTCCGCTCAACGACCGGGAGCCGAAGAGCCGGTCGTTGAGCGAGCGAGGAACGAGCGAGACGAAACGCGCTTGACGCACGGACGGCCTCGTGTGCTCAGTGACCGGCGGCGCCATCGGCCGCGATCGCGGCGACGGCTCGGGCAAGCTCTTCGCCGGTCGGCAGGGAGTCGGGGCTGATGATCCACAGCAGGCCGAGGCTCTGCACGAGCACGAACTCGAGTTTGGCGATCGCATCGAGGTCGGCCGGGTCGAGGTCGGGGCGGGCGGAGCGCAGCACGTCGACGATGCCGAGGTGGGCCTCATCCATCGCACCGGCGAGCGTGCGGCTCGCGGCGGCGTCGCGCCAGACCATGACGGAGTTCTCGAAGCTCGCGACCAGCGTCTCGCGGTTGGCGGCGAAGATCTCGGGCATACGGTCGAACAGCGTCGCGAACCCGTCGATGAGGGGAAGGGCGGCAGCCTCGTGGACGACACTCTCCATCGCGTCGCCGATACCGGAGCCGAGCGACTCGGTGAGCGCGGCGCTGATGAGCTCGTCCTTCGAACCGAAGTGATAACCGATCGCGGCAAGGCTGACGCCCGCCGCCGCAGCGATGTCGCGCGCCGTGGCCTTGGCGACCCCGCGCTCGAGGATCACCTGTCGTGCACCGGCGAGAAGGTCTTCACGATTGCCCATGCCTCCATCGTACCCACGCGTCTGAGACATACGTACTAGACAAACGTCTGACTCATCTGTTAGACATATGTCTCATACAAACGTCTTAGAAGATGGGATGCCTCATGAACGACTTCGACCGCACGCCGCACATCCTGATCTCGGGCGGGGGGATCGCGGGTCTCGCGCTCGCTCTGCAGCTCGTCCGTTCGGGAATCCGCTCCACCGTCGTCGAGCGCGCCGACGCGCCGCGCCCGGGCGGCCAGGCCGTCGACCTCCGCGGCGCGAGCCGCGAGGTCGCCGAGCGCATGGGACTGATGCCTGGGATCGACGCCCTGCGTGTGCACGAGGAGGGCATGTCGTACGTCGACGGCGAAGGCAAGGTCTTCGGCCGCATGTCGATGGCGGACTTCGACGGCGAAGGTGCGGTCGCCGAGGTCGAGATCGCCCGTGGCGACCTCGCGCAGGTGCTGCTCGACGCGCTGCGCGGCGCCGCCGACGCGGCGCCCGGTCTGCTCGAGCTGCGTTTCGGCGATCGCCTGACCGCCCTCGCCCAGGACGCCGACGGCGTCGATGTCGAGTTCGAGCGAGCCGAACCGGCACGGTTCGACGTCGTGGTGGGCGCCGACGGCGTGCACTCGGCCACGCGCCGGCTCGCGTTCGGGCCCGAGGAGCAGTTCGCCACCTACCTCGGCGGCTACGCCGCGTTCTTCACGATGCCCACGCCCGCCGACCTCGAAGAGAACTGGTTCGCGATGCGGTTCGTGCCGGGTGCGACGTTCGGCATCCGTCCCGACCGCGACCCGGCGACCTCGAAGGCCATCCTCACGTTCCGCATGGACCGCGACCCGTCGCTGCGTGGCGACCGGGCCGCACAGGAGGCGCTGATCCGGGCGCGCATCGCCGACGCCGGATGGCACGCGCCGGCGGTGCTGACGGCGCTGGGTGCGGCATCCGATCTGTACTTCGACGAGCTCGTGCGCATCGACGTGCCCGACGTCGCGAACGGCCGCGTGGTGCTGCTCGGCGATGCCGCGTCGTGCGGCTCACCGATGACCGGCCAGGGCACCGCGACCGCACTCATCGGCGCCTACCTCCTCGCCGCAAGGATCGCCGCGACCCCGGTCGACACCGCGGGCGCGCTGCGGCGGTACTCGGCCGACATCGCGCCGTTCGCCGAGAAGGGCAAAGAGATCCCCGGCGGCGGAATCAAGCGCATGGTGCCGGCGACCAGGTTCGAGGCGGCCGTGTCGCGTGCGATGACGCGCGTGATGTTCTCACGCGCGATGCTCCCCGTGGTGCGCCGCATGTTCGCGGGCGGCGAGACCCTGCCGCTGCCCCCGGTCGCGGTACCGGTGGGCTGAGGATCGAGTGGATGCCGCCGACCCCTGCTCCTCCACAGCAGGGGTTGTGCGGCAACTGTCCACGGGTTCGCGCCGCGGCGCGACGATGCCGCCCACCCGCCGTTAGCGTCGATTGCGCACCTCGCGGGGGCGGGGCGAGAATGGAGGACATGGTCGTGTCGCCGGACCTGGGAGCAATGGTGATCGCGCTCTTCGCGTTCGCCATCACCGTCGTGAGCGGGGTCCTCGGCGGGGTCGGACTGATGCTGGGCAGAGGGCAACGGGCCGTGGATGCGCGGTTCGATCGACTCGAAGGTGAGATGGATCGGCGCTTCGACCTCGTCGACAACCGGTTCGAACAGGTCGACAACCGGTTCGAACAGGTCGACAAGCGGTTCGAACAGGTCGATAAGCGGTTCGAGCAGGTGGACAAGCGGTTCGAGGTGGTCGACAAGCGACTCGACGGCGTCGAGAGCAGGCTGGGACGGGTCGAGGCGGAACTGGTCGAGGTGAAGATCTCGATCGCACGGCTCGAAGGGCCCCCGCCGCGCTTGCAGCGGATCTGAGCGCCGCAGCGTCAGCCGTGGCGACCGCGCACCAGGTCTGCGGCGACCTCGCCGATCACGATCGACGGGGCGTTCGTGTGGCCGCGGATCACGGTGGGCATGACGGAGGCATCGGCTACGCGCAGACCCGTGACGCCGCGAACCCGGAGTTCCGGGTCCACGACGGAGGCGGCATCCGTCCCCATCCGGGCCGTGCCGACCGGGTGGTACAGGGTGTGCGAGTAGCGGCGCATCGATACCTCGGCGCGCTCCTCGGGCGTCATGCGCTCGCCGCCGGCGGGCTGCACCCAACCGCCGGTGGTGATCGAGCGCATCGCGTCGGTGTCGATGAGGCGCTCGCACGCGGCGAGCCCGGCGAGCATCGTCGCGGCGTCGAGGCCGTCGGCGTCCGAGAGGTACGCGGGGTCGATCAGCGGCGCCGCGGCCGGGTCGGCCGAAGCCAGGCGGATCGTGCCGCGGCTGTGCGGGCGCAGCAGGATCGCGCCGACGGTGAGGCCGTGGCCCGGCGTGGGCACGAGCCCTTCGCCCACGTACGGGACGGGGGCGAAGATGATCTCGATGTCGGGGAGGCCGTCGGCCATGCCGGCGGTGTCGGCCACCGCGGTGCGGACGAACCCATAGGCCTCGGCGACATTGGAGGTCAGCATCCCCTTGCGCGCGGTCAGGTACTTGATCAGCTCGGCGGGCTTTTCGGCGTCGTACAGCGTGCCGCCGGGCGCGGCGGGCGCGAGGCCGGCCACCAGGTGGTCCTGCAGGTTCGCGCCCACGTCGGGGGCGTCGACGAGCACATCGATGCCGTGCTCGGCGAGATGTTCGGCCGGGCCGATGCCGCTCAGCATCAGCAGCTGCGGCGTGTTGATCGCACCGCCCGACAGGATCACCTCGCGCCGTGCCCGCACGTGGCGTGTGATGCCGTCGATGTCGACGTACACGCCGGTCGCGCGCGCTTCGACAGGCTCAGCGACCGTGTGGGCCCCGGTTCCGGCGTCGGCGGCGGCTCCCGTGCCCGCTCCGGTACCGGTCCCTGAGCTTGTCGAAGGGGCGAACGTGACGCGGCGCACGTGCGCGCCGGTCAGCACGCGCAGGCCGGGGCGCCCCTTGGCCGGCCGCAGGTACGCGTCGGCGGTCGACGCGCGGCCGCCGCGGGTCTCGCTCACCATCGTCTGCGAGAAGCCCTGGCCGGTCGGCAGATTGGCGGGAGTGACGGGATGCCCCGCCTCGCGCGCCGCCTCCAGGAACACCGCCGTCTGGGGCCGGGGATCCCGCTGGCGCTCAACGGCCTGGGCGCCGTCGGCGCCCTGCGTCGGATCGGCCGGGTCGGCGGTGCGCTCGACACGGCGGAAGTACGGGACCAGGGCGTCCCACGACCAGGCCGGGCCGGCGGCATCCGCCCACTCGTCGTAGTCGGCGGCGAAGCCGCGCACCCACATCATCGCGTTGAGCGACGACGAGCCGCCGAGCGTCTTGCCGCGCGGCCAGTACACGGTGCGGCCCTCGAGCTGCGGCTGCGGAACGGTGTCGTAGTTCCAGTCGTACGCGCCGCGGAACAGCTTCGAGAACGCGGCGGGGACGTGCAGCTCCATCGCCTTGTCGGGGGCGCCCGCCTCCAGCAGCAGCACCGACACGGTCGGGTCCTCACTGAGCCGGGCCGCGAGCGCCGCGCCCGCAGAGCCCGCGCCGACCACGACGTAGTCGGCCTCGAGACCGTCGCGGCCGAACGCCGCGTCGTGCCGGCTCATGCCTGCATGGCCTTCGTGAGCGTCGCGACCAGGCCGGGCAGGCGGCCGTCTACGAGGTAGCGGGTCAGGCCCGCGCTCACCTCGGCGCCGGTGCGCGAGCTCACGAACCACGGCGGCGTGGGCAGGATCGTGCCCTTCGACAGGCTCAGGAACCGGAGTTTGTCGCCGACCGACCGCGGGAAGGGGCGGAACGGGCCGCGCGCGACGGAGCGCTCGACGCGGTCGAGCAGCAGCGCGTTGTGCACGACCCCGATGCCGCTCGACACGTCGGCGAGTGTCGCGCCGGGGAATCCGCCCCACGTGAGGCGTGCGGTGAGGAAGTTGAAGGCGGTCCAGGTGTTGATCGCGATGTCGCCGTACCGCAGGTCGGCGATCGCCCGCTCGAAGCCGTCGCCCAGCGCGGCCTCGGTCACCGGGTCGATGATGACGTTGGCGCCGAGGGTTCCGGTGAGTCTGTCGTTCGCGTGGGCGACGGCCGCATCGAGGAACTCCTGTCCCGTGCCGCCGACCTCGACGACCCCGAGGATCGGCGCGAAGTACTCGATGGTCTCGACGGGTGCCGGGTCGTCGCCGGCGCCGACCTCGACGATCGCGCGGGTGCGGTCGGCGCACCAGACGGCGTCGGGATAGGCGGATGCCGCGGCCCCGAGCCGCTCGTCGCCGCGGGGGTACCACACCGGGCGTTCAGGCGCCGCCGCGTACGCCTCGTGCAGCCGGTGCAGGAACTCGCCGCGCTGCGGCCAGTCCGCGCTGAGGATCACGACCTGCCCGGCGATGCAGTTGTGCCCGGCGTTGACGAGGCGCATCGTGGCGACGTGCTCGGCCTGGTACTTCAGGTCGGCGGCCGACCATCTGCCGGGCACGACGATGATGGGCGACACGCCGCCGAGCTCGGCCGTGATCGGCACCTGGAGCTTCGGGGTCTCGTGCGTCGTGCCCTCCGTCGAAGCACCCCACACGATCGCGTCGAACGTCGCGGCCGATCCCGTGATGTGCACGTGCACGAGGCGCGGGTGCGACGTGAGGTACGCGCCGGTGGCGGCGCCGCCGCGCACGATCCGCACGAAGCCGGGCTCGATGAGCGGTGCCAGCGCCCGTTCGAACACGGGCACGAGCGAGTCCTGCGTCGGGTTGACCTTCAGCAGTGCCACCCGGTTGTGGGCGAACAGCTCGTAGAGCACGTCGGCGACCGGGATCGAGGTGACGTTGCCGGCGCCGAGCACGAGCCCGACGCCCCCGGACTCGGTGGGCGTCAGCTGCGCGAGGCCGGCCTCGCGGCGCGCCTGGTCGGCCGTGACGCCGGGCTCGAACCACACCTCGCCAGTGAAGCCCGACAGCAGGAACTTCTCGGTGCCGTTCAGCGGGAAGGTGTGCGCGCGCAGCCGTCCGCCCGGGGCGTCGTCGAGCTTCACGCCGTCGAGCGGGCTCTTGCCCGTGGCCAGCGCCTCGAGCGTCTCGCGCAGTGCGTCCAGCAGCCCGATCACCGCGTAGGGACCTCCGAGCCACTCCTCGCCCGACAGCACGTGCCCCGGCTCCAGGCCCTTCGACATCGTGGCGGCGTCCGCCCACTCCTGCGCGACCTGACCCACAGCGTCGCGCACGCGGCCGAGCAGCCGCGCCCGCTGGTCGAGCGTGAGGGCGACCCACACGCGGGCGCCGGCCTCCAGGCGGTCGATGTCGGCGTCCAGGGCCGTGCGCTCGTCGTCGGGGAGCGCCGGAGCGGCGCCGCCGGCGGCCTTCTTCGTGCGGGGCTTCGCGGGGGTCTTGGCGGCGGCCGAAGAGGTGGGGGACATGTGCTCTCCTTCGAACTCGTGCCCGGGACCCGGGTCGGGTGAGTCCGTCACCGGGCATCCTACGTCACCGCTCCCGCGCGGGGGTACGCGGTATCACGGTCGCCGCGACTCAGTGTCACCCCCCAGAGGAACGAGGAATGGGGATGCCGGCGGCCGAAGCCGCGCGTCCGGCCGGTGTCAGCCCAGGTCGATGTCGGCGCGACGCAGCGGGTAGCGGGCGAGCGTCACGAGGCTCACGGCGATCAGCGCGGCCGGCACCAGGCTGAAGCTGACGACGATGCCTGTGACGGCGGCATCCGGCTGCTGCACGACCTCGCCGGCGGCGCGCGAGACGTACCCCGTCATGGCGAGGATGAGCGACAGCGTCGTCGCGCCGAGCGCGAAGCCCACCGTCTCGCCGGCGGTCCACACGCCGCTGAACGCACCGGCGCGGCCTGCGCCGCCCGCGGCATCCGGCGCGGTGCGCTCGTCGTGCGAGATGACGTCGGGCAGCATCGCCATCGGCAGCGACTGCATGCCCGCGTACGCGATGCCGGCGACGCCTACGGGCACGTAGATCCACTCGCCCGGCACCCACAGCACCCCGAGGATCGTCAGCGCCGCGACCCCGAACACGACGCTCGCGATCGCGAACGTGCGCTCCTTGCCGATGCGCCGGGCGACGGCGCCCCATCCCGGCGCGGCCAGCAGCGCAGGCGCGATGAGCGCGATGAACAGCAGCTCGACCGCGGCCTCCGAGTGCAGCACCCACGTCGCGACGTACTGCGCGCCGGCGAGCATGAGGCCGGTCGCGAGCGCCTGCAGCACGAACGTCGCCAGCAGCATCCGGAAGGGCCGACTGCGGCGCAGGGCGCGGATGCCGGCGGCATAGTGCTCGCGGATGCCCGTCTTCTGGCCCACCGGCGCGACGCCGGCCGCGGGTGCCGTGCGCCGCGCGACGGTCGTGGACACCAGCATCCCCAGTCCGATGACCACACCGCACACGATCCCCATCACGAGGTACCCGACGACGGGATCCTCCGAGACACGGCGCAGCGCCGGACCGCCCGCGCCGAACAGCAGGATCGCCAGGGTCAGCACCACGACCCGCCACGTGAGCAGCCGCGTGCGCTCGTCGTAACGAGGGGTCAGTTCGGCCGGCAGCGCGATGTACGGCACCTGGAAGAGGCTGAACGCGGTGGCGGTGAGCGTGAACGCCAGCAGCACCCAGATGCCGGCGGCCACCGGTCCGAGTGCCGGCGGCACCGCGAAGGTCAGGGCGAACAGCACCGGCAGCGCGCACGCGCCGATCAGCATGAGCCGGCGCCTGCTGCCGTTGCGCTCGAGGTCGCGGTCGGTGAGCGCCCCGATGACGGGGTCGATGATGACATCCCACACCTTGGCGATCGCGATGACGGCGCCGGCCGCGAGCGCCGCGACGCCCAGCGAATCGGTGAGGTAGTACGTCAGCACCAGCCCGGGCAGCGTCGCGAACCCGCCCGTGCCCAGAGATCCCGTCGCGTAGCGCGCGATCGTGCCGGCGCTCAGACGTGGCGATTGGATGCCGGCGGCTTCGGGCGCCGCCGGAGCCTCGTTGCTCATCGCGCCAGTGTAGGTGAGGCCGCACGCCCCCTCGCGCACGCGCTTCGTCTCGCCGGCGCTCGCTCAGCGACCGGAACCTGGGTCGTCGGGCGGGCGGGGACGCTTCGTCTCGCTGGCGCTCGCTCAGCGACCGGAACCTGGGTCGTCGGGCGGGCGGGGGCGCTTCGTCTCGCTGGCGCTCGCTCAGCGACCGGACCCTGGGAACCCCGGCGTGCGGGAGGAACTCGGACCCGGTCGTTGAGCGAGCGAGGCACGAGCGAGACGAAACGCCTCGGCGGCACGGTCGACATCGGCCCGCTGCACGCGGTCCACGGAGGCCGTAGGGTCGGTGCGAGGCGTGCGCAGGCGCGCGGAGGGGACGTCGGCCGTGCAGGTGCTCGTCGTGGACCACACCGCCCAAGAGGGCGGCGCGGAATCCGCGATGCTGCGTGTCGTCCAGCGGATCGGCGACGCCGAACCCACGGTGCGGGCCCTCCTGTTCGAGGACGGACCCTTTCGTCGCCGGCTCGCAGACGCGGGGGTCGTGACGGCGGTGGTGGCACTGGATTCCCGCACGAACCGCACGTCCCGGGACCGCGTGCTGAGTCCGCTCGGCATTCTGGGCACCGTCGCCGCCACGATCGGGTTCGTGCCTCGGCTGGCACGCGCGATCCGCGGTTCAGGGTGCGACCTGGTCGCGGCGAACTCGCTCAAGTCCGCCGTCTTCGTGTCGCTGGCCGCTCCGCTGGCCGGTCGCCGGTGGGTGTGGCACCTGCACGACCGACTGGCGGCGGACTATCTTCCGAGGCCGCTCGTCGTACTGATGCGGGCGCTCGCCGTCGTCGGTCCGCGCCGGATCGTCGCCAACTCGCGTGCGACGCTCGCGACGCTCCCCGCGCGGGCGCGGCGCAAGACGTCGGTCGCCTATCCCGGGTTGCCGTCCGACGCCTTCGCCGATCCCGGCAACGACACCGCCCCGCCCGACACCGCCCCGCCCGACACCGCCCTTCCCGACGGCGCCGCGGCCGAGGTCGTGACGCTCATCGGCCGGATCAGCCCGACGAAAGGGCAGCACGAGTTCCTCGCGGCTGCGGCGGAGCTGGCCGGGCGTCGGCCGACCGTGCGATTCGTCGTCGTCGGCGCCGCGCTGTTCGGCGAAGACGAGTACGCATCGGGGCTCGCCGTGCACGCGCACGCGCTCGGGATCGCCGAGCGCGTCGAGTTCACGGGATGGGTCTCGAACCCGGGAACCTATCTGCGTTCGTCGACCGTGCTCGTGCACGCGTCGCCGGTGCCCGAGCCGTTCGGCCAGGTCGTGGCCGAGGCGATGGCCGCCGGCATCCCCGTCGTCGCGGCCGACGCGGGCGGCGTGCGCGAGATGCTCGATCCCGACCCGGCCGCCGAACGTGGTGCGGTGTGCGTCACCGAGCTCGGCGTGCTGGTGCGTCCCGGTGACGCGGCGGCGCTCGCCGACGGGATCGCGCACGTGTTGGAGGATCGGGATGCCGCCGCCCGGCGCGCACGGGCGGCCCGCGACGCGGCATCCGCGCGCTTCCGCATCGACGACACCGCGGCTGTCATCCGCGGCGTGTGGCGTGCGGCCGCGCCGCGCTGACGCCCGGCGCGGAGCCGCGGGCCGGTCGCCGTGCTGCTGTTCGCGGCATCCGCGCCTCTTCACGACAGCTGCCGGCCCAAGCTTCTGCAGCGCGAGCGACCCGCGTGAGACGCCGTCGCGGCACTGACGCACGACCGCGCAGGCGCTTGTTCACGGCATCCGCGGCAGCAGTGGACGGAGGCTTCTGCAAGGGGCGACCGGCGCGATACGCCGCCAACGTGACCTGGGTTCAGGTCTCCGCGCGCACCGCCGCCGCGACCGCCTCGAGCCCCGCGAAAGTCTCGGCGAACGACGTCGACAGCGGCGACAGCCCGATGCGCAGGCCGCCGGGGTCGCGGTAGTCGGGGATGACGTCCTGCGCCCACAGCCGCGCCGTCACGGCACGCATCGCGGGGTGCGACAACGTCACATGGCCGCCGCGCCGGGCGGGTTCGCGCGGCGAGGCGACCGCCACGCCCAGCGGTGCGAGCAGCACGTCCGCGACCCGGACGGCGAACTCGGTGAGCGCGACCGACTTGGCGCGCACCGCGTCGATCCCGACGTCGTCGAGCAGCGCGATGGTGTCCTGCATCGCCAGCATCCCGACCACCGGCGGCGTGCCCGACAGAAACCGCCGCATCCCGTCGGCCGGGGTGTACGACGGCCCCATGGCGAACACGGCGGCCGTGCCCATCCACCCCTGGATCGGCTGTGCCAGCCGGTCCTGCAGCCGGGCCGCGACGTATGCGAAGGCGGGCGAGCCGGGGCCGCCGCCCAGGTACTTGTAGGTGCAGCCGACGGCGAGGTCGAAGCCCCACGCGTCGGCCTGCACCGGCACCGATCCCGCGGAGTGGCACAGATCCCACACGATGAGCGCACCGGCGTCGTGGGCGATGCGGGTGAGGGCCGCGGCATCCGCCAGGTACCCGGAGCGGTACGCGACGTGCGAGAGCAGCACGACCGCGGTCGTCGGTCCCACGGCGGCGCGGAGCGCCTCGGCCGTCACGCCGAGAGACAGGTCCACCTCGACCCAGCGCACGCGCCCGCCGCGCTCGGCGGCGATGCCCTCGACGAGGTAGCGGTCAGTGGGGAAGTTGTCGCGGTCGACCACGATCTCGACACGGGCGGGATCGGCGGTCACCGCGGCATCGAACGCGGCGCGCACCAGCTTGTAGAGCAGCACGGTGGTGGAGTCGCCGATCACCGTCTGGCCCGGCGCCGCGCCGATCGCGGTGCGGCCGAGTGCGTCGCCGATGTCGAACGGCAGCTGCATCCACGACTCGTCCCAGCCGCGGATCAGGCGCCCGCCCCACTCGTCGTTCGCGAACGTCGTCAGGCGGTCGACCGAGGCCCGCAGCGGACGCCCGAGCGAGTTGCCGTCGAAGTACACGAGTGACGTCTCGGCACCGACGAACAGGTCGCGGTGCCCCCGCAGCGGGTCGGTGGAGTCGAGAGTGGATGCCTCGTCCGCCAGCGCGCCGACGGTCACGGCATCAGCACTCGTCATGGATGAGCTCCTCGGTGGGGACGACGGTCGCGCCCCGCAGCCATTCGGCGACCTCGTCGAGGTGCGTGGGCACCACACCCGGCACGAACGTCGACACCCCGGACGGCGGTGCGGCGGCCGGCCACGGGTCGGCCATCGCGGCGATGAGCGCGGCGCCGCGGACGCCGGCGCGGTCGAGTCCGGCGACCTCTTCGGCGACGACCCCGACGGGGCGCTCGCCGTTGCCGAGGTCGGTGCCGTACAGCACGCGCCCGCCGGCGGCGGCGAAGCCCGCGAGGTTGAGACGGGCCGACTCGGCGGCCTCGGGGTCGTCGTGGATCGCGAGCGTCGAGATCCACACCTGCCCCGCCGCGACGGCGTGCGCGATGAACGCACGACCGACGAAGCCGCTGAACGGCGTGTGGGCGAAGGCGTCGACGCCCGCGTCGGCCGCGAGCTGCGGCATCCCTTCGCCTTCGGCATGCACGACGACGGGGAGGCCGCGGTCGCGGGCCGTGGCGACGATCGCCGCGAGGGTGTCGGCGTCGGGCACGGCGCCGGTCACGCTGTTGAGCGCGACCTTGATGACGGATGCCCCGAACGAGGCTTGCTCGTCGACCGCCGTCGCCGCTCCGCCGGGGACGCCCGGGTGCCTCGAGGGGTCGGTGATCTCGCGCACGATCTGCGGGGGAGCCCACGACCTGCCCGCGGGATAGCCGTCCGCCGCAGTGAGGAACGCCCCGGCGTATGCCACGCGGGGAATGCCGTGCGCGGGGCGCTGCGCGAGGGCCACCGGGTCGCCGCCGAGGTCGAGCACCGCGGCGATGCCGCCGGGCGCGAGCGCCTGCTCGTCGATGAGGTGCAGGTGCACGTGATGATCGGTGAACGGCGGCAGCGAGACGCCGTGCTCGCCGGTGATCGCACGGCGGCAGAGAGCGGCGTCCGGGCCGAGCAGCTCCCGCAGCGCGAAGGGGTCGCCCGACATCACAGCTCCGTCCGCACCGCGTACAGCTCGGGGAAGAAGGTGAGGTCGAGCGCTCGCTGCAGGAACGGGACGCCGCTGGAACCGCCGGTGCCGATCTTGAGGCCGATGATCCGCTCGACGGTCTTGAGATGGCGGAAGCGCCACAGTTGGAAGTTGTCTTCCAGATCGACGAGCTCTTCGCACGTCTCGTACGCGGCCCAGTGGGTCTGCGGGTCGCGGTACACCTCGGTGAACACCGGCACGAGCTCGGGAGTGTACGTCCACGCCGTCGTGACGTCGCGCTCGAGCACGGACTCCGGGATCGGGTAGCCGGTGCGGGCGAGCAGCCGCAGGAACTCGTCATACAGACTCGGGGCCCGCAGTGCCTCTTCGACGAGCGCGTGGGCGGCGGCATCCGAGGCGAACACCCGCAGCATGCCGGCGTTCTTGTTGCCGAGGGTGAACTCGACCGCGCGGTACTGCGCCGACTGGAAGCCGCTTGCGTTGCCCAGCACGCCGCGGAACTGCGCGTACTCGGCCGGCGTCAGCGTCGCCAGCACCGACCACTGCTCGGTGAGCGTCTTCTGGATGTGCTTGACACGAGCGATGCACTTGAGCGCCGGAGCCAGCTGGTCCTCGCGCAGCAGCCGGCACGCCGCACCGAGCTCGTGCAGGACCAGCTTCAGCCACAGCTCGGTCGTCTGGTGCTGCACGATGAACAGCAGCTCGTCGTGATGCTCGGGCTCGCTCAGCGGCCGCTGAGCGCTGAGGAGCGTGTCGAGGTCCAGGTACCCGCCGTAGCTCATCCGGTCCTGGAAGTCGGTGACGACCGTTCCCTCGATGGCACGGGTGTTCCGTTCGACGCTCACGGCCTCAGCCTAATGACGAGGGATGCCGCGGCGTCAGACCCGACCGTCCGTCAGACGCGTTTCGTCTCGCTTCGCTCGCTCAACGACCGGCGGTCCGGGCACCGGTCGTCTCGCTTCGCTCGCTCAACGACCGGCGGTCCAGGCACCGGTCGTCTCGCTTCGCTCGCTCAACGACCGGC
>Ga0160453_100930_pt1 | contig 14073 bp, 13 predicted proteins | sample HID1971K_E6MG_FD_108228 | JGI IMG/M metagenome (GOLD analysis project Ga0160453, IMG submission 108228) | Enriched millipede-associated microbial communities from UW Madison campus, WI, USA - HID1971K_E6 MG | ecosystem: Host-associated > Arthropoda: Insects > Digestive system > Unclassified ...
CGATCCCGTCGAGCAGCGGGAAGGCGCAGTCGTCGAGCTCCATGGCGGTGCCCTCGGCCGCCTTCACCGCCTGCGGGATCTCCAGCAGCCGCAGCCGCACGGGGGTGTCGGGGCCGAGCATCGCGCCCGACGCGATCCGGAAGAGCAGCGCGTACCCGATCTGGCCCGCCGCCCCGGTGACGGTGACGTTCACTGGTGTGGTCATGCCCCCACTCTGGCGCAGCCCGGCGCCCGGGTCGACCGGCACGCCGACCGCCGTGGCGGAACGCGACCTGGGACGACGCGCGGTACGGTGCGAGCAGCGCCACCGTCGGCCCGCGCTCAGCAACCGTTCAGACCGCGGTGGAAGCATGCCCGCGCAGCCGGCCCCGTGAGGCCGGTCACGCACGACCGGCCCTCCGACGCGGGGGCGAACCGAGACGCCCGTCTCCCGAACAGAGAAGGACCCTCATGTCCCAGGACATCGCCGCCGAGGGCGGTACGGCTTCGGTCGAGGTCGAGACCGCGGCCGACAACGTCGAGTACGGCCTGTTCGCCCGGCTCGCCGCCGAGGCGTTCGGCACGTTCGTGCTGGTGCTCGGCATCGTCGGCACCGCCACGTTCAACCTGTTCAACAACGGCCAGATCATCACGGTCGCGCTCGCGGGCGGCATCCTCGTCATGGGCGCCATCGCCGCCGTCGGCGGCGTCTCCGGCGGCCACTTCAACCCGGCGGTGACCCTCGGCGTCACGCTCGCGGGCCGCGCCTCCTGGCGCGACCTCGTGCCGTACTGGGTCGCCCAGCTCGTGGGCGGCACCGCCGCCGCGGCCGTGATGTTCTCGATCATCCCGGACTCGCTGCTCCCCTTCGCCCAGGTGTCGACCAAGGCGGAGCTCTTCCAGGGCACGGCGAACGGCTTCGGCTCGCACTCCCCCGCCGGCACGCTCACCGCGGCCGCCGCGCAGCAGGGCGGGTCGCCCGCCGAGTTCACGATGTGGGCCGCGATCCTCGTCGAGGTCATCGTCACCGCGGTCTTCGTCGGGATCATCCTCGCCGTGACGAGCAAGCGCTCGAAGTCCGCCTTCGCCCCCGCCGTCATCGGTCTGGCCCTCGGCGCCCTGATCATCGTCGCCTGGCCGGTCACCAACGCGTCGCTCAACCCGGCGCGGTCGTTCGCCTCGGCCGTGTTCGGCGGCGGGTGGACGTGGGGCCAGCTGTGGGTCTTCGTCGTGGCCCCGCTCGTGGGCGCGGCGCTCGCCGCCCTGTTCGTCCGCGCCTTCCAGCCGGTGCCCGCCGTCGCGCTCACGGAGTACGAGTACGCGGCCGTGACCGTCGAGGAGCGCACCGAGGCGGCAGGCGCCGCCCGGTCCGGCGCCGAGCACGACGTCGTCGACGACGGCGCGCTGCCGGCCGGCCCCGAGGCCGACGCCGAGGAGCGCGCGGCCGACGCCTCGGACGCCGCCCAGGACGCGTCCGACGACGAGCCGAAGGGCGACGCGCCGCGCGCCTGACCCGGTTCGTCCGACCCCGGCTCAGCACGGCCCGAGGGCCGGCACCCCGCGAGGGTGCCGGCCCTCGTCGTGCCCGGAGTGGTCCCGCTCAGCTCAGGCCGGGAGCGGTGACCGCGAGGACGCCGATCACGACGGCCGCCGCCCAGCACAGGAAGACGTCGAAGCCGCGGCTGCGCACCACGAGGCCGACGGGACCGGTCCGGGAGGTGGCCCGCCACGTGCCCGCGACGGCGAGCGTGAGGGCGATGACGCCGACCCCGAGGCGGGCGCCGACCAGCACGCCGAGCAGCACAGCGAGGACGATCCCGCTCAGCACCGTGACGATCGCGCGCTCCGGGCCGGGGACGGCGCGGGGGGTCTCGTCGTGCTCGGCCTCGACGGTGTGCCAGGTGGGCGCGGGCTTGCGCCCTCCGGGAGGGTCGGGCAGCGCACGGGGATCCACGGCAGACGAGCCTACCGTCGTCGGGAGGGCGCCCGTCCCGCTCCCGTCCCACCCGGGTTACGGTGAGCAGCGTGCCCGAGCCCACGACCGCCAGCTCCCAGCCCGTCCCCCCGCCGCGCACGGTCGTCGTGGTCGGCGCGGGCCTCGCGGGAGCGCAGACCGTCGCGGCGCTGCGCACCCACGGCTTCGACGGCCGCATCACCCTGCTCGGCGCGGAGGGCGTGCCGCCGTACGACCGCCCGCCGCTGTCCAAGGAGCTCCTCACACGCCCCGAGCCCGTGTGGCTGAGCGCGGACCTCGGCGTCGACGTCGAGGCGCTCGCCGACGACGTGCGCCTCGACGAGCCCGCCCGGCACCTGGACGTGCGGCCGGACGGCGCTGTCGTCACGACCGCCCGGGGCGCGGTCGAGGCGGACGCCGTCGTGCTGGCCATGGGCTCAGTGCCCGTGACGCCCCCCGGCTTCGAGGCCTCCGCCGTGCTGCACACGGCCGCCGACGCCGAGCGCCTGCGGTCGGCGCTGCGCCCCGGCCTGCGGCTCGTCATCGTGGGGGCGGGCTGGATCGGCGCCGAGCTCGCGGGCGTGGCCGCCGGGGCGGGCGCCGACGTCACGGTGCTCGAGGCCGCCGACGCGCCCCTGTCCCGCCAGCTCGGCCGCGAGATCGGCGCACGCCTGGCGGGCTGGTACGCCGACGCGGAGGTCCGCCTGCGCACCGGTGCCGCGGTCGCCGCCGTCGACGACACCGGCGTACGCCTGGCCGACGGCGAGCACATCCCCGCGGACCTCGTGCTCACCGCCGTCGGGGCCCGCCCCGCCACGGGGTGGCTCGCGGGCGCGCTGCCGCTGGACCCGCGGGGCGCGCTGGTCGTGGACGCCGACGGCCGCGTCCCCGGCCACCCGCGGGTGTGGGCGGTCGGCGACGTCGCCTCGCGCGCGCACCCCGTCTTCGGCACGGTCCCCGGCGGCCACTGGTCGGCCGCCCTGCACGACCCCGACCCGACGGTCCGCGCCCTGCTCGGCGTCGCGGGTGCCGGCGGCGGGCACGCGCCGTACGTCTTCTCCCAGCAGCTCGGCCACGACCTGGCCCTGCTCGGGCTGCCCGACGCGGACTCCCCCGTCGTGCTGCGCGGCACCCCCGGTGCCGGGCCGTGGGCGGCCCTCTACCTCGACCCCGCCGAGCTCGACCCGGCCGAGGGCGCGGCCACCGACGGCGTCGCGACGGTCCGCGCCGTCCTGCTCGTCGACTCCCCGCGCGACGTCGGCGGCGTGCGCCGCCTCATGAGCCGCGGCGAGCCGCTGCGGCTCGACCTCGCACGAGCCCTCGACCAAGCCGTCCGGCTCAAGGCCGCAGTCGCCTGACGCCGAGCAGGCGGTTGCGCACGTTCTCACCTCGGAGAACGTGCGCAACCGCCTGTTCGGCAGAGGTCAGTGCGCGAAGTGGCGCGTGCCCGTGAGGTACATCGTGACGCCGGCGGCCTGGGCGGCCTCGATCACCTCGGCGTCGCGGATGGACCCGCCCGGCTGGACGACGGCGCGCACGCCGGCGTCGAGCAGCACCTGCAGGCCGTCGGCGAAGGGGAAGAACGCGTCGGACGCGGCGACGGAGCCGCGCGCCCGCTCCTTCCCGTCCGCGAGGGTGTTGGCCCGCTCGACCGACAGTCGGCACGAGTCGACGCGGTTGACCTGGCCCATGCCGATGCCGACGGCGGCGCCGTCCGCGGCGAGCAGGATGGCGTTCGACTTGGCCGCGCGGACGGACCGCCACGCGAAGGCCAGGTCCGCCAGGGTGGCCTCGTCAGCGGCCTCGCCGGCGGCGAGCGTCCACGACGCGGGGTCGTCGCCCTCGGCCTGGAACCGGTCGACCTCCTGGACGAGCATGCCGCCGGAGATCGGGCGGTTCTCCGCGACGGCGCGCGGGGGCGTGTCGACCACGAGCAGGCGCACGTTCTTCTTCTTCTGCAGGATCTCCAACGCCTCGGGCTCGAAGCCCGGGGCGACGACGACCTCGGTGAAGATCGGCGCGATCCCCTCGGCGGCGGCCCGGGTGATGACGCGGTTCGCGGCGATGACGCCGCCGTACGCCGAGACGGGGTCGGTGGCGTGCGCGCGGGCGTGCGCCTGCGCGACGTCGTCGCCGACCGCGATGCCGCAGGGGTTGGCGTGCTTGATGATCGCGACGGCGGGGCCCTCGTGGTCGTGCGCGGCGCGCCACGCGGCGTCGGCGTCGACGTAGTTGTTGTAGCTCATCGCCTTGCCGTGCAGCTGCGCGGCCTGGGCGAGGCCGGTGGCGCCGTCCGTCCGCGTGAACAGTGCGGCGCGCTGGTGCGGGTTCTCGCCGTAGCGCAGGACGGCGGCGCGCTCGAACGTGGCGCCCGCGACGTCGGGCATGTGGGACTCGAGCGCGACCTCGTCGGGCGCGTAGGAGCTCGCGAACCAGGAGGAGACCGCGACGTCGTACTGCGCGGTGTGCGCGAACGCGGCGGCGGCGAGGCGCTTGCGCTGGGCGAACGTGAAGCCGCCGCCCTGCACAGCCGCGACGACGTCCTCGTAGCGGGCCGGGTCGACGACGACCGCGACGCTCGGGTGGTTCTTGGCCGCGGCGCGCACCATGGACGGGCCGCCGATGTCGATCTGCTCCACGACCTCGTCGGGGCCGGCGCCCGACGCGACCGTGGCCGCGAACGGGTAGAGGTTCACGACGACCAGCTCGAACGTCTCGATGCCGAGGTCGGCGAGCTGGGCGAGGTGGTCGGCCTTGCGGGTGTCGGCGAGGATGCCGGCGTGCACGCGCGGGTGCAGCGTCTTGACGCGGCCCTCGAGGCACTCGGGGAAGCCGGTGAGCTCCTCGACGCGGGTCACGGGGACGCCGGCGTCGGCGATCTTCGCGGCGGTGGAGCCGGTCGAGACGAGCTCGACGCCGGCCGCGTGCAGGGCGGTGGCGAGCTCGGTCAGGCCGGTCTTGTCGTAGACGCTGAGCAGCGCACGGCGCACGGGGCGCTGGGCGTCGTCGGCGAGCTGGACGTCGGGGGCGGTGGGTGCACCGGACATGAGTGTCTTCTCCTCGGGCGGGTTCTCGCGGAAAGACCCTCGCACCCAGGCGGGCGGCGCGCATGGCGGGACGTCTCGGCCGCTCCCCGGTGGTGACCCACCCTCGCCAGTCACGGCCGGGGCGAGTCTATCGAACGCCGTCGGGCAGAGTCACGGCGGCGGTCACGGCAGCGCCACCTCGATGCCGAGCAGCCGCCAGGCCCGCGACGCCATGGGCCCGCGCTCGGCCGCGGGGCGCCGGGTGAGCGCCCCGGCCACGAGCTCGACGCCGAGCATGAGGTCCTCGACCGTGGCCCCCGCGGGCACGTGCCCGGCCGCGAGCGCCGCCCCGAGACGCTCCGCGAGCACGGCGGCGACGCGGTCGCGCAGCTCGAGCATGCGCCCCGGGCGGTCCTCGACCAGCAGGTCGACCACCCCGACGGACTCGATCGCGTGCCGCGTCACGAGGCCGAGGAGCTCCGGCAGCGCGGCGCCGTCGGCCGACGACCGCTCCAGCGCGACGACGTTCTCCTCGACGACCGCGGCGACGAGCGAGACGCGGTCCGGGAAGTGCCGGTAGAGGCTGCCCTGTCCGACGCCTGCCAGGCGCGCGACGGAGCTGAGCGGCGCCGCGGTGCCGGACTCGGCGAAGACCGCGTGCGCGGCCTCGAGGAGGGCGGCGCGGTTGCGCGCGGCCGCCGCGGGCCCGGGGTTGCTCCGGCCGGACGGGCGGGACTTGCTCGGGTCGGTGGGCACCGGAATAGACTAGCAACCGGACAGTGTTGTCCGGATAGGTCGTCGAGAGGCGACGCACCAGCCCGCGAGGGAACGTCCAGCAAGGAGAGCACCATGGCCCTGTCCGCATCCTCGACCGTCGGCGAGTGGCTCGACCACCCCGTCGGAGGCCGCATCATCGGCGCCGTCCTGGAGCAGGCCGGCGCGTCCGCCGAGGCGCTCGCCCCGGCCCGGAGCCTGCCCCTCGAGCAGCTCGTCACCCTGTCGAACGGCCAGTTTCCCGCGGAGATGGTCGACGGCCTCGTCGCCGCCTACCGCGAGCAGGCGCCGGACGACGCCGACGACACCGGCGCGGAGACCGCCGCGGCGAGCGGTACGTCCCCCACGCCCTGGGCGGAGCAGGTCACCCCGGGCCGCTTCACCGGCCAGACGGTGGTCGTCACGGGCGCCGCGTCCGGCATCGGCCGGGCCGTCGCGTCGCGGGTGGCGCGCGAGGGCGGGCGCGTCGTCGCCGTCGACCTGGCGAAGGAGAAGCTGGACGAGCTCGCCGCCTCGCTCCCCGGCGCCGAGGTGGTGGCCGTCGCGGGCGACATCACCTCCGCCGAGTCCGTCGAGGAGATCGTCCGCGCCGCCGGCGACCGCGTGGACGCCCTCGCCAACGTCGCCGGCATCATGGACGACATGGGCGCGGTGCACGAGCTCACCGACGCGATGTGGGAGCGCGTGATGCGCGTGAACGTCGACGGCACGATGCGCCTCATGCGCGCCGTCCTGCCCGGGATGCTCGACGCCGGCCGCGGTCGCATCGTCAACGTCGCCTCCGAGGCCGGACTGCGCGGGTCCGCCGCGGGCGCCGCGTACACGGCCTCGAAGCACGCCGTCGTCGGCCTCACCAAGTCGTCCGCCGTGATGTACGCGGGCACGGGCGTGCAGGTGAACGCCGTCGCGCCGGGCGGGGTGGCCACCGGCATCCAGGTGCCCGGCCAGGCCGAGTTCGGCGGCCCGCGGCTGGGGCGGTTCATGGGCAACATCCCCGGGATCGCGACGGCAGAGCACCTCGCGGCGTCGATCACGTTCCTGCTGTCGACGGACGCCGTGAACCTCAACGGCGCGATCGTCGCGTCGGACGGCGGCTGGTCCGCCGTCTGATCTAGGAGTTGTCAGAGCCACGCAGGTACCCGTACCGACGTGGCTCTGACACGTCCCAGGGGCCGGGAGCTGTCAGAGCCAAGACGGGGCATTCCGCGTCCTGGCTCTGACAACTACTCGGGTCACTCGGCGGGCATCGGGAGGGCGTCGTCGGCCCACGAGTCCGGGGTGCCGACCCGCCACAGCGAGCGCACCAGGGCCAGGCCGAGGACGGTCGCGGCGAGCAGCGCCACGAGTGCCCACAGCACCACGCCGATGCCGCCCGCCCCGAGGAGGGTGCCGCCGACCAGCGGCGCGAACGGCATCGCGGCCACGCCGCTGAGCCCGAGCACCGAGGACAGCCGCCCCTGCATCTCCCCCGGCGTGATCGCCGCGGTGTAGCCGGCCATCGCAGCGTTCACGGCCGGGACGAGCAGCACGCCCACGCCGATGAGGACGACGTACGCGACGTACGTCTGCACGAGGGCCATGCCCGCGAACGCGACCACCAGCAGCCCGAGCGACACGACGGTCACGGGGCCGAGCCGCAGCCGGGCGACGAGGCGCGGCGCGACGAACGAGCCCAGCAGCATCGAGCCCGCGGCGACCATGTTGAACACGCCGATCAGCACCGGCGGGGTGCCCGTGCGGGCGAGCTCGAGGCTGATGCCGATCATCATGCCGCCGAGCGCGATGTTGACCATGACGAAGAGCCCGATGCAGGCGCGGAACAGCGGCACGGCCCACACGAAGCGCAGTCCTTGCTTGAGTGCGTCCAGCGGGCGGGTGGTGCGGGCCGTGTCGGCGTCGCCGCCCAGGGGCTCCCGCACGAAGAAGGCGCAGACGGCCGTGGCGGCCTCGCCGACGACCGCCCCGAGCATCGGCACGACGTGCGCGACGCCGTAGAGCGCGCCACCCAGCGGCCCACCGAGCATCCCGGCGACGGCATCGCGTCCCTGGGCGGCGGCGTAGGCGGTCGGCAGCTGCGGCTGCGGCACGACGGCGCGGAACGCGCCGCTGATCGCCGGGTCGAGGAATGCGGTGGCGACCGCCGCGCCGAAGAGGACCGCGGCGAGGTGCCAGGCGGTGAGCCCGTCGGTGATCCCCGCGACGACGACCGTCGCCCACAGAAGCGCGGCGACGCTCGCGGCGACGACGACCAGGCGGCGCCGGTCCGTGCGGTCCGCGACGACGCCCGCCGGCAGGGCCGCGAGCAGCGCGCCGGTCTGCCCCACCGCCGCCACCACGCCGGCGGCGGTCGGCGAGCCGGTGAGCTGCAACGCCAGGAGCGGCACCGCGAACTTGGTGATGCTGCCGCCCAGGGACTGGGTCGTGAGCCCCGTCATCAGCAGCATGTACGGCCGGTTGCGGCGCAGGGGCGCGAGCGCCTCGGTCGCGTCGACGCCCTCGGTCGGGACGACGGTCTCGCTCACGGTGGACGGCGCTGCTGCCGTCGGGGTCTCGGTCATGAGGACGACGGTAGACCCGCAACACTCCTTGCGCAATAGTCATTGCGCATTAGGTGTTGCGGAATTCTTGCTAGGCTCGTCCCCGTGCTGGAGTCCATGGAGATCAGCGAGCCCGCGGCGCTGCGCGCCATCGCGAACCCCGTCCGTCAGCGGATCCTCATGCAGATGTCGGTGGCGGGGCACGCGCGCGCCGCCGACCTCGCCGAGGCGATCGGGCAGCCCGCCAACTCGGTGAGCTTCCACCTGCGGGTGCTCGCCAAGGCCGGGCTCATCGTCGAGGCGCCGGAGCACGCGCGCGACAAGCGCGACCGGGTGTGGACCAACGTGGCGGAGACCTACCAGATCAAGTCGAACTCCCCCGCGGCCGGCACCGCCATCCTGCGGCCGGCGCTGCGCTGGGTCTCCGACGTCTTCACGCACGACGAGCGGGACGACGGCGCCGCCCGCCGGCAGTTCCTGCTCACGACGCTGCTGCTGACCAAGGAGGAGGCGGACGGCATGGCGCAGGAGCTCGCCGCGCTGATCGACCGCTGGAGCGAGGAGAACCTCGCGAAGGCCCGCGACAGCCAGGGTGTCGCCCGCGACACCTACCAGGTCGTCACGGTGCTCGGCCCGCGCGACGACACGTCCGCGGACGGCGACGAGAAGGCCGCGAGCGAGACGAAGGGCTGAATCCGGGCGTCAGCCGAGGGTCGCGCGCCGGCCGTCGACGCGCAGCCCCTCGCGCGCGACGCGGCCCACGGTCTCCACCAGCAGGGCGCGCTCGGCGACCTTGATCCGCTCGTGCAGTGCCGGCTCGTCGTCGGCCTCGAGCACGGGCACGGTGGCCTGGGCGAGGATCGGGCCGGTGTCGACGCCGGAGTCGACGACGTGCACCGTGCAGCCCGTGACCTTCACGCCGTAGGCGAGGGCGTCGCGCACGCCGTGCGCGCCGGGGAACGACGGCAGCAGGGCGGGGTGCGTGTTGACGATCCGCCCCGCGAAGCGGTCGACGAACGACGGCGCCAGGATGCGCATGAAGCCCGCGAGCACCACGTAGTCCGGCCGGAACACGGCGACCGCCTCGGCGACGCCGACGTTCCAGGCCGCGCGGTCGTCGAAGTCCCGCGGGGCGACGACGACGGACGCCACGCCCGCGTCGCGGGCCAGGTCGAGGGCTCCGGCGTCCGGCTTGTCGGAGACGACGCCGACGACGCGGGCCCCGTAAGCGGCGTCGTCGTGGGCGGCGAGCAGCGCCGCGAGGTTGGAGCCGCCGCCCGAGGCGAGGACCACGAGGCGGGCCTGCGCCGTCCCCTGGGCGGACGTGGACGCGACGGGGTGGCCGGACGGGGTCTGCACGCCGCCCACCCTACCGGCGGCCCCTACTCCCGCCGCAGCCGGCCCCCGACGTCCAGGTACGCCCACGAGAGCGCGACCGCGGCGCCGACGCCGACCTCGACGGCCACGACCGCGCCGACCAGCAGCGGGGCCGCCCCGACGTCCGCGAGGCGGCCGGCGCCGACCGCTCCCCCGGCCCACCACTGCAGCAGGCCCGTCACGACGCCCGCCACCAGCACCACGCCCACGAGCACCTGGGCCAGGTCCGCCCCGCGCACGCGCTCGGGGTCGAGCCGGCGCCAGGCGAACCACCCGGCGAGCAGCCCGCAGGCCACGACGACCAGCGGGCCGACGACGGTCGCCACGGTGCCCGACCAGTCGGGCCCGGGCAGGGCGCCCAGCAGGGGCACGGCCGGTAGCGGCCCGGTCGTCGTCCCGCCGGGGGCGAACAGGGTGTCCTGCCCGACGGCGAACCCGGGCCCGGCCATCCACGCCGTCGCCCACAGCACCAGGTTGGGCAGCAGCGCGAGCTGCGCCACCGCGAACACGACGCCCCCGATCCAGCCCGGGTCGAGGCCCGCGACCACGTCCTCCGACGTGGCGCGCCCGGCCACCACCCACACCCCGGTGAGCGCGGCGCCGAGGCCCACCAGGGTGACCAGCGCGACGGTGCCGGCCTGCATCCCGAGCCGCACGACGTCGGGCACGGCGCGGTCGAGGAGCCCGCCGGGCACGACGACGGCGGGCCGGTCCGGCGGCACGAGGATGCCGAGCGCGGCGCCCGTGCCCCCGACGACGAGGCCGCCGAGCGCCGCCAGCGCGAGCCGCGGCCCGGTGGCGGCCAGCCCCTCGCCACCGGCCACGCCGGCGGTGGCGGCCGCGAGGGCGCACGTCACCACCGCGTAGGCGGCGGCCGCCCCGACCCAGGCGGCCAGCGTGGGCAGCGCCGAGCGCTTGACCGAGACGTACGTCGTGAAGACCGCGAGCGCACCGATCCCGAGCGGGACGAGCGTGACCACGCCGGTCCCGGCGGCGAGCGGCACGCCGTGGCCCAGGAGCCAGAGCCCGGTCGCGACGCCGACGGCGCCCGTCCACCCGGAGTCGGGCGAGCCGCCGAGCACGCCGACCACGGCGAGCAGCACGACCACCGCCCCGGACAGCACGATCCCCTGCAGGGCGGCCCAGGCACCGGACGTCGACGCCGCGAACCGTTCTCCCCCGCGGCCGAGGCGCCGGGCCGAGGAGCCGCCCTCGACCGTGCGGCCGGTGCGGGGGGATCGGGTTCCGGGCGGTGCGCTCACGGGGCCATCGTCACCCGTCGCGGCGGCGCGGCGGCGCAGACACGACGACGGCGCCCGCCCCCGGAGGGACGGGCGCCGTCGCGCGGTGCGTCAGAACGCTCGCAGTCAGAGCGCCTTGAGGATCTCGCGCATGAGCTCGGCGGTCTCGGACGGCGTCTTGCCGACCTTCACGCCGACGGCCTCGAGGGCCTCCTTCTTGGCCTGGGCGGTGCCCGCCGAGCCGGAGACGATGGCGCCGGCGTGGCCCATGGTCTTGCCCTCGGGGGCGGTGAAGCCCGCGACATAGCCGACGACCGGCTTGGTGACGTGCTCGGCGATGTACGCCGCGGCACGCTCCTCGGCGTCGCCGCCGATCTCGCCGATCATGACGATCGCCTTGGTCTCCGGGTCGTTCTCGAAAGCCTCGAGCGCGTCGATGTGCGTGGTGCCGATGACCGGGTCGCCGCCGATGCCGATGGCGGTCGAGAACCCGAGGTCCTTCAGCTCGTACATCATCTGGTAGGTCAGCGTGCCCGACTTCGACACGAGGCCGATCGGACCCTTGCCCGTGATGGTGTGCGGCGTGATGCCGGCCAGCGACTCGCCCGGCGTGATGATGCCGGGGCAGTTCGGGCCGATCATGCGCGTCTTCTTGCCCTGGAGGTAGGCGAAGACCTCGGCCGAGTCCTGCACCGGGACACCCTCGGTGATGACGACGATCAGCGGCATCTCGGCGTCGACGGCCTCGATCGCCGCGTCCTTGGTGAACGCCGGCGGCACGAACAGGACCGACACGTTCGCGCCGGTCTCCGCCATGGCCTCCTTGACGGTGCCGAAGACGGGGAGCGTGACGTCGTTGCCCTCGTGGTCCTTGTGGCTCACGGTGGTACCGGCCTTGCGGGCGTTGACGCCGCCCACGATCTGCGCGCCGGAGTCGAGCATCAGGGCGGTGTGCTTGGCACCCATCCCGCCGGTGATGCCCTGGACGATGATCTTCGAGTCCTTGTTGAGGTAGATCGACATGGCTCTTCTAGTCTCTGCTCTCTGCGGTCCGGCGGCGGGTCAGGCGTTGGCCAGCTCGGCGGCCTTGTCGGCGCCGCCGTCCATGGTCTCGGCGAGGGTGACGAGCGGGTGGTTCGCCTCGCGCAGGATGGCGCTGCCGAGGTCCACGTTGTTGCCGTCGAGGCGCACGACCAGCGGCTTGCTGGCCTCGTCACCGAGGATCTCCAGCGCGCCGACGATGCCCTTGGCGACCTCGTCGCAGGCGGTGATGCCGCCGAAGACGTTGACGAACACGCTCTTGACCTGCGGGTCGTTGAGGATGACGTCCAGGCCGTTCGCCATGACGGTGGCGTTCGCGCCGCCGCCGATGTCGAGGAAGTTGGCGGGCTTCACGCCGCCGTGCGCCTCGCCGGCGTAGGCGACGACGTCGAGGGTGCTCATCACGAGGCCCGCGCCGTTGCCGATGATGCCGACCTCGCCGTCGAGCTTGACGTAGTTGAGGCCGTTCTCCTTGGCCTTGGCCTCGAGCGGGTCCGCCGCGGCCTTGTCCTCGAGCGCCTCGTGGTCGGGGTGACGCACCTCGGAGGCGTTGTCGTCCAGCGACACCTTGCCGTCGAGGGCGACGATCGAGCCGTCCTCGGTGCGGACCAGCGGGTTCACCTCGACGAGGGTGGCGTCCTCGGCCGTGAAGACCGTCCAGAGCTTGCGGATGACGTCGGCGACGGGGGCCTTGAGCTCCTCGGCGAAGTTCGCGGCGTCGACGATCTCACGCGCCTTGGCCTCGTCGATGCCCACGATCGGGTCGACGGCGACCTTGGCGAGCGCGTCGGGGCGCTCGACGGCGAGCTGCTCGATCTCCATGCCGCCCTCGACGGAGCACATGGCGAGGTAGTTGCGGTTCGCACGGTCCAGGAGCACGGAGAAGTAGAACTCCTCGGCGATCTTGGCGCCCTGCGCGATCATCACGCGGTGGACCGTGTGGCCCTTGATGTCCATCCCGAGGATCTCGGAGGCCTTCTCCTCGGCCTCGGCCGGCGAGTGGGCCAGCTTGACGCCGCCGGCCTTGCCGCGGCCACCGACCTTCACCTGGGCCTTGACGACGACGGTCCCGCCGCCGAGCTCCTCTGCGCCTGCGCGAGCCTCTTCGGGCGTCGTCGCGACGACGCCGCCGAGCACGGGCACGCCGTGCTTCTCGAAGATGTCGCGAGCCTGGTATTCGAACAGGTCCACCCTGCTGCGTCCTTCCATCGGTGGTGCCCCTGGGTCGGCAGAGGCCGGCACGAACGGTTGTCTCGACATCAAGACATCCCCGAACAGGGTAGTCCGACCCGCAGGACGCCGGGAACCGCGGCCCTGCAATCCCCCGCCTCAGGTGACCGATCCCACACGCGCCCGCCCGAGTTGTCAGACCCAGGACGGGCCATAGCCCCCACGTGGCTCTGACAGCTCCACAGTCTCGTCAACTAGGGTTGACAGCCATCCGCGCGTCAACCATAGTTGACGACATGACGGAGAAGACGCTCGTCGGTGCCGCCGCCGGCGACGACCCAGGAGAGGGCCTGCGGGCCGTCCGCGCGCTGCGGGACCTGGCCGACCGCCTCGAGACGCTCCAGGTGGAGCGGGCCCGGACGCTCGGCTGGTCGTGGCAGGACGTGGCGGACGCGCTCGGCGTGACCAGGCAGGCCGTCCACAAGAAGCACGGCAGGAGGATCTGATGTTCGAGAGGTTCACGAAGGACGCACGCGCCGCCGTCGTCGACGCCCAGGAGGTGGCGGTCGACCTGCGCACCGAGACGATCGACACGCGTCACCTGGTCGTCGCGCTCGCCCGCCGCGAGGGCTCCGCGGCCGCCGCGCTCCGGGCCGCCGGGCTGGACCCGGCCGACGTCGAGGCCCGCTGCCGGCGCGCCGTCGAGGCCGACGACACCCTCGACGGCGCCGCGCTGGCCGCCGTCGGCATCGACCTCGACGAGGTCCGCAGGCGTACCGACGAGGTCTTCGGGCGAGGCGCGCTCGAGCGTGCCGGGAAGCCGCGGCGGCAACGCTCGCACCACCCGTTCGCCCCCGACGCGAAGAAGGCGCTCGAGCTCGCCCTGCGCGAGGCGGTCCGCCTCGGCGACAAGGGCATCGACGACCGTCACCTGCTGCTCGGCGTGGTGCGCGCCGACTGCCCCGGCGGCCGCG
>Ga0160453_100933_pt1 | contig 14039 bp, 13 predicted proteins | sample HID1971K_E6MG_FD_108228 | JGI IMG/M metagenome (GOLD analysis project Ga0160453, IMG submission 108228) | Enriched millipede-associated microbial communities from UW Madison campus, WI, USA - HID1971K_E6 MG | ecosystem: Host-associated > Arthropoda: Insects > Digestive system > Unclassified ...
CTCGAGATCAGCGACCGCGGCATCTCGATGATCGAGGCGTTCGCCACGGCCGACCAGGTGCTCCTCGCCGGTGTGCAGGGCATCACCGACCTCATCACGACGCCGGGTCTCATCAACCTCGACTTCGCCGACGTCAAATCGGTCATGCAGGGAGCAGGATCGGCCCTCATGGGCATCGGCTCGGCACGGGGAGCCGATCGCGCCATCAAGGCCGCCGAGCTCGCCGTCGAGTCGCCGCTGCTGGAAGCGTCGATCGAGGGTGCGCACGGCGTGCTGCTGTCGATCCAGGGCGGTTCGAACCTCGGCATCTTCGAGATCAACGACGCCGCGCAGCTGGTCAAGGAGGCCGCGCACCCCGAGGCGAACATCATCTTCGGCACGGTGATCGACGACACCCTCGGCGACGAGGTCCGCGTCACGGTCATCGCGGCGGGCTTCGACGGTGGCGAGCCGTCGCAGCGCATCGAGCCGATCGCGGCCGCACGCGTAGTCTCGACTCCCGCGCTGCCGGTGACACCCGCCGAAGAGGCCGCGAAGGACCGCGATGTCGTCGAGCAGCAGCCCGTGCCGGTGTCCGTCGGCGCCGTCACCGAGTCGTCCTACGATTCGGCGTTCAGCGACGACGACCTCGACATCCCCGACTTCCTGAAGTAACCCTTCGCCCTTCGGCAGGCTCAGGAGGCTCAGGGACCGTGGGTGATCTATGCTCCCGCCTCGCGGAGGTGGACGGACGGATCGCGGATGCCGCACACGCGGCGGGTCGCGATCCGTCCGAGCTCACCCGCATCGTGGTGACCAAGTTCCACCCCGCGTCGCTCGTCGACGAGCTGTACGGCCTCGGCGTGCGCGATGTGGGGGAGAACCGGCAGCAGGAGCTCAGTCGCAAGGTGGGCGAGGTCGGCGACCTTCCTGGTCTGCGCTGGCATTTCATCGGGCAGGCGCAGACCAATAAGGCGCGCGCGATCCGGGCGGCGGCATCCGTGGTGCATTCGCTCGATCGCGACCGTCTGGCGGATGCCCTGCACGCGGCAGCCGAGGACGACGATCCCATGCTCGACGTGCTGCTGCAGGTGAACCTCACCGACGACCCGGGACGCGGCGGCGTCTCACCGGACGGTGTCACAGCCCTCGCCGAGCACGCGGCGGCGCTGGCGTCGTTGCGGGTGCGCGGCGTGATGGCGGTCGCACCGCTGGACGAGCCGCCGGCGCCCGCGTTCGAGCGGCTGCGCGGCTGCTCGGACTCCCTCCGGCGGGTCGTGCCCGACGCGACATGGATCTCGGCGGGCATGACGGCCGACTTCGCCGAGGCCATCGCGGCCGGCGCGACACACCTACGCATCGGGTCGGCAATCACCGGTCCCCGGCCTGAACGCGGTTAACCTCGGAACAGATGAGCACTACGGAGGATGCGATGTCGAACCCGCTCAAGAAGACCATGGTGTACCTGGGCCTCGCCGACGAGGAAGAGGTCTACGAAGAGCCGGCACCGCAGTCGCGTGCCCGCACTTCCGAGAAGGTCGTAGAGAAGGCGGCAGCCCCCGTGACCCCGATCCATCGCCCCACCGTCGTCCGGCAGCCTGCGCCGGCCGCCATCAACGAGATCCTGACCGTCCACCCCAAGCAGTACCGGGACGCCCAGGTCATCGCGGAGAACTTCCGTGACGGCATCCCCGTCATCATCAACCTCTCGCAGATGAGCGACGCCGACGCACGACGTCTGATCGACTTCGCCAGCGGGTTGTCACTCGGCCTCTACGGACGTATCGAGCGGGTCACCAGCAAGGTGTTCCTGCTGTCGCCCGAGAACGTCGCGGTGTCGGGTGACGGTGCGGTCGCGCAGGCCGACCCGGACTCGGTTCCCTTCTCGCAGCCGTAATCTGGCTACGTGGCAGTCGTCTCACTCATCGCAGCGATCCTCAATCTGGCGCTGCTCCTGTATGTCTTCGTGCTGCTCGCGCGGCTGATCCTCGACTGGATCCCGTTCTTCAACCGCGAATGGCGCCCGCACGGGGCCGGCCTCGTGGCCGCCGAGATCGTCTATACGGTCACGGACCCGCCCATCAAGCTGTTCCGCCGGTTCATCCCGCCCCTGCGCATCGGGGCGATCGCGATCGACTTCGGGTTCGCCCTGACGATGCTGCTCTGCTTCGTGCTGCTGAGCATCACGAGGGCTCTCGCCGGCTGACGGTTCGCGTCGCGGGGTGTCGGCTTCCTTCGACACTCTCAGACGCCGCGGCTATGCTTTGCTGATACGAACGGCCGCCGACCGGCGACCGTACCGACATCGGCCCAGACGCTCGAAAGAGGAATCACCATGGCTTTGTCCCCCGATGACGTCGTCACCAAGCAGTTCCAGCACGTCCGCTTCAAGGAGGGCTTCGACCCCGACGAGGTCGACGACTTCCTCGACGAGATCGTCGTCGAGTGGCGCAAGGCCGTTGCTGAGAACGAGGAGCTGAAGGCCAAGCTGGCGGCGTACGAGTCGGGTGCTGCTCCGGCGCGCGCGGCAGAGCCCGCTCCGGCGCCGGTCGTCGAGGCCGCCCCGGTCGCCGCCGCCCCCGCCGCGAGCGCAGGCATCATCGAGCTGGCCCAGCGCCTGCACGACGAGCACGTCGCCGAGGGTATCGCCCAGCGCGACCAGCTCGTCTCGGACGCCAAGGCACAGGCCGCGACCATCGTGTCGGAGGCCGAGACGCGAGGCCGCGAAGAGCTCGCCAAGCTCGACCGCGAGCGTGCCGGCCTCGAGAGCAAGATCACCGAGCTCCGCAACTTCGAGCGCGACTACCGCGCCCAGCTGCGCAGCTACATCGAGGGCAAGCTGCGTGACCTCGAGACCACGGCGACGAGCTCCGGCGCACAGCCGGTGTCGTCGCTGGGCCTCTAGCCCTTGTCGGGCCGAGCACCCCTTCGTCCGGCGGCGGCCGGCACCCTCATCGCGATCCTCGCGCTGACGGTGCTGGCCGCCGACCAGTTGGCGAAGCACTTCGCTCTGGAGAATCTCCCGTACCAGGAGCCGGTGCACGTCATCGGCGACTTCCTGATCTTCTACCTGACCCGCAACTCCGGGGCGGCATTCTCGCTCGGTGCGGATGCCACCTGGATCTTCACGATCGCGCTGTCGGCCGTCGCGGTGGTGATCGTCTGGCTCGCCGTCACCCGCGTGCGCTCGCGCCTATGGGCCGTCGCGCTGGGCCTGCTGCTGGGCGGCGTGCTGGGCAACCTCGGCGACCGCCTCTTCCGCGACCCCGGCTTCGGCGTCGGGCACGTGGTGGACTTCATCGACACCCCGTGGCTGTGGTTCATCCCGGGCATGCCCGGCGGCATCTACAACATCGCCGACATGTTCATCGTCTCGATGATGATCGGCGTCGCGATCCTGGTGCTCGCGGGGCTGCACTTCGACGGCTCACGCGAGAAGAAGCTCGCCGAAGAGCAGGCCGAGCAGGCCGCGGCGGTGAGCGGCGAGGCCGAGGTCGGGGGCACGACTGCTCCTGACGGTGGTGACGAGGAGGCGGACGCCGCGGCATCCGATCCCGCCCCGCCCAAGTCCGGGGACTGACGTGGAGTCCCGCAGTCTTCCCGTCCCCGACGGGCTCGACGGCACCCGCGTCGACGCGGCCCTCGCCAAGATGCTCGGTTTCTCGCGCACCTTCGCGGCCGACGTGGCCGACGCGGGCGGCGTGGCGATGGACGGACGCACCCTCGCCAAGTCCGACAAGCTGCGCGGCGGGTCGTGGCTCGACGTGTCGTGGACTCCGAAGGAGGAGCCCCGCGTCGTGCCCGTCGAGGTGCCCGAACTGGGCATCGTCTACGACGACGACGACATCGTGGTGGTCGACAAGCCGTCCGGCGTCGCGGCGCATCCGTCGCTGGGCTGGGAGGGTCCGACGGTGCTGGGTGCTCTCGCGGCGGGCGGCTACCGCATCGCGACCACAGGGGCCGCCGAGAGGCAGGGCGTCGTGCATCGGCTCGACGTCGGCACGAGCGGCCTCATGGTCGTCGCCAAATCCGAGCGCGCGTATGTCGCGCTCAAGCGCGCCTTCAAGGAGCGCGAGGTCGAGAAGATCTATCACGCCGTCGTGCAAGGGCACCCCGACCCGCTCGTGGGCACGATCGATGCCCCGATCGGGCGGCATCCATCACACTCGTGGAAGTTCGCCGTCACGCCCGACGGCAAGGACTCGGTGACGCACTACGAGACGCTCGAGGCGTTCCCGGGCGCGTCGCTGCTGGAGATCCACCTCGAGACCGGTCGCACGCACCAGATCCGCGTGCACATGGCCGCGCACCGCCACCCGTGCGTCGGCGACCCGCTCTACGGCGGCGACCCGACGCTGTCGGCACGCCTCGGGCTCAGCCGGCAGTGGCTGCACGCGCACGAGTTGTCGTTCGCGCACCCGGCCACGGGGGACTGGGTGACCTTCACATCGGACTATCCGGCCGACCTCGCCCACGCGCTCGAGGTGCTGCGGGGCGACTGACGCGGTCGCGTCGGAGCGTCGCTCAGCGGCCGCCCTCGAACCTGGCGGTGCCGTCGGTACGGGCGTACTCGATGCGACGGTACATGTCGGGCAGTTCGAGTGGAGGCAGGTCGTCGAGGGGGTACCAACCGACCTCGGTCATCTCGCCGTCGGCAGGGTACGGCTCGCCTGACACCCACTCGCAGCGGAACACCAGGTCGAGATAGTCCACCTCATCGCCGTGCGGGTATACGACGCGCGGCAGCTGGTGGACCCACGCGAGCCGCTCGACGCGGCAGACGACGCCGGCCTCTTCGAGCGTCTCGCGTACGGCGGCGTCGGCAGGCTCCTCACCGGGCTCGACGATCCCGGTGATCGGCGTGAGCGCGCCGTTGTCGCTGCGGCGGCCCAGCAGGATCCTGTCGTCGCGCAGCACGACGGCGGTCGCGCCGACGAGCGGCAGCACGGCGGTGCCGACATGACGGCGCAGTTCGATGACGAAGTCGGGGGTGGCCATGGGCTCAGCCTAGGTGCGTCGGGGAGAGGACCGGGATGTCGGATGCCTCGGCCATAGTGGATGCATGACGATCGAGGTGAGACCGGCCACCGTGTTCGACGATGTGGCCGCGGTGATCGGCCCGAAGAATCCGCAGTCCAGCGTGTGCTTCTGCCTGAGCTACCGGATTCCGTCGAAGGAGGCCAATGCGCTGCGCGGACCGGACCGTGCCGACCGCGTGCGCCGGCTGATGGATGAGGAGGGGCCGATCGGCGTGCTCGCGTACGACGGGGACGAGCCCGTCGGCTGGGCCGCGGTCGCACCCCGTACCCGCACGCATTTCGCGACCTTCCGCAAGATCCCGCACGTCGACGACCTGGACGCGTGGTCGCTCTGGTGCTTCCGCGTGCGGCCCGGTCATCGCAAGAAGGGCGTCATGCACGCGCTCGTCGACGGCGCCGTCGAGTTCGCGCGCGAACGAGGAGCGCCCGCGATCGAGGGATACCCGGTCGACAACGACGGTGCCATGGTCGACTTGACGATGGCGTACGTCGGTACGCGCCGGCTGTTCGAGCAGGCCGGCTTCACCAAGGCCGCGGACACGACGTCCGTCCTGTCGGGATTCCCCCGTGTGCTGATGCGGCGAGACCTCTAGCGTGGACGCGTGAACGAGCTCCTCCGCCGCCGCCTCGAGCGCGCCAACACGCTGTATCTCGACCTTCTCGACACGGTTCCCGCCGAGCATCTGGGCTCGCGCCTGCCCGGGTTGCCGTCCGACACCGTCGGCCACCAGCTGTGGTGCGTGCTCGGCGCCCGCGTGAGCTTCCCCCTGGCCGCGCGCGCGGGGGAGTGGCAGGGGTTCTCGAGCCCCATCGACCGCGACGGGTCGGCGGACGCCGCGGCCGTGCGCGCCGCGTTCGTGCAGACCGGGGCCGATGTCGACGAATGGGTCGCCGGCATCGACGCGGCCGACGAGGACTCGTTGCGCTACGTCCTTGCGCTGCTGGAGCACGAGACGATGCACCAGGGGCAGCTCATCCGCTACCTGTACGGCCTCGGCATCGACCGTCCGCACACGTGGCAGCAGCAATATGCGCTCGATGAGGATTTCTGAGAGACCGACTTCTGAGATTCCGTGAACCGTCGGCGTGGCATCCGGCAATCCTTGATGTGAGCACAGACAGCGACATCATCCGGCGTTCCGCCGACGACCCCGCCGCGTTCGCGGAGCTGTTCGAACGGCACGCCCGGGTGGTCGGCGCGTTCGCCTCCCGCCGTGTGGGAGGAGAGGCGGCCGAGGACGTGCTGAGCGAGACCATGCTCATCGCGTTCCGGCGCCGTCGCGACTTCGACACGACGTGGGACTCCGCGCGGCCCTGGCTGCTCGGGATCGCCTCGCGGGTGATCAAGAAGCACCGCGCGGAGGAGGCCCGCCAGTGGCGCTCGTTCGAGGCATCCGCCTCGCGCGGCGATCATGTCGACGACGGCGCCATGGACGCGGCAGGCGAGCGGGCGGATGCCTCGGCCGCCGTCCGCGCGATGGCGCCGCGCATCGCCGCCCTGCCGGCGCGCGATCGCGACACGCTGCTGCTGTACGCGTGGGGCGACCTCACCTACGAGGAGATCGCCGTCGCTCTCGGCGTGCCCGTCGGGACCGTGCGTTCGCGCCTGAACCGGGTGCGACGCAAGCTCGCACCGCCGGGGTCGCACGCGTCTGCCCGGCTCACGTGGATGGCGAAGGAGGAGACCGATGGAGCTTATGGAACGAGTGCGTGAGGTCGGGGCGGACGCCCCACCCATGTCGGACACCGGGATCGACGCCGCACGGGTCGCGCTGCTGCGCGAGATCGCGCGCGAGGGACGAGTGGATGCCGCACCCCGCCGCCGGCGGACGGCCCGATGGATCGGGGGCTCGGCGCTGGCCGGAGGGCTGGCCGCGACGGCACTGGTCGTGGGGCTCGTGGTGGTGCCGGCTACGGCGCCGACGGCCTCGGCCGTGGTGTTCGAGAAGGCGGCGGCGGGGGCGGAGGAGGCCGGAAGCCCTCGGTTGGCCGCCGGACAGTATCTGCGGCTGCGGACGGACTTCGCCTGGAGAGTCGTGTGGGATGCCGACATGCCCGACGGTGCGCACTTCAACAACTTCGACCCCGATGACGCGGAAGCGGTGCTCGAAGTCGTCGACACCGGCACGACGTATGTTCCCGCCGACGCCGGTGGCGATTGGGTGCGAGAGAGGATCCCGTACGTCGTGACCGCGGCGCACGGCGCGCGGGCCGCGGAGGCAAAGGCGGAATGGGAGGCGCAGAGTCCCGTGGAGGGACTGGCAGGGGTGACGCGGTATCCCGGCGGCGTAGCCGAGGCCGGTGGAGACGGCGGGACGTTCGAGTACTACCTCGATGACCGCGAGCTCTACGCTGACCTGCCGTCCGACGTCCCGGGGACCATCGAATGGTTCTCCCGGCGGTATGAGGGCGAGGGCGATGCCAACGGACTCGCGCACTACTTCGCCGAAACGATCAGCGACGTCGCCGTGTTCAACCTCGCACCCGCCGCGGCGCGGGCTTCGATGCTCCGCGCATTCGCCACTCTCGATCATGTCGAGGTCGTTGCCACTTCCGGAGATCGCACGACGCTCCGGTACGAGCGGGTGAGGCAGGACGGTGATGCGGCACCGATCGAGTTCACGCTCGACACATCGCGGGGCTACGTCCTCGGGGTCACGTCGTGGCCCTATGGCACGGATGCCGACCCGGGCCCCGACGCCTGGACCAGCCGCACGACGGCCGAGATCGCCGTGGTCGATTCCGCGCCCTGACCTTCACCCTGAACTCGAGGGTGAACCGACCTTCGCGGCCGGTCCTGCCGACACCCGGCGGGGCCGGTCGCGGTGTCGGTGGGCGTCCGTAGACTCGATGCGTGGCATCCGATTCCTTCGTTCATCTGCACGTGCACAGCGAGTACTCGATGCTCGACGGGGCGGCCAAGATCGGCGCGATGACGCAGGCGGCCGCGGATTACGGGATGCCGGCGATCGCGGTGACCGACCACGGCAACACGTTCGCCGCCTTCGAGTTCTATCGCGCAGCGCAGGCGGCGGGCGTGAATCCCATCATCGGTCTCGAGGCGTACGTCACTCCGGGTACCCACCGCAGCGACAAGTCGCGGGTGGCGTGGGGCTCGCCCGAGCAGAAGAGCGACGACGTGTCGGGCTCCGGCGCCTACACCCACATGACCCTGTGGAGCGAGAACACCGGGGGCATGCACAACCTGTTCCGGCTGAGCTCGCGCTCGAGCTTGGAGGGCTACTACTTCAAGCCCCGCATGGACCGGGAGCTGCTGCAGACGTACGGCAAGGGGCTCATCGCCACGACCGGCTGCCCGTCGGGCGAGGTGCAGACCCGCCTGCGGCTGGGCCAGTACGACGCGGCGCGCGCTGCCGCCGCCGAGTTCCAGGACATCTTCGGCAAGGAGAACTACTTCGCCGAGATCATGGACCACGGCCTCTCGATCGAGCGCCGGATCATGACCGACCTGCTGCGGCTCGCGAAGGACCTCGACATCCCGCTGGTCGCCACCAACGACTCGCACTACACGCATCAGCACGAGGCCGACGCCCATGCCGCGCTGCTCTGCGTGCAGTCGGGGTCGACCCTCGACGATCCCAACCGGTTCAAGTTCGACGGTGACGGCTACTACATCAAGACCGCGCAGGAGATGCGGCAGCTGTTCCGCGATCACCCCGAGGCGTGCGACAACACCCTGCTGATCGCGGAGCGCTGCAAGGTCGAGTTCAACACGTCGGCGAACTACATGCCGCGATTCCCGGTGCCGGACGGCGAGACCGAAGACAGCTGGCTCATCAAGGAGGTCGAGCGGGGCCTCCACTACCGCTATCCGGGCGGCATCCCCGACAAGGTCCGCAAGCAGGCGGAGTACGAGACCGGCATCATCCTGCAGATGGGCTTCCCGGGCTACTTCCTGGTCGTCGCCGACTTCATCAACTGGGCCAAGGACCACGGCATCCGCGTCGGTCCGGGCCGAGGCTCCGGCGCCGGCTCGATGGTCGCCTACGCGATGAAGATCACCGACCTCGACCCGCTTGAGCACGGCCTCATCTTCGAGCGCTTCCTCAACCCCGACCGCGTCTCGATGCCCGACTTCGACGTCGACTTCGACGACCGGCGCCGCGGCGAGGTGATCGACTACGTCACCGAGAAGTACGGCTCCGAGCGTGTCGCGCAGATCGTCACCTACGGCACCATCAAGTCCAAGCAGGCGCTCAAGGACGCCGGTCGGGTGCTCGGCTTCCCGTTCAGCATGGGGGAGCGGCTGACCAAGGCGATGCCGCCGCCGGTCATGGGCAAGGACATGCCGTTGGACGGCATGTTCGACCCGCAGCATCCCCGCTACAAAGAAGCGGTCGAGTTCCGCACGCTCATCGACACCGATCCCGAGGCCAAGACCGTCTTCGACCGCGCGCTCGGGCTCGAGGGGCTGAAGCGGCAGTGGGGCGTGCACGCCGCCGGCGTGATCATGTCGTCCGAGCCGCTGCTCGACATCATCCCGATCATGCGTCGCGAGCAGGACGGGCAGATCGTCACGCAGTTCGACTACCCGTCGTGCGAGACCCTCGGCCTCATCAAGATGGACTTCCTGGGGCTGCGCAACCTCACGATCATCTCGGACGCGCTCGACAACATCCGACTCAACCGGGGCGAGGAGCTCGACCTCGAGCACCTGCCGCTCGACGACAGGCCGGCGTACGACCTACTGACCCGCGGCGACACTCTGGGCGTGTTCCAGCTCGACGGCGGACCGATGCGGTCGCTGCTGCGACTCATGAAGCCCGACAACTTCGAAGACATCTCGGCCGTCATCGCGCTGTATCGTCCGGGCCCCATGGGTGCCAATTCACACACGAACTACGCGCTGCGCAAGAACCGGCTGCAAGACATCACGCCGATCCACCCCGAGCTCGAAGAGCCGCTCCGCGACATCCTCGACACGACCTACGGCCTGATCATCTATCAGGAGCAGGTCATGGCGATCGCGCAGAAGGTGGCCGGGTTCTCGCTCGGCCAAGCAGACATCCTGCGACGCGCGATGGGCAAGAAGAAGAAGTCCGAACTCGACAAGCAGTATGAGGGCTTCTCGGGCGGTATGAAGGAGCGCGGATTCGGCGAGGCCGCGGTCAAGGCCCTGTGGGACATCCTGCTGCCCTTCTCGGACTACGCCTTCAACAAGGCGCACTCCGCCGCCTACGGTCTCGTGTCGTACTGGACGGCGTACCTCAAGGCCCACTATCCGGCCGAGTACATGGCAGCGCTGCTCACGAGCGTCGGCGACTCGAAAGACAAGATGGCGGTGTACCTCAACGAGTGCCGTCGCATGGGCATCAAGGTGCTGCCGCCCGATGTGGGGCAGTCGATCCGGTACTTCGCGGCCGTCGGCGAAGACATCCGCTTCGGCCTGGGCGCCGTGCGCAACGTCGGCGCGAACGTCGTCGACGGCATCGTCGCCGCCCGTGCCGACGCCACGTTCACGAGCTTCCACGACTTCCTCTCGAAGGTCCCGGTCCACGTCGCCAACAAGCGGACCGTCGAATCGCTCATCAAGGCGGGTGCGTTCGACTCGCTCGGATCGACGCGTCGCGCCCTCATGGAGATCCACGAGGACGCCACCGAAGCCGCCGTCCTCGACAAGCGCCGCGAGGCCAACGGCGAGGTCGGATTCGACTTCGACTCGCTGTGGGGCGACGACGAACCGCAGCAGGCGACGAAGGTGCCCGAACGGCCGGAGTGGACCAAGAAGGACAAGCTGGCGTTCGAGCGCGAGATGCTCGGCCTGTACGTGTCGGACCATCCGCTTGCCGGACTCGAGATCCCGCTGGCCAAGCACGCGTCCACGAGCATTCACGACCTGCTCGCATCCGAAGACATCGCCGACGGCGAGATGGTGACGATCGCCGGGCTCGTGACGAGCGTGCAGCATCGCGTCGCGAAGCAGAGCGGCAACCCCTACGGCATGATCACCGTGGAGGACTTCGACGGCGAGATCACCGTCATGTACATGGGCAAGACGTACACCGAGTTCCAGCACATGCTGACGGCCGACTCGATCCTGGTCGTCCGCGGCCGGGTGTCACGCCGCGACGACGGCATGAACCTGCACGCGCAGTCCGCGTTCAGCCCGGATCTGGGGGCGATGGACGACTCCAGTGCGCTCGTGCTGCTCATGCCGGAGCGACGTGCGAGCGAGGCCGTGATCGGCGAGCTGCTGGAGACCCTGCAGCGCCACGCAGGCGACACGGAGGTCGCGCTCAAGCTCCACAGCGGCTCGGTCGCCAAGGTCTTCGAGGTGCCCCATCCGGTGCGCATCACGCCGGATCTGTACGGCGAGCTGAAGGGTCTTTTGGGCCCGCAATGCCTCGGCTGAGGCCGCGGAACGCGCGTGACGCAGAGCGTCGCGCGCCATATCGGATCTCATCGGCGTCTCATGCGTCGTGAGTAATATCGGGTCGACGCGGGCCTCGGGAGCCCGCCGGAAGGAATGATCGTGACGGACGAGTACATCGACGAGAACAGACCTGAGGATGCTGCAGAAGCAGCGGCCGAGACCGACACGATCACCGCGGCGGACGAGGCCGTCGCGGATGACGCGGTCACCGCGGAGGAGCCGCCCCAGTACGGCGTCGGCCCGTTCTCGATCCGCGAGGTGGCGCTCGCCGGCGTCTGGCTGATCGCCTTCATCGCGTCGTTCTTCCCGGTCTACGGCGAGATCGGCAGCGGCCCCACGGTGTGGGGGAGCGGTATCGACTGGCTGCTCACCATCGGCGTGCCGACTGTCGCCGTGTTCCTCATCGTGCTGCGCCGACTGTCGCCGCAGGGGATCCGCCGCGTCGGCTCGCTCGGCATCGACCAGTTCGCGTCGGTCGCGTTCTCGGTGTCGACCGTGCTGTGGCTCGCCACCATCTGGACGTCCTTCATCACACTCTTCGGCCAGAACGTCTTCGCCGGAACGTGGGTCGTCTGGGTCGAGTTCATCATGATGCTCGCGGGCGTGTTCCTCACCGTCCTGGCGCCGTTCATCCCGCCGTTCAGCCAGGACTTCATCGGTCGCGCCGAAGTGCCCGCCCACCGCGTCGCACGCCCGGCCCGCCCCGTGGCGCCGCGCCCGGCTCCCGCTGTCGTTCCCGCCGCCGAGGCTGCCGGCCCGGTCTACGCCGACTACGCCGCACCCGCCGACGGTGCCGACGCCTCCGCCGACGATGTCTACGCCGCGCCTGCCGACGGTGCCGAGTCCACCGCGACGACCGCCTACGCGATCACCGAAACGGACGCGATCACCGACGGCGAGCCGGGGACGGATGCCGCCACCGCCGGGGGCGCAGCGGTCGCTGCGGCCGGTGCCGAGGCCATCGTGACGGAGGCCGCCGCCGACCCCGAAGCCGAGGCGCCCGTCGCCGTCGTGCCCGACCCCGACCCCGTGCCCGACCCCGAGCCCGAGGTCGAGCCCGCCGCCGTAGCGGAGGAGCCCGTCGTCGCGCCGCAGCACCAGGCGTTCTGGGCGCTCGTGCCTGAAGAGCGCGACATCGTCGACGAGATCGGCATCCCGGTGTTCCGCATCGGCCCGACCGCCTGGGCTCTGGTGATCGAGGACCGCGGCGCGGTGTTCGTGGTGCGCCACGAGGACGGTCGCATCGGCTACCTGCACGACGTCTCAGGCGTCACGCGAGGCTGAGGAGCAGCGCCCGCGCGGTACCGTAGACGGATGCTCCGGACGATCGATCTGCGCGGGCGCGCCCTGACGCCCGCCGAACTCCTCGCGACCGTTCCCCGCGCCACAGCGGCGCGGGAGGAGGCCTTCGCGACCGCGGCGCACATCGTCGACGACGTCGCCGCACGTGGCGAAGCGGCGCTGCGCGAGCAGGCCGAACGCTTCGATGGGGCCGTCGGCCACGACATCCGCGTGCCCGCCTCGCACCTCGACGAGGCGCTCGAGGCGCTCGACCCGGCGGTGCGCTCGGCCCTCGAGCGTGCGATCGCCCGCGTGCGGGAGGCGTCGGCCGCGCAGGTGCCGCCGCCGATCGTCACCGAGCTCGGTCCGGGCGCGCGCGTGCTGCAGCGCTGGCAGCCGGTGCGGCGCGTGGGGCTGTACGTGCCAGGCGGCAAGGCCGTCTATCCGTCGAGCGTCGTCATGAACGTCGTGCCCGCGCAAGTCGCGGGCGTCGCCGAGATCGCCCTGGCCTCGCCGCCGCAACGGGAGTTCGCCGGGCGCGTGCACCCCGTGATCCTGGGGGCGGCGAAGCTCCTGGGCGTCACAGAGGTGTATGCGATGGGCGGCGCCGGCGCCATCGGCGCCCTGGCGCACGGCGTGCCCAAGCTCGGCCTCGCACCGGTCGACGTCGTGACCGGCCCCGGCAACAACTTCGTCGCGGCCGCCAAGCGCGCCGTCGCCGGACTCGTGGGGACGGATGCCGAGGCCGGCGCCACCGAGATCCTCATCGTCGCCGACGACAGCGCCGACGCGCGGCTGGTCGCCGCCGACCTCATCAGCCAGGCCGAGCACGACGAACAGGCCTCCGCCGTCCTCGTCACGACCTCGGGGCGGCTGGCGCAGGACGTCCTCGAGGCGATCGGACCGCGCGCGGCAGCCACGCGCCACGCCGCACGCGTCGCCGCCGCCCTCGCCGGTCCGCAGTCGGCTGTCGTGCTGGTGGACGACCTCGCCACCGCGACGGCGTTCAGCAACGCGTACGCCCCCGAGCACCTCGAACTGCACCTTCAAGATCCGCGGCCGGACGAGTTCGTGCACGCGGGTGCGGTGTTCGTGGGGCCGGACTCGCCGGTCAGCCTCGGCGACTACCTCGCCGGAAGCAACCACGTCCTGCCCACCGGCGGCCAGGCGCGCTACTCGTCGGGGCTCTCGGCGGCGACCTTCCTGCGGCCGCAGCAGGTCATCGAGTACGATCGCGCCGCCCTCGCGGAGGTCCGTGACGCGATCGTGACGCTCGCCGAGGCCGAAGCCCTGCCCGCGCGCGGCGAGGCCGTCACCGCGCGGTTCGACGATGCATCTGCTTCTCC
>Ga0160453_100952_pt1 | contig 13645 bp, 11 predicted proteins | sample HID1971K_E6MG_FD_108228 | JGI IMG/M metagenome (GOLD analysis project Ga0160453, IMG submission 108228) | Enriched millipede-associated microbial communities from UW Madison campus, WI, USA - HID1971K_E6 MG | ecosystem: Host-associated > Arthropoda: Insects > Digestive system > Unclassified ...
AAGGCGGCGGCGCGCGGGGGGGCGCCCCCGAGCCCGGCGGGCAGGTGAAGCCGCGCCCGGCGGGCCCCCCCCCCCCCCCCCCCGCTCACACCCCACCCGCTCGTTGAGCGAGCGAAGCGAGACGAAGCGCCGCGAGCCGCCGATCGGACCCGGCCACGCCGCGAAAGAGGCGCGCAGCCGAGTCTCGAGAGCGTCTCACCACGTTTCGTCTCGCTCGTCCCTCGCTCGCTCAACGACCGGTGCTCCGCACCTCGCTCGCTCAACGACCGGTCCGCCGCACCTCGCTCGCTCAACGACCGGTGCTCCGTCCGTCGCGTCGCTCAACGCCACGGGGCCGTCGGGTCAGCCGCGCAGCGCGAGGACCAACGGCAGCACGGCGGTCGCCCCGGCGCGACGCAGCTCCCGGGCGGCGACGGTGAGCGTCCAGCCGCTGTCGACGCGGTCGTCGACAAGCAGTACCGGTCCGGCGGGAACGTCGAGACCCGCCGCCGAGAACCGGCCCCACACGCCCGCGACGCGGAACGCGCTGTTGCCGCCGGGCTGGCCGGTGGGCCCGCCGTCGACGAGGTCGAGCGCGCCAAGGTAGGGCAGGCGGCCGATCTCGGCGATCCCCCGCGCGAGGGAGTCCACGAGCTGTGGCTTCGTGCGCGAGGGCATCGCGACGACGGCGACCGGGCGGTTCTCCCACTTCCAATCGGCGAGGACGCGCACACACGCGCCGAGCACATTCTGGGGCACCGGCTGGTCGGTCGCTCCGGCGGCGAACAGCTCGCGCATCGCGCCACCCCAGCCGAGGTCGGTGAGGCGCGCGAGCGCGCGGCCCTCGCTCGCCTGCTCCTCCGCGGCGATGCGCCCCTTGACGGCCACTCCCAGCCGGTCGGCGCCGGTCGGCCACTGCCGCCGCGGATCGATCGGCACTCCGACTCGGTCGAGGGCGGCGGTGGCAGCCTCCGCCGCGGTCGCCGCGATCTCGCTCGGGAACCAGGTTCCCGCGCAGTTGTCGCAGCGCCCGCAGGGCGCGGCGGTGTCGTCGTCGAGCGAGCGCTGCAGGAACTCCATGCGGCAGCCGCCGGTCTCTTCGTACTCGATCATGTGCTGCTGCTCGGCGACGCGCTCGGCTGCGATGCGCCGGTAGCGCTCTTCGTCGTAGGTCCACGGCTCGCCGGTGGCGATCCAGCCGCCGCGCACGCGCCCGACCGCTCCGTCGACGTCCAGCACTTTGAGCAGCAGCTCCAGCGGTGTGCGCCGGATGTCGACGATCGCCTCCAGCGCGGGCGTCGACAGCGGCCCTCCCGCCTGCGACAGAGCGGACAGCACGCGTTCGGCACGCTCGCGGTCGGGCATCGACGCGGTCGCGAAGTAGTGCCAGATCTCGCGGTCCTCGGTGCCGGGAAGCAGCAGCACGTCCGCGGAGTCGGTCGCGCGCCCGGCGCGGCCGACCTGCTGGTAGTACGACACCGGCGACGACGGCGCGCCGAGGTGCACGACGAAGCCGAGGTCGGGCTTGTCGAACCCCATGCCGAGCGCGCTCGTCGCGACGAGAGCCTTGACGCGATTGTCTTTCAGCATCGCCTCCGACTCCTCGCGCTCGTCGGTGTCGGTCTGCCCGGTGTAGGCGCGCACGTCGTACCCGCGATCGCGCAGCAGCCGAGCGGTGTCGTTCGCCGCGGCCACGGTGAGCGTGTAGATGATGCCCGATCCCGGCAGGTCGCCGAGGTGGCTGATCAGCCAGGCGAGCCGGCTGGGCGAGTCCGGCAGGCGCAGCACGCCCAGTCGCAGCGACGCGCGGGCGAGCGGGCCCCGGATCGTGAGCACACCGGGAGCCGAGACACCTGTGCTGAGCGAGGCACGAGACGAAGCATCCGCCTCCGTCCCGGCGTCGAGCTGCTCGGCGACATCGGCCACGACCCGGCTGTTCGCAGTGGCGGTCGTCGCGAGCACCGGCACCCCGGATGGCATGCGCGCGATGAGCTCGCGCAGCCGCCGGTAGTCGGGGCGGAAGTCGTGCCCCCAGTCGCTGATGCAGTGCGCCTCGTCGACGACGAGCAGTCCGATGCGGGCGACGAGCTGGGGCAGCTGCTCATCGCGGAACGAGGGGTTGTTCAGACGCTCGGGCGAGACCAGCAGCACATCGACCTGGTCGGCGTCGAGCTGCGCGAGCACGTCGTTCCACTCATGGGCGTTCGTCGAGTCGATCTTGACGGCGCGGACGCCCGCGCGTGCGGCGGCGGCGATCTGGTCGCGCATGAGCGCGAGCAGCGGCGACACCAGCACGGTCGGCCCCGCGCCACGCCGGCGGAGCAGGAGGGTCGACACGAAGTAGACCGCCGACTTGCCCCACCCGGTGCGCTGCACGACGAGGGCTCGGCGACGATCGTCGACGAGCGCCTGGACCGCCTCGAACTGCCCGTCGTGGAAGTCTGCGTCGTCGCGCCCGACGAGCGCGCGCAGCACGTCGAGGGCTTCGGTGCGGGTGTCGGTGGTGGCTGTCACGCGTTCCACCCTGCCCCATGCCGCTGACATCCGCGGCCCCTGTACCGCCCGGCTGTGGACCTCCCGGCCGCCGCCGGCCGATCCGCCGACTGGGGAGGAGCCGCCGACCGGAGAGGAGCCGCAGCCGTGCTACCGTGGCCGCGACGGAGGGAGGCCCCGTGTTCGACGCCATCGGCATCACACTGCGCGCCCTCGTCGAGGTGCTGGCGGCGGTGCTCCGCCCCGCGGTCGACCTGATCGCCGCCACCGCCCGCCCGCTGTTCGAGACGGCGCCGCTCACCGGCGACACGGGTGCGCTCGTGCTCGCGGTCACGCTCGTCGCCGCGCTCGCCGTGCTGGCCGTCGCGATCGCGCTGTTCCGCGCTCCGACGCGCACCTCCTCCGCCGGAGCGCACCCGCACCGGGCGATCTCCGACGCGACGCGACTCACCGCCTCGCACCCCGACGCGCCGGGTCACTCCCGTCCGCGCGCACCCGGTCTCGCGGCCCTGGCCGCGTAAGCCTGCCGTTCACCTCGCCCTTCCTCTACGCCGGCGCGAGGCATCCCCGCATGGGTCCCGTCGTGTCGCGACCGCGTGATATCGCGACACCTCCGGCCCCATCCGCGTAGGCGAACCCCCGCAGAGGGGGCCCGGGATGCCGTATCCCGATGCCGACACGACACCATGGGCCCCCTGTGACCGGTGCCTTCGCGGCCGCATGCCACGAACCGCCACCGGACGAAACGGACACACCCTTGGACCTCTATGCCTTCCCACCCGTCGCCGCGATCCTCGACGCGACCTATGCCCTGCTCATGCACCTCATCGCGCTGCTCGAGCCGGTGGCCGGAACCGCGGCGGCCGCGGCATCCGTCATCCTCCTGACCCTGCTGGTACGCGCCGCACTCATCCCCGTGGGCATCTCGCAAGCGAAGGCCGAGCAGACCCGCAGCCGGCTGGCGCCGAAGCTGCGCGACCTTCAGAAGCGCCACAAGCGCGACCCCGAGCGGTTGCAGCGCGAGACCATGAAGCTCTACGCCGACGAGAAGACGTCGCCGTTCGCCGGATGCCTGCCCATGCTCGCGCAGGCGCCGGTCGTCGCGATCGTGTACGCGCTGTTCCTGCATCCGGCCATCGCGGGCCATGCCAACACGCTGCTGACCCACCAGCTGCTCGGCGTGCCGCTCGGGCTCAGTGCGGTCGGCGCGGTGACGTCGGGCGCAGCGACCCTCGCGACCGTCGGCGTGTTCGCGGGCGTGATCGCGATGATCGTCGTGGTGGCCGAGCTGACGCGGCGCGCGTTCCGCCCGCAGATCGACGGATCCCTGGATGCCTCACCCCTCGCCGGCGCCGGCATGGCGCGCCTGGCCGGGGCCCTGCAGTTCACGACCGCGGTGTTCGCGCTGTTCGTGCCGCTCGCCGCGGCGCTCTACCTCGCGACGACCGTGGCGTGGACGCTCGTGCAGCGCGTCGTGCTGCGCCGGCGCTTCCCGCTCGCGACGACGTGACGTGGCGCCGATCAGCCCTGGGCAGCCTCCGCGACCTCGGGGCGCGGCATCCGGTCGCCCGCCGCGGCGGAGCGACGCTGCGCGGTTCCGAGCGCCAGGAAGAGCAGCACCATGCCCGCGGCGAGCAGGATGTGGCCCATGCCCGCGATCCCGGCGATCATCTTCGACGACTCCTGCCCGAGCACGGTCAGCGAGCCCTGCCAGATCAGCATCGCGGAGGTGACGATCACGCCGGCGTTGTAGACCCAGAAGAACCAGGGGAACAGCTTCGACGCCGACAGCGTGAACACCTTCTCCAGCACCAGGACGATCAGCAGGATGATGAAGCCGAGCGTCAGCAGATGGGTGTGGGCGAGGCCGAGTTGCGTGGACCCTCCCTCGGGGAAGTCGTTGAGCTTCGTGAACTCGCGGTAGAACAGGCCGGACGCGACTCCGGCGATCATGTAGGCGAAGGCGGCGTAGTACAGCTTGCGCATGGCGATCCTCTCGATGGTCCTTCCAGCCTCGCCGCGCACCGCCGGCACCGGATCCATCGAACGGTTGATCTCCTACTCAGCCGGCGCTTCGCGCGGTGTCGCGTGCATCGCGGACGGGATCGCGCCGCGCGGCCACGCGCAGCCGCATCGCTCCCACGAGCCCGAGCAGGAGGAACACCGAGGCCACCAGCAGCGCCCACCTCGTCGCATCCGCGAAGCCCACGGCGAGGGCGTCGACGACGGCCGGCGTCTGATCACCGAGCGGGCTGGACGTGCCCTGTTCGCGCAGCTGCGCGATCGTGGTGCCCGCCGACTGACGTGTCGCCTCGGCGACGCTGTCGGCCGCCGTGCCCGAGAATCCCGCCGAGCCCAGCGATGCCGGCAGCGTCAGCGCGAGGGCGATCGACAGCGCCGCGCCGGCGAACGCCGTGCCGAGGGCCGACCCGACCTGCCGCACCGTGCTCTGGGTCGCCGAGCCCTGGCCGGACTGCGCGACGGGCACGTCGCGCAGGACCGTGCCGGTCAGCTGAGCGGATGCCAGTCCCAGACCCAGTCCGTAGATCACGAGCGGCAGCGCCACCAGCCAGCCCGGCGTGGTCGCTGCGACGACCAGGGCGACGATCACGACGCCGACGACCTCCAGTCCGAGACCGATCAGCACCGTGCCGGGGGATCCGAAGCGGGCGGCGACGTGTCGCGCGGCGGCGCCTGATGCGAACGCGCCGAGTGCCATCGCCGCCAGCACGAGACCGGCGCCCATCGCGTTCAGGCCGAGCGCGTTCACGAGGTACAGGGGCAGCACGAAGATGATCGCGAACTCGCCGACGGCGACGGCCCCTGCCGTGACGTTCCCCCACGTGAAGGTGGGCAGCCGGAACAGTGCCAGGTCGAGCAGCGCGGATCGGCCGTTGCCCGCACGATGACGCTCCCACAGCACGAACAGCACGAGCGCGACCGCCGCGATGGCCAGCGTGATCGGGATCACCGAGATCGGGGCATCCGCGGGCCATACCCAGCCGAACAGCTGGAACTCCGCCTTCGGCGCCCACCAGCCGAGCTCGGGCCCCTCGATCACCGAGAAGACGAGCGCTCCGAAGCCGATGGCCGATAGCAGCGCCCCGTCCACGTCGGCGCCCGGCCCGGGCGTCTCGCCCCTGGTCTCGGGTACGACCAGCAGCGCCGCGACGAGCACGAGCGCGCCCAGCGGCACGTTCACGAGGAAGATCCACTGCCACGACGCGTACTCGGTGAGTGCACCGCCGGCGAGGGGTCCGACCGCGGCCGCTCCCGAGATGACCGCACCCCAGACGCCGAATGCGGCGGCGCGGTACCGCCCCCGGAACACCGCGTTCACGGTCGACAGCGTCGACGGCATGATCAGCGCCGCGCCGACGGCCTGCACGGCGCGCGCGCCGATGAGCGGACCGGATGCCTCGGCCATGGCCGCCAGCACGCTCCCGGCCATGAACACGACGAGGCCCGCGATGAAGAGCCGCTTGCGCCCCCACCGGTCGGCCAGCCGCCCGGTCGACAGGAGCAGCGCGGCCAGGATGGCCGCGTACAGGCTGCTGACCCATTGCGCATCGGTCAGATCCATGTCGAGGTCGGAAATGATGTCAGGCAGCGCGACGCCGACGATCGTGCCGTCCAGCACGATCATGCCGAGTCCGATCGAGAGGACCGCGAGGGCGAGCCAGTCGCGGCGGGTCGGCGCGACGCCGTCTGCGGCGGTGGTCATAGGATGCCTCTCTCCTGGGCGACCGCGACGGCCCGCGACCTGTTGTCGACGCCGAGCTTGCCGAAGATGTGGACGAGATGCGTCTTCACGGTGGCCTCGGTCACGAACAGCGTCTTGGCGATCTGGGGGTTGGACGCGCCGGTCGCGAGGAGCCGCAGCACGTCGAGCTCGCGGTCGGTGAGGCGCACGCGGGGTGCGCGCAGCACCTGTACGACGCGGGCGCTGAGCTCCGGGGTCAGCGCGAGGCGACCGGCGGCCGCGTCGTGGACGGCGCGGACGATCGCGTCGGGCGGCGCGTCCTTCAGCACGTAGCCGGACGCACCGGCCTCGATCGCGCCCAAGATCTCGGCGTCGCGGTCGAACGTCGTGAGGATGACGATCGCGGGCGCCGGGTCGAGCGCGCGCAGCGCCGCCGTCGTCTGGACGCCGTCAGCGCCCTCGCCCAGGCGCAGGTCGCACAGCACGACGTCGGGTTCGAGGTGGCGGGCCAGCGTCACGGCCTCCTCGCCCGTGGCCGCCTCGCCGACAACCTCGACGCCGCTCGTCGGCGTGAACAGCGACCGCACCCCGGCACGTACGATCGGGTGGTCGTCGACGATCAGCACGCGCAGCCCGCTCATCGCCCCGCTCCCGTCGCGATGGGCACGGACGCCGACAGCGCCGCGCCCTCACCCGGAGCGCTCTCGACGTCGAGCGTCCCCCCGAGCTCGCGCAGGCGCTCGCGGATCGCGCGAAGGCCGTAGCCGCCTTCGGGTCCTGCGGCGCGCGACGTCCATCCGCCGGCGTCGAAGCCGACCCCGTCGTCGACGACGTCCAGCCGCACGGAGTCTCCCCCGTCGGCCAACGTCACCACCACGCGATGCGCGCGCGCGTGCAGCCGCACGTTGGCGAGGGCGGACTGCGCGGTGCGCAGCAGAGCGACCTCGGCGGCCACCGGCAGCGGCGGGAAGTCGGCGTCGACGCGCAGCTCGGTGGCCACGGCTGTCTCGTCCTGCAGGCGCACGAGCATGCGACGCAGCGCGTCGGCGAGCGCCGCACCCTCCAGCTCGGCCGGCATGAGCGCATCGACGATGCGACGCGTGTCGGCCAGACCTTCCCGTGCGAGCTCGCCGATCTGCGAGAACGCCCGGGCCGCGGCATCCGTCCGGTCCGGCCCCGCGCCGGCCGACGCCGCGAGCATGCCGATCGAGGTGAGACTCTGCGCGACGGTGTCGTGGATGTCGCGCGACAGGCGGGTGCGCTCGGCGATCGCGCCGGCGTCGCGCTGGGCGAGGGCGAGCTCGTCCTGCAGCGCGGCCGTCTCGTGCTGCGCGGCGATGAGCGACGCGATCAGCCGCTGCCGCTCCCGCCCGTCGCGGACGAGCTCGAGGTAGCCGCGCGAGATCCCGAGGGCGAAGACGCCGCCCACGGCCGGGCCGATGACATTCGCGTAGCTAGTCGTGCCGGTGTGGATCAGCGGAGCGGCGACCACGACGAGCAGGACGACCAGGCTGAACAGGATCGCCCACCGCATGCGCATGACGAAGCCCGCGAGCAGCCACAGCGGGAACGCGAGCCACACGAACTCCGGCGAGATGGCGACCGCGCCGACCCAGATGAGCGCCAGGCCGACGAGCCAGCCGGCGGCAAGCGCACGGTCGCGCGTGCGCTCACTCAGCAGCAGACCGCCGAAGTACCAGCCGGCGAACACGACCGACACCGCGACGACCCACGGCACCGGGGTGCCGTCGGCGACGGCGCGGACCGCGCCGATCACGATGAGCGCTGCCGTGATGACGGACTGCCCGACCCGGATCGAGCCGACCAGTCCCGGCCACGACCGCACCGTTGCCGGCGGCGGGTCCTCGGCGTCAGCCGACGGGCTCGCGGAGAGCTGAGACATCCCCGGGCACCCCCTCCTGTGGATCGCGATCGCCGCCGCCGTGGGAGCTCGAGATCCGCCCCGGCCACCACATGCGGTCACCGACGAGCGAGAACAGCGCAGGCACGACGAGGGTGCGCACGACCAGCGTATCGACCAGCACGCCGACGCCGACGATGAGCCCGAGCTGGCCGAGGGTGACCAGCGGCAGCAGTCCGAGCGCCGCGAACACACCGGCCAGGACGATCCCCGCGCTCGTGATCACCCCGCCCGTGGCGGCGACCGCGTTCACCATGCCGGGCCGGGCGCCCACGGTCGCGGCCTCGGCACGTGCCCGGTGCACGAGGAAGATCGTGTAGTCGACACCCAGCGCGACCAGGAACAGGAACGCCAGCAGCGGCACCTGCAGATCCAGCGCCGTCCACCCGAAGAGGACGCGGCCGAGCAAGGCACCGGCGCCGATCGCCGCGGTAGCGCTGAGCGCATTGACGAGCAGCAGCACGAGCGGCGCGACCAGGGCTCGCAGCAGGATCATCAGCACCGCCAAGGTCACCAGCAGCACCAGCGGCGCGATCACGACGAAGTCGTGCACGTTGGCGTCGCGGGCATCGAGCGCCTGCCCGGCGGGTCCGCCGACGAGGGCCGAGCCTGACGCGGTTTGCGCGGCATCCCTCACCTCACGCACCAGCTGCAGGCTCTCCGGCGAGCCGGGTTCGGCGTCGCCGACGACGAGGAGCTTCACGAGGGCGTCGTCGTCGCTCTCGGCCACGACGACCGTCCGCTCGACACCGGCGACGTCGTCGATCGCCGCGGTGACGGCATCCGCGTCGGCCGAGTCGGCGATCACGACCATCGGCTCCGCCTCGCCCGGCGAGAAGTGGTCGCCCAGCACCTCTAGTCCGATCGCCGACTCGGACGGCACACGGAACCGCTCGGCCTGGGTCAGCCCGAGATGGGTGCCGACGAGTCCCGTCGCCGCGACCGCGAGCAGCAGCAGCCCCGCCACGACCGGCAGCACCGGACGGGCGACGACCCGCGCCCCCAGCGCGCGCCACGCCCCGACGCGCTGCACCGGCCGCCCGGGACGGGGGACGAACGGCCAGAACACACCGCGACCGCACACCGCGAGCGCGGGAGGCAGCACCAGCAGCACCGCGGCGAGTGCGATCAGCAGGCCGACGGCCGATGCGATGCCCAGACCGCGGGTGCCGGGGACGACCGCGAGCAGCAACGTCAGGAGCGAGACCACCACGGTGGCGTTGGACGCCACGATCGCCGGCAGGCTCGCCCGCCACGCCCGCGCCAGTGCGGCACGGTGGTCGTCGTGGTGCAGGAGCTGCTCGCGGTACCGCGACACCAGCAGAAGGGCGTAGTTCGTCCCCGCGCCGAAGACGAGCACGCTCACGATGCCGGTGTCGAACTGCAGTTCGAGGGCGGTGCCGAGGGCCGCCGTGGCCTTGCTGGCGAGCTGGTCGGCGAGCGCGACGACCACGAGCGGCACGAGCCACAGCACGGGCGAACGGTAGGTGAGGATGAGCAGCACGGCGACGATCACGATCGTCACGAGCAGCAGCGTGAAGTCGGCCCCGTCAAAGGCGGCCGCGACATCGACGCCGAACGCCGCGCCGCCGGTCACCTGCACGGAGACGCCGTCGAGAGGGTGGTCGGCGGCGACGGCGCGGATGCCGTCGACGGCGTGCTCGGCGGCGTCGTCCTCGTCGCCGATCGACAGCGTCGACTGGATGACGGCCGCCTCGCCGTCCGCGCTCGGGAAGGGGCCTGCCGACGCCGCACCGGTCTCCGCATCGATGGCCACCGCCAGCGCCGTGAGGTCGGCGAGGTCGTCTGCGGTCAGGGCCGCACCGTCGGCGCGGCTCGCGACGACCAGCAGCGCCTGCTCGTCGGCATCCGGGAACTCCTCCGACAGCGCCGCGACCTGACCGCTCTCGGACTGCGACGGCACCGGATCGCTGCCGGCGGCGAGGTCGGCGCGCCCGAACACGCCGATCAGGGCGACGAGCGCGAGCACGCCGAGCGCGAGCGAGATCCAGGCGCCTCGACGAGAGGTCAGCCCAAGGGACAGGGAGTCGATGAACCGGTGCACGCCTCCACTCCACTCGCCCGCGTGCGCCGGCGCGTCGCGCGCCCGACCGACCCGCAGGTCAACCGATCGATGGATGCCGGCAGCCGCTCAGTCGCGGCGCGGATGCAGGACCCCGCTCACCGCCCCCAGTGCCGCGCCGACGAGCGTGTCGACGACCCGCTCGGTCGCGACGGCGACGGTGTCGACCGCGCCTGTCGCGGCGCCGGTGAGCAGCAGCACGAGCGGCGTGATGAACACCAGCGCGAGAGCGTAGTTGCGCACCACGAACAGCTCGATCGTGAACTGCAGCACGCCGAGCACGAGCGCCAGCCACAGCGCCGGGATCGGCAGCGGTGCCAGCAGCAGATAGACGCCGGCGCCGATGATCGTGCCGATCATGCGGTGCATCCCCCGGGTCAACGCCGCCCGGCGGTCTGCGGCGACGCCGATCACCGCGATCGCGGCGCCCACGATCCAGTACGCGCGTTCGGGGTCGAGCACAAGGCCCAGGGCGATGCCCACGACGGTCACGATCGCCACCCGGGCGACCAGCATCCGCTCGCCGTCGGGCCATGCCGGTCCGGGCAGGATCTCGCGCAGCGGCCGTGCGACGACCCGACGTCTGCTGGGCAGCGTCAGCGGGGCGAGCGACACCAGAGAGGCGAAGAGGATGCCGCACCCCACCGTCACGACGTAGACGCCGGCATCCGCCCCCGAGGCGACGATGTGCGACGACAGCCCGTAGACGAGCACCACGAAGAGGGGCCCGGGCGGGCCGACGCGGAAGCCGAACATCGCCGCGGCGGCCGCGATCGCCACGACGGCGAGGCCGACGAGCGTCGCGGCCTGCGACGGTCCGGCGAGCGCCCCGAGCAGCGCCGCCGCCATCAGCCCGCCGGCGAGGAACGGCACGACGCGCACGCGTTCGATCACGGGCAGGTGCGTGCCGTACAGCGCGACGAACGCGCCGGTCGCAGCCTGGAACCCGAGCTCGGGGCGCCCGAGCAGCGACATCAGCGCGATGGGCACCGCCATCGCGATCGCGGCACGAAGCCCGATCGGCCACCGCGGCCCAGGAGACGGAGCGAGGCGGATCAGGCTCGCCATCGCGTGCTTCAGGTCGGCCGCGAATCTGCGACCGCGGTTGTGGCGCGGCATCCGGTCTCCTCTCCCCCTCCATCCTCCCGCGGCGGAGCCGGCACCATCGCCCGGACACGGGCGCCGAGCGCCGGGTCGGCGCCGGTCGGCCACCGGACGGGCACCGGACGGGCACCGGACGGGCACCGGACGGAGTTTTCCACAGCCCGCTCGAACCCCGGGCGCCGTCAGGACGGCTCGGACTACCGTCGCCCTATGAGCAGCCCTGACGACCCCACTGACAGGCCTCCGCCCGCACCGATCGCCGAGCCTGGCGAAGGCACCGATGAGGCAGACACCGACATCGCGCCGCCGGTGTATCTGACGCCGCTGGAGGTGTACCGCCGCGTACGCCACGAGGTCCTGATCGGAGTCTTCGCCGGCGTGCTGGCGTCGGGCCTCGCGGCCGGGATCGGGATCGCGCTCGCGTTCCTTCTCGCTGGATTCCTCGGCCCGATCATGACCTGCGCCGTCGCCGCGGCACCGTTCGCGGTGCTGCTCGTCAGGGCGGGGCTGATGCTGCGGTCAGCCGACAGCAGGCCGTTCGGGGCGGGGATGCTGGTCGCCGGGGTGACCGTGTGCACGGTGCTGGCGGTGATCTCGTCCTCACTCTCGAGTGGGCGTTGACCTCGTGTCAACCTAGAACTTCCATATGGAGGTTTTCGTCCCACATCTCGGTATCATCAGGGCTATGACCTCCTCGTCCGCCGACGCGCCCCGCTCCCAGGGCCGCTACGCGAAGGGCATCGCCCGACGTCAGGAGATCCTCGACAAGGCCATCGAGGTGTTCGCGAAGCGCGGTTCGCAGAAGACCAGCCTGCGCGCGATCGCGCAGGAGGTCGGGGTGACGCACGCGGCCCTCACCCACTACTTCGGGTCGCTTGAAGAGCTGCTCGTCGCGGTCTACCGCGAGTCGGAGCGCAAACCCAGCATCGAGAAGCATGCTCCGCCGGTGGACTCGAGCCCGGCTGCGGCGATGCAGCTCGCTGCCGACGAGAACCGGGCGATCCCCGGTCTCGTGCAGCTGTACTCGACGCTCGTCGCAATGGCGCTGGAAGACAACCACCCTGCCGCGCAGCAGTTCGCGACGGACCGGTTCGCCCGGTTGCGCGACAACATGGGAGAGCAGGTGCGCGGGCTGCAGGCATCCGGCCACGTGCGCGCCGACCTCGACCCGACGCTGGTCGCCGCTCTCGTGATCGCCGCCTCCGACGGTCTGCAGACGCAGTGGCTGCTCGATCCGTCCGTCGACCACGAGGCCGCGCTCGAGATGCTCGACCGCCTGCTGCGCGGCGGCCCCGCGGCCTGACCCGCGCTGGATGCCGGGCCGCCGGCATCCACTCCCCTCCGGCCCCATGTCGAGAACGTGCGTCCTCGCCGACGACGTACGTCTGCGCGGACAGCGGGCGTGGTCGGCGAGAACGTGCGTCGTCGACGATGGATGCCGGGCGCCGAGCCCGACGCCGAGACCGCGGGCCCGTCGGCACTCGGCCGGCGGACCCGCGGTCAGCAGCGATACTCAGAGCGTCGCGGCGAAGGGGTCGAAGCCCTCGGGCAGCAGCGGCACCGGTGCGACGGTGCTCTCGACGACGACGGTCGTGCCGCTCGCGGCCGCCTCCTGCGCGGAGAGCAGGATGTCGAGCACGTGAAACCCGAGCTCGCCCGAGGCAACGTGCGGCCGGCCCTCGGCGATCGCGCGCACCATGTCGAGCGCGCCGAGACCTCGGCCGACCTGGACGTCGGCATGGGCGATCTCGATCCACTCCTGCTCGAACGACATGCCGTCGCGGATGACGCCCAGCGGCTTGACGTACGCGATGCGGCCCGTGAACTGGTTCGGGTCGGGGATCACGATGGTGCCCTCGGTGCCGTGGATCTCGACGATGCCGTGACGCTCGAGCGCGGAGTCGAAGCTCAGCAGGCTCTGTGCCTGGGCGCCCTGCTCGAAAGCCGTCACGATCTGGATCGTCGACGGCACCTCGACGGGGAACGTCGTCCCCGCGTTCGGACCGGTGTGGATCTGACGCTCTTCGAGCGCCTTCGTGCCGACGGCCGCGACGCGGTCGACCGGGCCGAGCAGGCTCACGAGTGCCGAGAAGTAGTACGGCCCCATGTCGAGCAGCGGGCCGGCGCCGTTCGCGAACAGGAACGCCGGGCTCGGGTGCCACAGGTCGGGGCCCTGCGTCTGGAACGTCGTCAGGGCGAAGAGCGGACGTCCGATGAGGCCACCCTCGATCGCCCGACGTGCTGCCTGGAAGCCGGGGCCGAGCAGGGTGTCGGGCGCGGAGCCGACCCGCAGGCCCGCTTCGTCGGCCTCGCGCAGCAGTTCGGCGGCACCGACGCGGTCCAGGCCCAGCGGCTTCTCGGT
>Ga0160453_100960_pt1 | contig 13496 bp, 9 predicted proteins | sample HID1971K_E6MG_FD_108228 | JGI IMG/M metagenome (GOLD analysis project Ga0160453, IMG submission 108228) | Enriched millipede-associated microbial communities from UW Madison campus, WI, USA - HID1971K_E6 MG | ecosystem: Host-associated > Arthropoda: Insects > Digestive system > Unclassified ...
CGGGTTCGCCGATGTGCGCATCGCCTCGCTCACGATCAACTACCGCACACCGGGCGAGGTCATGGCGGAGGCCGAGCCCGTGATCCGCGCCGCGATCCCCGATGCGAACGTGCCCACGTCGATCCGCTCGACCGGCGTGCCCGTGCTCCACGCCCAGGCGCCGGAGCGCGACGGCATCATCGATGAGTGGCTCGCCGCCCACCCCGAGGGCACCGCCTGCGTCATCGGCGACCCCTCGTTCGTCGCACGGGAGCGCGTGCGATCCCTCACGCCCGAGCTCGCGAAGGGCCTCGAGTTCGACCTCGTCGTGCTCGTGGAGCCGTCGGAGTTCGGCGAGGGGATCGAGGGCGCGGTGGACCGCTACGTGGCGATGACGCGGGCCACGCAGCGGCTCGTGGTGCTGGAGGGATAGCGACCGGGCACGGATGCCGCTGCCCGGCGTATCTGCGACGCCGCCCGGCGTCTCTCCCCTGTGTGAGCGATGACGTCGAAGAGGAGGCGACCGAGGCCGTCGAGGCCGCGGATCGGGAGACGCGCGGGTCGCTCGTGCGCTCGCTCCTCGCCGTCGTGGCCAACGTCGGTGTGCTGACCGCTCTGCTCGTGTACTTCGGCTGGGTGCGCAGCGACCAGATGGCGAAGATGCTCGGCATCGACGAGGCGATCCTCGGGATGACGGTCGACGACTACGTCCGCCGCAGCGTGCAGCCGGTCGTGCTGCTCCCGATCTGCGCGGCGATCGCCGGTCTCGCGTGGGTGTGCTTCGATCAGTGGCTCCGCCGCCGCCGCACACGGTTCGGGAACGACGATCGCATCGTCACGTGGGCGGCGCGATGGATGTGGCTCGTCGCCATCGGCGTCTTCGCGCTGGGCCTGCTCCTCGGGCTGGTCGGCTACGCGGTGACATTCATCGCGGCCCCCCTCGTCTGCGCGGGGGGAATGCTCCTGCTGCTCTACGGACTGATGCTGCGCGGCGGACTGCGGGACGCGGTGAGATTCGCGCCGATGACCGAGGGCGTGCTGCGGGGCGCGATCGCGATCCTCGTCGCGATCGGGCTGTTCTGGTCGGCGATGAACTATGCGACGGTCGAGGGCACCGAGCTCGCCCGCGACTTCCCCAACCAGATCGAGACCCTGCCGGGGGTGATGGTCGACAGTGCGGCGCCGCTCGACATCGTCTCTCCGGGGGTCGACGTCACGTGCGCCGGGTCCGGCGAGGACCTCCGCTACCGATATCGCGGACTGCGCCTGCTCGAGTCGACGGGCGGCAACTACTTCCTCATCTCCGACGACTGGACCTTCGACTACGGCGTCGTCGTCATGCTCCCCGACGACGGCGACGGCCTGCGGTTCACCTTCGTGCGGGATGTCTACGGGGTCGCCGATGCCGGGGGCTTCGGTCCGTGCACGGCGGTCACGTCGGAGGTCGCAGACCAGGGCTGAGGTATCTCCCCCGCGATTTCCCCCTCCACAACAGCAGATCCTCGACGAGGGAGGGAAGCGATGTCTCCGACAAGAACCACTCCGAAGCGATCGCTCGCGATCGGATCCGCCTTCGCGGTCGCGGTCGCCCTCGGACTTTCGGGGTGCGGCGAATACTCACCGGTGGCGCCCGAGAAGGAGAAGCCGCCTGCGGCGCAGCGAGACGAAGACTCCCGCGACGACGCACATCGGACGAATCCGGAACAGCCGGACGTGCCGGGCGGGATTCCGGATGCTGCGCCCCCGACATCGCCGCCGAGCGCCGACGCTCAGCAGCCGGGTTCGGGAGGGGGCACCACCCCGGGGAGCCGGCAGGGCGGTGGCGGCGGCTCGGGCGGGAACGGCGGATCGGGGGGATCCGGCGGTTCCGGCGGAGGCGGCTCGGGCGGAAACGGCGGTCAGCCTGAGCCACGCGTCTACGCGTGGGGGCTTCCGCTGAGCGACACGAGCCCGAACGACTTCCTGGATGGTCCGGCGTACGCAAAGCTGGCGGGCGGAGACTGCGACGGCGCCGCCGGATACCTCTCGGCCGAAAACCTGACCAACGATCCCAAGTTCGGCGTGTTCCACATGAAGACCCCGCGCTACGTCGTCCTGCTGTCCGCAGGCGTTGCCATGTGCCGCTCCGCGTTCGACGAGGCCAGGGCCAGCTACTTGTCTGCGATGAACCAATGGGGCACTCAGGGGCTGGACAACCCGTCGCATCCCTTTGCCGGGACCTCCGGAGGTGCCAGGGTGACGCCGCCGTGGCGGCGCGGCTACCGTGAGCCAGAGTGCGACCTGTACCGGGCCTTGACGTACTCGCTCACCGGCGTCGCGGCCGACAGCCTCCAGTGCCCCGGCGGTCTCCGGCCCGTCCACCACTACGTCGAATACACGACCGTGATCCTGGTGGAGACCGAGACCCCGGGGGTGTTTGAGAAGCGGGAGGTGAAGGTGATCGTGTGGGACAACCCGCTGACATCCGACGATGAGAGCCTCACCCCACCTGAGCATTGGAACAGCGCGCCGGGTACCCCGGGAACGTCGCCCGAGGAGGGGAGGAATAACACCGGCGACCCGGATGACGAATTCGACGTCCCGCCGGCACCGCCCGACGCCGATGCTGACGCTCCAGCCGAGGTGGGTGCGGAGGCTGCCGGGGCCGTGGCGGGCGCCGAGGAGCTCACCGCTGCAGCGGATCCGGTCGAGCCTGCCGCGGCCGATGCTGCGGCGGTCGAGCCTGCGGCCATCGAGCATCCGCCGGTCGAGGGCAGTGCGCCCGAGCCGGCCCCCGGCGATGCCGAGCCGGCGGAGGAGCAGCCCGAGGCCGAGGCATCCGTCCCGGCTGCAGAGCCGCCCGCGCCGCCCGCGGAGCCGGCGACGCCGCCGGAGACCGCCGAGCCGCCGGCCACCCCGCCGGCCGAGAGCGAGGTCCCGGCGCCGCCGGCGCCGTAGACGGGGCGACTCTCAGGAGCGGCCTCGGCGCGACCCGGCCCGGGCGCGTCGTCGGCTCACCGCGTCCACACCGGGAGTTCGATCCGGGTGCCCTCGGCGCCGCCGTGCGCGATCAGCTGGTGGGCGACGACGGTGACGGGTGCCGCGGCGGCCGGATCCCCCGTGCCCGGGTTGCGCGCGTAGCGCGGGTGCGCTCCCGAGCTCACCTGGATGCCGATCCGATGACCGGGCGCGAAGCGGTGGAACGTCGGCCACAGGGGCACCGCCACGTCGCGGAACCCGTCCGTGTCGACTTCGGGGTCGGTCGGGGCCGTGCCGATCGAGCCGATGCGGCGGATGCCGTCGCACACCGTCAGCGACCGCCCGTCGGGGTGCACATCGGTGATGCGGACGAACACGTCGAAGCTCGGCGCACTCGAGCTGATCCGCACCCGCGCGATCGGCTCGCCGGCGAGATCCACCGGCGCGATGAGCCTGTCGGAGCGGAAGGTCACGACGTCGTCGCGCTTCTCATGCTCGGCGTTGTCCACCGGTTCCGTCTTCGGCAGCAGGCTCGGTCCGCCGAGTGCCGGTGTCGGCTCATCTGGGTCGTACGTGAACGCGGTCGTGCCGGCGGGTGCGGCATCCGTCGACAGCCCTCCCCCGGCGCGGGCGAACCACTCCTGGGCCGTCGAACCCTCGGGAGGCCACACCGCGAGATCGTGCCACTGATCGGCGCCGGTCTGGAAGGCGTGCACCGGCGCAGGACGGTCCCAGGCGTCGCCGCGGAACGTCTCTTTGAGGAAGGCGACGGTGTCGCGGTGGGCGGGCGCGGCCTTTCCGCGCGAGATGTGCCCCCAGGGTCCGACCGTGAGACGGGGCGGGTTGCCCGCGTCGACGAGCTGGCGGTAGTTGCGCAGCTGCGACGGCAGGAAGATGTCGTACCACCCCGTCACCATGAGGATCGGAGCCGTCACCTCCGGCACCGAGGCGGTGTGCGACTGCTGCGTCCAGTACTCGTCGGTCAGCTTCTCGTGCGCCACCCAGTCCTGGTACCAGCGGATCGGATGCCCCGTCGCGGCCGAATCGCCCGCACTCAGCGGCAGCACGTCGAACGCCTTCTCCAGCTTCGGGTCGGGCAGCAGCATCCCGAGGAGCGCGGTGCCGCCGCGTTCCATGCGGTCCATCATGCGGCTCCAGCCGAGGGCGTTTCGGAGGGAGTAGGCGCCGTTGTCCCACGTGATGGCACCGAAGTCCGGCATCGTGATCTGCAGCACGAGCGCCTCGGGCGCGTTCGCGGGATCGTCGCGCTGCATCTTCGCCGCGACCGCCCACTGCGTGTAGCCCATGTAGCTCTCCCCGAAGGTGGCGAGACGGCCGGTGAACCAGGGCTGCTGCCGCACCCAGCGATGCGTCGCGATGCCGTCGCGCTGCTCGTCGACCTGCGGATGGAAGACCCCGCCCGAGCCCCACGTGCCCCGACAGCTGACGAACACGACGGTGAACCCCTCGTACGCGAGCACGCGCGCCGCGCCGCCGAGCGTTCCGCTGCGCCCGTACGGTCCGCGGATGACGACGGTCGGAAGCGACCCGTCGGCGCCGACGGGTCGGTAGAGGTCGGCGAGGAGCTCGACCCCGTCGGTCATCGGAACCCGCAGGTCCTTCTCGATCATGACCTCGTGCGGTCCGAGATCGACGCCCTGGCGGGAGAGCCCATCGACCATGCGGGTGAAACGCTGACGCAGTGTCGCCATGCCGCCTCCTTGCGGTGTGACAGAGGCTGGGGACGCCTCGATTGGCGATCACCATAACATGAAACGGAATGGCTCATTCCGTTTCGTGGAGACCATCTCTACACTTGCCTGGTGCCCACCACTCCCCGCGCCCTGAGGAAGGACGCGCAGCGCAACCGCGACGAGGTGTTCGCCGCCGCTGAGCGCGTCTTCGCGCGTGCGGGCCTCGGCGCGTCGATCGAGGCGATCGCGGCCGAGGCGGGGGTCGGCGTCGGCACCGTCTATCGCCGGTTCGGCTCGAAGGCCGAGCTGGTCGAGGCGCTGTTCACCGAACGGCTGTCGGAGGTGATCGGCATCATCGGCCGATGCGCCGCCGCGCCCACCGGACGCGCGGCGCTCGAATCCGTCCTCCGTGCGTTCGTCGACCTGCAGACCCGCAGCCGCGCCGTGCGGGAGCTCATGTTCGACGACGTCGAGACGGAGGCCACTCGCCTGCGCCGGGATGTCGAGCCGCTGCTCACCGGAATCGTCGAGCGGGCGAAGGCCGAGGGCGCCGTGCGTGCCGACTTCGCCGCCACCGACATCCCGGTGCTCACCCACTCCGTCAGTGCCGTCGCCGCGGGCATGCCCGATGGCGGGCGCGAGCTCGCGCAGCGCCACATCGAGCTGCTGATCAAGGGCATCGCCGCGACACCTGATGCGGCATCCGTTCCCCCGCCCCTCCCCGACGACCGCTTCGCGGACTGGCTCGGCGCCGTCGCGCGAGGACGCTGACGCCCGGTCGCGCAGCAGCCGGCCGCGCAGCGCAGCCGATCGAGCCCCTCAGCACTCCACGACGTTGACCGCGAGCCCGGCAGCGCTCGTCTCCTTGTAGCGCGACGACATGTCGGCGCCCGTCTGGCGCATCGTCTCGATCGCGGTGTCGAGGTCGACGATGTGGCTGCCGTCACCCAGCAGCGCAAGCCGGCTCGCCGTCATCGCCGTCGACGCGGCGACCGCGTTGCGCTCGATGCAGGGGATCTGCACGAGACCTGCGACGGGGTCGCACGTCAGGCCGAGGTGATGCTCGATCGCGATCTCGGCGGCGTTCTCGATCTGCTCCGGTGTGCCGCCGCGCACGGCGGTGAGGCCGGCCGCAGCCATCGCGCACGCGCTTCCGACCTCTGCCTGGCACCCCGCCTCGGCGCCGGAGATCGAGGCGTTCGCCTTGATGATCGACCCGATCGCGGTCGCGGTGAGCAGGAACCGGCGGATGAGTCCCGGGTCGAACCCGACCCCGGCGACCGACTGGTACAGCACGGCGGGAAGGACGCCGGCGGCGCCGTTCGTCGGCGCGGTCACGACCCGGCCGCCCGCCGCGTTCTCCTCGTTGACCGCGAGCGCGTAGACCGAGACCGCCTCGGCGGCATCCCTCGACTCCCCCCGTTCGGCGAGCTGGCGCCATGCCGCTGCCGCCCGGCGGGGCACGCGCAGGCCCCCGGGCAGCACGCCGTCCGAGCGCAGGCCTCTCTCTATGCAGGCGCGCATCGCGGCCCAGATCGCGTCTAGGCCGCGCTCCGCCTCGGCTGCGCCGTGGACGGACGTCTCGGCCTCCCACGCGATGTCGGCGATCGAGCGCCCGCGCGCGAGGTCGAGCAGCTCGCGCATGCTGCGGAAGCCGGGAGCCGCCTGGGCAACCGCGGTCTGCGGCTCCGCATCCGTCGCGGTGGCTTCTCCGATCCGCCGGATGAAGCCGCCGCCGATCGACAGATACGTCTCGTCCACGATCTCTCCCCCGGCGAGCTCGGCACGCAGGGTGAGGGAGTTCGGATGCCCGTGCGGGCGCTCGCGCGGAGCGAACGTCATGTCGTCGCGCACGAAGGGCACGCCGCCGACATCGAGCCCGTGACCCGCCTCGAGCATCGCCCATCCGCCGTGGACCACGGCGGGATCGACCGTCTCGGGCCGATGGCCGCGCAGACCGGCGATGACGGCATCCGGTGTGCCGTGACCCACACCCGTCGCGGCGAGCGAGCCGTCGAGGCGGCAGGCGAACCGCACCACCTCCGACAGCCGAGCGTCGTCGGCGAGACGCGCGCGGAAGTCCGCGGCGGCGCGCATCGGCCCCACGGTGTGCGAGCTGGACGGACCGATGCCGATGGAGAAGAGGTCGAGCGCGGAGGTGTACACCCCGCGCTCGACCCCGACGACGCTGCGGGTCATCAGCCCCACAGTCCCAGTGCGAACTCGGCGACGACAGCCGAGAGGATGAACGACGCCGCGATCGCGACGGTTCCGACGGGGATGATCTTCCAGCCGATGCTCTTGAGCATCGGAAGGTCCTTGCCGAGGCTGAGCCCCGCGATCGTGAGCATCACCGTGATCAGGGAGAGGAAGTCGACGGTGTTCGAGATCGTGGTGAACCACCCCGCGAGGGGCGAGATCGGGGACGTGAGGAGGGCGCCGACCGTCATCACGATGATGACCGCCGGGAGCTTGCCGCGGGTGAGCTTGGCAAGGCCGATCCCGCCCGCGACCAGCGCACCCATCACGATGTACGCGATCACCATGTCCCACGAGAAGCCCTTGGCGGCGATCGTGGCGACGACGAGGCCGGCGAAGCCGATGATGAGCAGCGACACCCACAGCGGCACCCGCACGGTCGGCTTCTCGAGCACCGTCTCGGCCACCGTCTTGACCGCGGAGGTCGCCATCGCGCCCGAATCCTTGGGCCGGCGGCCCGGCAGGGTCGCGTCCTTGTTGCGGGTGAGCAGCTTGTAGAAGCGGTCGGCGAGCGGCAGGGACACCCACACGCCGATGTACAGGCCGAGCACACCGGTGATGAGGTTCGAGGTCGCGGCCAGCGCGAGCACCTGGTCCTGCATGTCGGGGTGCGCCGAGACGATGACCGACGCCGCGGCCGCCATCATCGAACCGGAGCCGACCCCCGCGCCCATCGCCAGCGCGAGCGGGTCGAAGATGCCGAGGGAGGCCGCGAGCGAGGCGATGAGGCTCACGATGACGGCGCCGAAGATCGTGCCGAAGACGTACATCGACAGCACACCGCGGTACTGCGGTGAGTCCGACCCGTAGCGCTCGCTCACCATCGCGAACGAGCCCTCGCGATCGATCGAGAAGGTGGCGCCGACGGTCGCCGGGCCCATCCTCAGGAGCACCGCCAGCGGCAGCGCCAGCGCGATGGTGCCGAAGAGGTGGCCCACCTCCTGCAGCAGCAGCGCCGGGCCCGCCTGCAGCAGCATCGGGATGTTCGGGCCGATCGTGAACGACAGGCGCGCGCAGAGGAAGAGCACCGCCACGCCCATGATGACGGTCGCCGCCTGCTGCAGATCGATGGGCAGCGGCTTGAGGCGCTGCCCGGAGACGAGCGCGCCGGCAGTGATGCCCCAGATCATGGGCAGCAGCGTCACCGACGCGATGCCCAGGGGGATCACGATCGGGCCGATCGCCTGTGCGCCGGCCGAGATCGCGATGACGAGGGCGATGAGGATCCACAGCCGGGGGCTGCGGAATCCGAGGGCGATGGCGGATGCCGTCTTCCGAAGCGGGGCGGGAGAGTTCGGTCCTGCCGAGGCGACGTCGCCTTCGTGGGTGGGAGCGGTCATGTCGGGTGCTCCAGGTGGGGAGGCATCGCGGTCCGCGGGAGCGGAACCGGTCAGGCCTCGAGCGTGATCCGGGTCGCCCCGACGGGGCGCTCGGCGGTGCGGTGGAGCAGGTCGGCGCGCAGGGCGTCGTCCAGGGCGACGTCGAGCACCGTCCACGCGAGGATCGTGGCGGCGTCGATGACGGCCTGGTCGGCTGCGGGGGTGGCCGCAGCAGCGGTGAACTCGGGATTGTGGGCGGGACCCGTCTGCCCGAGGAAGGCGATGGTGGGGTGGATCGAGGGCACGACCTGCGACACGTTGCCCATGTCGGTGGAGCCGCCGCCCATCGGCGCCGCGCCGATCGTGCGTCCGCGAGCGACGAGGTTGCGATCCCACAGGCCGCCGAGCGCCTCGTCGTGCGTGACCGGCGCGTACGGGTGCTCGGTCGGCGACCACTCCCAGCGGCATCCCGTCGCGATCGCGGCGCCCTCGAAGCAGGCGAGCACCCGCTTCTTCATGTCGCGCCACACGTCGATGTCGTACGCGCGCAGCTCGACCTGCACCACGCCGCGGTCGGGGATGATGTTCGTCGCCTCGCCGCCCAGGGAGACGAAAGCGTTGAGGTTCGTGTCCTTCGGCAGCTGCTGGCGCAGGAACGCGATGGCGGTCTGGGCGATCGCGGCGGCCGACGCGGCGTTGATGCCCTGCTCCGGCATGCCCGCCGCGTGGGCGGTCCTGCCGTGGAAGACGACCTCGAACCGGTCGACGGCCGTCGCGCGGAAGGCCGTCGCCGAGATGTCCTCGCCGGTCATGCCGTGGACCATGAGCGAGAAGTCGACGTCCTCCCAGGCGCCGGCGAGGAGCATCGCGACCTTGCCTCCGCCGTGCTCTTCGGCGGGCGTGCCGAGCAGCTTCACGCGGAGACCGGCGGCATCGGCGAGCGGCGCAAGGGCGAGCGCGGCACCCACGCCCGAGGCCGCGATGACGTTGTGCCCGCAGCCGTGGCCGATGCCGGGGAGCGCGTCGTACTCGGCGCAGATCGCGACGGTGAGATCGCCCGAGCCGTACACCGCCTCGACGGCGGTCTCAACGCCGTAGGCTCCGACCGCGACGTCGAAGCCGGCCTCCTGCATGGTGCGTGCGACGAGGGCGGCGGCCTCGTGCTCCTCCCACGACAACTCGGGGTTCTCATGGATCGCGTGGCTCAGACCGATCAGTTCGTCACGGCGCGATTCGACGTCGGCAGCGGCGCGGTCCTTCAGGTCGGTGATGGTGACGGCCTCGGTCGTGACGGTGCTCACGGATGGTCCTTTCGTCGATGCGATCGATGCGGCTATGGTGCGCCTGTGCATGTTTTGAGTACGTGAATCTGCGTGATTTCTGCGTACTGACCGTCCATCTCGCGGGAGAATTGCGTGAGGAGAGCTATGTCGGGAGGCAGCCGATGCAGGAGATCACCCTCGATCCGGTGGATCGCCGGCTCATCCACGCGCTCCAGATCGAGCCGCGCGCGAGCTGGAACGAGCTCTCCCCCGTCATCGGCGTCGATGCGAGCACACTCGCGCACCGCTGGGCGCGCCTGAGCGAAGAGGGAATTGCGTGGGTCACGGGCCACGCCACGGGCGGGCAGGTCTCGATCATGGAGATCGACTGCGAGCGGGCGAAGATGGATGCCGTCGTCCAGGACCTGCAACGCGACCCCGCGGTCTACGTCCTCGATCTCACGTCGGGTTCACGCGATCTGATGGCGATCGTGTTCGCCCCCGACATCTCAGGGCTGTCCGACTATTCGCTGCACCGCCTCGGCAGGCTCGACGGGGTCCGGTCGGTGCGCACCCATCTCGCGAACGAGACGCTGATCGACGGCGCGAGCTGGCGGCTGCGTGCGCTCGAGCCGGCCGACGCGCAGCGCGTCCGCCCGCCGCGACCGCCCCGGCCGCGCGCGGCGCAGCGCGTGACCGACGATCTGCGCACGGCGATCGAGCGCGAGGTGTGGGCAGACGGCCGCGTTGCGATCGCGACCATCGCCGAGCGGAGCGGGTTCGCCCCGCAGCGGGTGGCCGACGCCCTCGCGACGCTGCGCGCGCGCGGAAGCCTGCGCTTTCGCACCGACATGGCGCGCGCGGCATCCGGATGGCCCATCTACACCTGGTACTTCGTCGAGGCACCCGCGCAGGTGCTCGAGGCCGCCCGCACCGCCATCACGGGGGTGCCGGAGGTGCGGCTCGCGATCACCGCTGCCAGTCGCTACAACCTCATCCTCGCCGTGTGGCTGCGGCGCCTCGCCGACGTCAACCGGTTCGAGCTCGCCCTCGAGAACGCGCTGCACGGCGCCCGCATCGGCGATCGCGCGGTCGTGCTGCAGATCGCCAAGCACATGAACCAGACCGTCGGCGCCGACACCCGCGCGACCGGGTTCGCCGGCCCTGCGAACGCCTAGACCGGCTTCTGGGGAACAGCTCAGGGCGTGACGGTGACCCGGGCCCTCACCACGTTCAGCACCCGTGCGTGAGGGCTTGCCGGATCGCCCTCGGTCTGCGCCGCGATCCGGACCGACAGGAAGTGGACGCCCGGTTCGCTGAAGGTCTGCTGCCGCTCGAACTCGATCTGCGGGGCCGGCTCGATCTCGGTGCACTCGCCCAGCCGTCCGGTGGCCGCGAAGTCGGGGCGCACCTCGACGATCACGCCGCCGGCCGGCGCCTGGGCGACCAGCCGCACGGTGACCGGCTCACCGGCACGGACCACGACACTGTCGACGCCGTCGACCGTGAGGGTCGCGACCGGCTGGATCCCGCCCCGCTCGCCCATGGTGCGGGGCACCACGACCTGCCCGTCCACGACGCGATACGCCGACGTGGGCGTGGGCTCCTCGCCGCGCTCGACCCACGCGGCCAGCTGGCGCAGCGCGGTCTCGAGCGCTCCGACGTAGGCGACCGAACGGTCGGGGAACTCCTGCGGGTCGTCGTCCCCGTGCAGCGCGTTGTCGATGAACCACAGCCGGAACCGGTCGTCCGCCTCCGCACCGAGCTTCTCGGCGACCCGTGCGCGGTACCAGTCCGCCTGCCACGGGAACGCCTCCCGGTCGAGCAGGCACGCGACGACGATCATCTTCCCGCTGATGTCGCCCGTCGGCACGGTGCCCGCCGTGTTGCGCGTGAACATCGGCCCGATGAGCATCGGCCGCTGCGGCGGCACGGGCAGTCCGTCGTCGTCGCGGTACTGGTCCCACACGGCGTACTCGGGACCCGGCACCTGGTGCCGGTGGTAGGTCTGCGCTGCGAGGAAGCTCGAGTTGTCGAGGATCACCTCGTCACCGTCGGCGAGGGATGCCGCGACGGCGTGCTGGCCGGGCTCCAGGTGTGCGACGTCGCCGTCGACGCTCGCCAGACGCAGCACCGCGCCCGCCGCAGCACCGCTGCGCACGACGAGCTGTGCACCCAGCATCCATCCCGTCGAGGTGTCCCCGAGACGCACCGCCGACGCGACCGCGCCGGCGGCGGCCGTGTGCAGGAACGACTCGTCGACACCGCCTGCCGCCAGTCCCTCGCCCACCGGGCCGGCGTCGGCCAGCAGCGCAGTGATCCGGGTGTGGAGCTGCACGCGATCGCGGTGGATGGAGGCCTCGGGTTCGGCGCCGAGATAGCCGGGCACCGTCCAGAAGTCGGTCGCGAAGGTCGGGTCCGCCATCATCACGCCGGGGTACAGCACGCTGAACGCATGCATGCCCATCGTCCGGTGACCGAACCACGACCGCGGCGGAAAGCCCATCCGCGTGACTTCCTCGAGAGCGGCGGCCTCGTCCTCGCTCAGCTCGAGACTCGACGGATCGCCGCCGACGTCGTACGCCTCGACGATGCGCGGGAAGGCATCGCGCAGAATGCGCTGCGCGTGCATGCGCACGCTGAACACGTTCGGGATCGCCAGCGGGCTGCCCGGGACGTAGGGGACGAACCCGTCCCAGACGCCGGCGGTGTTCTCCGACGACCCGATCGTGCGGTAGGCGCCGCCGGAACCCCCGTAGAGGTATCCGTAAGGGCGGTGCGCGCGTCCGTACACCTGCTCCGCGATCGCCCGCGAGAACCGCGCGGCCGCGGCGGAGGCCCGGTACGAGCCGATCGTCGGGTCCATGCCCGACAGTGGATTCGCGGCATCCGGGCCTCCCCCGTTGGTCTCGACGAAGTAGGCGCCGCTGTCGACGCTGAAGGCGATCTTGCTGTACCCGCTCCGGTCGGACGGCGCCAGATTCTCGCTCTGCGGCACGGGGGTGACGTGCTGGAAGAAGCGCCCCTCGTACGCATCCGTGTCGGGGAAGTACAGCGAGAAGCGGGTGTCGGTGCCGGTGAAGCCGCCGTGCACGTAGCGGTGCGCGACCGGATCCTGACGCGGTTCGTCGACATCCACGTATCCGTGGGCGAACAGGCCGTCGGTCTCATCGGCCGGCCATTCGACGGCGGTGAGGGCGGTGGTGAGTGCGGGGAGGGTCATCGGGTTCCTTTCAGGTTCGGCACGGCGCGGCGCGCGGCCTACTTGACGCCCTTGAGGGGCAGCACGGCGACGGCGGCGAAGAGCACGAGGACGAACGCGGCGATCCAGACTCCGAGGTACGCGCCGGTGAGCGCGACCACGGCGCCCGCGAGGGCGGGGCCCAGCGCCTGGCCCAGGTTCGAACCGAGCGCCGCGACCCCCAGGTCACGCCCCGCGGCTCGCTGGTCCGGGAGCACGTCGATGAACAGGGCCTGGTCCACGGGAAGGTAGGCGCCGAACGCGATGCCGCCGACGATGGCCTGGAGGAACAGGGCCGGGAGGGTCGGCGAGACGATCGGGATCAGCATCGACACCGCCATGAGGACCGACGAGAAGACGACGAAGACGCGTCGCTTCTGCAGCTTGTCGGAGAGCTTGCCGGCGACGAAGAGGGCGATGATCATGAACGGAACGCCGGCGAGCGCCAGGAGGCCGGCTGTCTGCGTCGCCTCCTGCGCACTGAGCGCGGGGCGGATGTAGCTCTGCATCATGTAGAGGCTGAGTGCTGTGGAGACCGCGTATCCGAACGTGAGGAGGATTCGCGCGACCCACACCCAGAAGAAGTTCCGCGTCCGCAGCGCAATGGTGAAGCCGACGAGGAACTCCCTCCAGTTCAGCTTCGGCACCACGAGGTCGGCGGACGACGCATCCCGGGCGAAGATCACGAACATGACGCCCGCGAAGGCGACGAACGCGGCGATCAGGAAGTAGAAGTCGAGGCCGAGCATGCCGAACAGGAACCCTGCCGAGACGCCGCCCAGCA
>Ga0160453_100963_pt1 | contig 13468 bp, 9 predicted proteins | sample HID1971K_E6MG_FD_108228 | JGI IMG/M metagenome (GOLD analysis project Ga0160453, IMG submission 108228) | Enriched millipede-associated microbial communities from UW Madison campus, WI, USA - HID1971K_E6 MG | ecosystem: Host-associated > Arthropoda: Insects > Digestive system > Unclassified ...
AGTTCAGGGGCAAGGTCGAGGCTGGTACTCATTCCGGCAGGCTCCTGATGCACGTGGACTGCGATGAGCGGGCATGCGCACGGGCTCGCCATCTCGTCGGTGCAGCGTTGGCATCACTGGGTTCTGGGCGCGGCGGCTGACTTTTGGGTCAGCGTCGCGAGTTCTTGTGTATTTATGTTTTGTCGAATTTGTATACAAAACACGAACACACAAAAGCGAGTTCCATGCCAGGCACAAGGCGACTTTGCGGGTGCCAGTATTTTGAATCTATGTAGTTGATAGATAAGTGAATGAAATAGCGAAACTATAAGTTGACCAAATGAACAGGTTTAAATTTTTAGTTGGTAAATTAGTTGATCAATTGGTCAAATTTAGTTAAACGGAATGTGTAACGTATTGGGGCGTTACTTGGGTAAGTGCACACAAAAATGGCACCTATAGTGACATTCCTGTGTACAAAAATTAGTCAGCTTTTTCTCTGCTGGCTCTATCGCCGGCAAGCCGGCTTCCACAAGGGAAGTGCACTGCTGCTCTCTGTGGGAGCCGGCTTGCCGGCGATAGGGCCGCTACAGACAACCTCATTCCATCGGCGGCAACCGCCGCTTCACCGGTGATTTCTTGATGATTGCCGTATTGGTCTCGGCCAGCACATTGATCCGGTCCAGCAGGGTATCGAGCTGTTCCATCGAGCGCACATGCAGCCGGGCAATGAAGCAGTCCTCGCCGGTCACCTTGTCGCACTCGGTAAACTCCGGGATGGCGATGATCTGCCGCTCCACCTCCTGCAACTGCCCCGGCAGCGGGCGGATCCGCACGATGGCCTGCAGTTGGTAGCCGAAACTGCGCGGGTCGACATCAACGGTGTAGCTCCGCAGCACGCCTCGCTCTTCAAGGCGCCGCAGCCGTTCACTCACGCTGGGGGCCGACAGGCCGCTGATTTGCGCCAGAGCCTTGAGCGATCGGCGTGAGTCTTCCATCAGGGCATTGATCAGCAATTGGTCAATGGCATCGGTCATGGTCACCTCGTTAGGCATATTTGCAAATTTGCCTTGATAGTAAAGGTGAACGGTTCACAAGGCTTTGGTTATCCGCTGGAAGGCAAGCAGTGGCCCTGCGCATACTAGGCCCATCGTCAACGGGAGGTGTGAGATGGACAGTTCATTGCGCCGCGGCTCGCTGGAAATGATCGCCGCCATGCTGATTTCAGGGACCATCGGCTGGTTCGTGCTGGTCAGCGGCCAACCCGTGCTGGAGGTGGTGTTCTGGCGTTGCGTATTCGGCACCGGCACCTTGCTGCTGATCTGCGCAGCGCTCGGCTTCCTCAAGCCTGGCGTCATCAGCCGCAGCGCGCTGCTCCTGGCGATTGCCAGTGGTATTGCCATCGTCGGCAACTGGGTCTTGCTGTTCGCGTCCTATTCGCGGGCGTCCATCGCCATAGGCACCGCCGTGTATAACGTGCAGCCGTTCATGCTGGTGGGGCTGGCGGCGCTGTTTCTTGGCGAGAAGATCACCTTGCCCAAGATCACCTGGTTGAGTGTCGCCTTTCTCGGCATGTTGGCCATCGTCAGCGCCCATGGCGCCGGGCAGGCCAGTGGCGACGCGTATCTGCAGGGCATTGCGTTGGCCCTGGGTGCGGCCTTGTTGTATGCCATCGCCGCGTTGATCATCAAGCGCTTGAAAGGTACGCCACCGCACCTGATCGCCTTGATCCAGGTGGCCACCGGCGTGCTGCTGCTGGCGCCTTGGGTCAAGCTGGGCGGGCTGCCGGGCGAGCCCTCGGCGCTGGCCAGCCTGTTGACCCTGGGCATGGTGCACACGGGGTTGATGTACGTGCTGCTGTACAGTGCCATCCAGCGCTTGCCCACCGCGCTGACCGGCGCGTTGTCATTCATCTACCCGATCGCGGCGATCCTGGTCGACTGGGTGGCGTTCGGCCATCGCCTGGCACCGCTGCAGTGGATGGGCGTGGCGTTGATCCTGCTGGCGGCGGCGGGCATGCAGCAGGGTTGGTGGTTCCGTTCGGCGCAGGTCGCGGCCAAAGGGTAGAATGCCCGTCTTTCACTTGCTTGCGACCCGCCATGACTTCGCCGATCCAGACCCTCGAACAGCACCTGCTCACCGCCCTCGACCCCGCCCCGCAGGAAACCCGCCGCCTGTTCCATGGCCGCGGCCGCTGCTGGCCGGGGTTGGAGCAGGTGACGGTCGATTGGCTGCAGGGTGTGCTTTCGGTGGCACTGTTTCGCGAACTGCCGCAAGGCCAGCTGGCGGAGCTCGAGGCCATGCTCGGCCGCCTGGCGGCGCAGCCGCAATGGGTTGGCCAAGCCATGCTGATCCAGCACCGCTACCTGCCCGACAGCCCAGGCCAGTGGGTGTGGGGCGAGCCGTGCCAGCAACGGGAAGTGATCGAGGACGGTCTGAGCTATCTGCTCGACCTCGGCGTGCGGCAGAACAATGGCCTGTTCCTCGACATGCGTCACGGCCGCCGCTGGGTGCGCGAGCAGGCCGCGGGCAAGCGGGTGCTCAACCTGTTCGCCTACACCTGCGGCTTCTCGGTGGCGGCGATAGCCGGCGGTGCCGAGCAGGTGGTCAACCTGGACATGGCCAAGTCGGCGCTTTCACGGGGGCGAGAGAACCACCGGCTCAACGGCCACGATGCGTCGCGGGTGGCTTACCTGGGCCATGAACTGTTCAAGTCATGGGGCAAGGTGCGCAAGTACGGGCCGTATGACCTGATCATCATCGACCCGCCGACGTTCCAGAAGGGCAGTTTCGTGCTGACCCAGGACTACGCGAAGATCCTGCGGCGTCTGCCGGAGCTGCTGAATGAAGGTGGCACCGTGCTGGCGTGTGTGAACGATCCGGGGATCGGGCCGGAATTTCTGGTCGAGGGCATGGCCGAGCAGGCGCCGTCGCTGGCGTTTGTCGAGCGGCTGGAGAACCCGCCGGAGTTTCCGGATGCGGATCCGGCGGGAGGCTTGAAGGCGTTGGTATTCCGCCAGATCTGATGATGGTCGTACCGGCCCTGTCGCCGGCAAGCCGGCGATGGGGCCACATCAATCACTGATTGGTGTAGATCTGGTCGAACACGCCACCGTCATTGAAGTGGGTCTTCTGCACGGTGCGCCAGTCACCGAAAGTCTTCTCCACCGACAGGAAGTCCACTTTCGGGAAACGGTCGGTGTACTTGGCCAGCACCGTCGCATCACGCGGGCGCAGGTAGTTCTGCGCAGCGATTTCCTGGGCCTGCGGCGACCACAGGTACTTCAGGTACTCCTCGGCCACGGCCTGCGTGCCTTTCCTGGCCACCACCTTGTCGACCACGCTCACCGGCGGCTCGGCCTCGGCCGAGACGCTCGGGTAGACCACCTCGAACTGATCGCGGCCGAACTCGCGGGCGATCATCTCGGCTTCGTTCTCGAAGGTCACCAGCACATCGCCGATCTGGTTGGTCATGAACGTGGTGGTAGCGGCGCGGCCACCGGTATCGAGCACCGGCGCCTGCTTGAACAGCTTGCCGACGAACTCGCGGGCCTTGGTTTCGTCGCCGCCTTGCTTGAGCACATAGCCCCAGGCCGACAGGTAGGTGTAGCGGCCGTTACCCGAGGTCTTGGGGTTGGGCACGATCACCTGCACGCCATCCTTGAGCAGGTCCGGCCAGTCCTTCAGCGCTTTCGGGTTGCCCTTGCGCACGATGAACACAGTGGCCGAGGTGAACGGCGCGCTGTTGTTCGGCAGGCGGGTCACCCAGTTGTCCGGCACCAGCTTGCCGTTGTCGGCCAGGGCGTTGATGTCGGTGGCCATGTTCATGGTGATGACATCGGCCGGCAGGCCGTCGATCACCGCGCGCGCCTGTTTGCTCGAACCGCCGAAGGACATCTGCACATTGACCTTCTCTTTGTGCTCGGCTTCCCAGTGCTTCTGGAAGGCCGTGTTGTAGTCCTTGTAGAAGTCGCGCATCACGTCGTAGGACACGTTGAGCAGGGTCGGGGCCGCCTGGGCGAGGTTGCCCAGGGCCAGGCCTGCGGCCAGCAGCGAGGCGGTGAAGAGCTTTTTCACGAAGCATTCCTTGTTCTGGTTCAAAGGTTTGGCAATTTGCCAGCGACTATAGCGTTTCGCTATGCGCCGCTTAAAGACCGAATGGCTCTTTGCTTATGCGCTTTGCATGGGCAGTTTTTTGCGCCCATCGGCATTAGGTATCTAGCCACTGACAGCGCCCCAGGCTACCTAAGCTCGCGCCTTCATTACCGGAGGACGAGCCTATCATGGATACCCCACGCAACCTGCAAGCCGACGAGGCAAACCACCGCCACCTGGAGCAGGCATTCCAGGACCGGTTCATCTCCAGACGCCTGCCACCGTGGCTGCGTCAAGCCAGCGCGCAACACCTCTCGTCGATGGCCGAGGCGCTGCGCCAGAGCTTGAGTATTCGCCATCAGCTCAGTGCGGTGCTGGCGCGTATCGAGGGGGTCGACAGCTTCGCCCACGCAACGCTGGAGCAGGCGCTGGAGGCCCGCTACGACGCGACTTTCAACCTCAGGCAGTGGTCGTTCATCGCGGGGCGTCGGGAGCCGGTAATCAACAGTCAGCCGGTGGGGGCTCACCTCACCGAGGTGGTGTATGCCGACATGCCGCTGGTGGAAGCAGCCTTGCGCAATTTCACCCCCGAGCAGACCGAACCCGGCGGCCAGCCGCGTGGCAATCGCCTGACCAGCGCCCGCCAGGGCGCGATCAAGCCGCCCTCGGCGCTCGACTTCGCCAGCCTCTGTCGCCAGCTGGACCTGGGCGGGCAGTATCAGCGCCATCTCGACAGCGTACTGACCGACAACGTGGCCGTTCTGCTGGGCGATGCACAACGCCAGCAGATGCTGCTCGACGCCTGCAAGGCCCGTTACACCGGTGTGCTCGACGAAGAGGAGCTGCAACTGATCGTCGGCCTGTGCCGCGACGGTGTGCTACCCCGCTTGCAAGGGTACCCGGTGGTGGCCAGGCAACTGCGCCTGTTGGGCTGCAACCTCGAACAGATCGTGGTACTGGATGTGATCGAGGAAGGGCTGTTGCGCAACACCACCCGCCGGGTGCTGGCGTACGTACCGGGCGACCCCACTGGGCCGTGGAGTGTGTTCAGTAGCCTGAGGCGGCTGGCCAATGACCTGGGGCGGCGCATGCGCAAGCGCGACTACCAACGTTTTTTCAGCCGTTTCGTGCGACGCCGCGACAGCCAACCGTTCTTCACCATCGTCAGCGAGGCGTATGCCGACCTGGCGATCTGGGCCAACTACGACCTCGAAGAACATGTGATCGGCTACCGACGCCCGCTGTTCGAGGTGCTCGGCCATGCGCGCATCAGGCAGATCAAGGATGATGCGGCGATGATCGCCGTGCCCACCGCCGAGCTCGACCGTGAGCTGCAGCAGGCCCATGACCGGCGGCTCGCCGCAGAGGGCTGGGCATTGCTCAACCTGGCAGGCATGTTCATTCCGGTAGTGGGGGCCGGCCTGTTGGCGGTCACTGCCTGGGAGCTGCTCGGTGAGGTGTATCACGGCGTCGAGGCCTGGCGCCTGGGCGACACCCGTGAAGCGCTCGATCACCTGAGCAATGTCACCACCGACTTGGCCTTGATGGGGGCGACCGCTGTCGGCGTTGGCGTTGCCCAGCGTGCATGGCAGCGCTCGGCCTTCGTCGACAGCCTGGTGCCGGAACAGCTGGAAGAGGGCAGCATCCGGCTGTGCAACCCGGTGCCAGCCGATTATCGCAGTGCGCCGCCCCCGGCGCAGGCGCAGGTGGACGAGGAGGGCGTGTATCGCCTCGAAGACCAGGCGTGGGTCGCAATGGACGGGCATTACTACCCGGTGACGCAAGGTGCCGAAGGCGGCCAGTGGCAACTGCGACCGCGTGCCGAATACGGCCCGAGGCTGTGCAGCAACGATGCCGGCGGCGGTTGGCGATTGTGGTACGAACAGCCCGCGCAGTGGGAGGATGATTACTACCTGTTCCGGCGTTTTGGCGGGACATTCCGTGAATTGGATGACGAGCAGATCGACCAGGCCTTGGTCGCTCACGGTCTGAGTGCCGACTCTCTGCGTGCGTGGCATGTCGAGGGGCGTGCGCCGGAGGCGGCCCTGGCCGACAGCGTCGAGCGGTTCCGCCTGGACCGACGCATCGGTGACCTGATCGAAAGCCTGCGCGCCGGCGAACAGCGCGATGATGCCCTGGTGCTGGAGCAGGCCCGAAACCTGCCTGGCGCGCAGGGGCTCTCGGATCAGCAACTGGCCGAGTGGGCGTCCGGCCATCGTCGGTTGCTGTTCCAGCGTGCCTACGATGCCATGCAAAGGCCGTCGAGTACCGAGAGCGCAGCATTGCGTCGGGCTTTCCCGAGCTTGCATGAACCTGCCGCGCTTGCCTTGCTGCGCGCTGCGCGGGTTACCGACCGCCGCCAGTTTGCCGAGACCGGGCGTGTACCGCTGCGGGTGGCTGAAGCTGCGCGCCTGCAGGCCATGCGTATCCGCCAGGCGCGCGTGTTAGAGGCACTCTACCTGGTGACGCCCCAGCATGCTGATCTTGCCCGCGTCGCGCTGGCCATGCTCGAACACTTGCCTTCTGGCGCGCAGGTGCGCTGGTCGCTGTACGACGGCGACGCCCTGGCGCCGCTGCTGGTGACGGGTGAGGGTGGCGCATCTCGATATGGGCTGCGCTACCAGGACGGCCAGTTTCACCTGCTGGATGCTGAAGGTAACGCGCAGGGGGAAGCCGGCGAGCTGTTCGACGTCATCGCCGGTGCCTACGACGATCACCAGCGCGTTGCCCTGGGCGTGGCTGAACCCTTTGCCCACAACCTGCGGGTGGTGCTCACGCGTCTGGCGGCGGGGCAGCGCGAACAGATGGCAGAGGTGTTGGGGCAGCGCGCTGCCGCTGGCTGGTTCCGCCCGCCGCAACGCCTGCTCGATGGCCGCCTCGGCTATCCGTTGAGCGGCCGAGGGCAAGGCGCAGGCGCCGGCCGTCAACGGCCCATGGGCTTGTTCGCCATGGTGCGCGCACTGTATCCGACCTTTTCCGATGCCCAGGTGCTGGCCTGGGTCGAGGACCTGCGCGACAGCGGTGTCGATGTGCAGGCCGAGATCACCCGGCTCGGCAACGAACTGACAGCACTCGACCAGCGCCTGGGGCAGTGGGTGCACCAGGCACCGCGCGGCGAGCTGCGCGATGAGCGGCGTTACTTCCGGCGCAGCCTGATCCAGTGCTGGCAGCGCAGGGCAACGGTAGCGACCGCCCCTGCACCTGCACCACAGAATTACCGCTTTGCCATCTTTGCCGCCGCGCCGGGCAACCTGCCCGAGCTGCCGGCGCAGATCAGTTTTGCCCATGTCTTCGAGCTGGCCTTGCTGGGTATGGAACTGGACGACATACCCACCGCATTTCTCTGGGCGTTCCCAAACCTGCGCATCCTTGAACTCAATGGCAACCGCCTGACACGAATACCTGCGGCCATCGCGCAGATGGAATCCTTGCGTGAGCTGGACGTGTTCAACAACCGCATCGTGCTGGACGCAGAGCAGGCCGAGGTACTGGCCAGTTGCGAATCGCTGGAATACCTCAACCTGTCGTTCAACCCGCTGGGGCGCGGTTTTGATCTGCAGCGTCTGACCCATTTGCGCCGGTTGTACATGCGCAGTACCCAGCAGCGCGAACTGCCGGCAGCCCTGCTGAACTGTACGGACCTGTTGCAGGTCGACCTGCGCGACAACCAGATCACGGCGTTACCGGCAAGCTACCGCCAGGCTCCGGTGTGGACCCGGCGCATGATCATGCTGTGGGGCAACCCGCTGAGTGCGCATGATCTGCAGAGCCTGCAAGCGCCGCTGCCGCAATTGGGCATGGGGCAGGCCACGGAACAGGGCGCCACCTACGTGCGCCAACGCTGGCTCGACAGCGTCAGCGGGCTTGCGCGTGACGAACTGTCGTCGAGCTGGCAGGAAGTGGAGATGGAGCCCGGCAGCGAGGACTTCTTCCACCTGCTCGGTCGCTTGCTGGAAACCGCGGACTTCACCCAGCGTGGCGAGGCCCTGGCGGACAGGGTGTTCGTCATGCTCCAGGCAATGCGTGACCATGCCGGGCTGCGGGAAGAGTTGTTCAGCCAGGTCACTCGGCAATTGACCTGCCAGGACAGCGTGGCCTTGTGCTTCAGCGACCTGGAGCTGCGCATGCTGGTGTGGCGCGCGCGGGTCGATGCGGGCGCGGATGGCCAGCAGGGCGCGTTGTTGCACCTGGGTCGGCAGCTGTGGCGGCTGGACGAGGTCGATCGCATTGCCCTGGACGATATCCGCACGCGCCGCGCCCAAGGTGCGAACCCTGATGAGATCGAGGTCGGGTTGGCTTATCGACTGGGCCTGCGCGAGTCGCTCGATCTGCCGGCGCAGCCGGGTGACATGTTTTTCGCCGTGGTGTCCGGCGTCGATGACACACGCCTCGAACAGGCTCGCGAGCGTGTGCAGCGTGCCGAGACCGATGAGCAGGTGGCGGCCTCGCTGGCTCAGCGCGAGTTCTGGCAGGACCATCTGGAGCGCACCCAGGCAGCCCGCCTGGAAGCGGCCGATGCGCCGTTCCACGAACGTTTGCAGGCACTCCTGGAGGGTGCCGGTTCAGTCCCTGAAGTCGAGTACCTGGCCCGGGTCGGGGCAGTCAATAGCGAGCGCCAGGCGGCCCGGCGCGCCTTGCTCCTGGAAATGACCCGCGAGGCATTGGCGGCGGTCAGTCGCTCTTCCTGAACAGCGCATTGCCACAGCGCGAGCAGAAAGCCGCGCCGTGCTCATGGCTGGCTTTGCGGCACGTGGGGCAATCGTGCTGCAACTGCTCGCCACGCATGGCGTTGGCCAGTTCAGCGGTGAAAATCCCGGTGGGTACGGCGATGATCGAGTAACCGGTGATCATCACCAATGACGACAGCACCTGGCCCAGCGGCGTCTTCGGCACGATGTCGCCGAAGCCCACGGTGGTCAGAGTGACGATGGCCCAGTAGATGCCCTTGGGGATACTGGTGAAGCCATGCTCCGGGCCTTCGATCACGTACATCAAGGTGCCGAACACGGTGACCAGGGTCGACACGCTGACCAGGAACACGATGATCTTCTGCTTGCTGCCACGCAGCGCCTCCATCAGGTAGTGCGCCTGCTTGAGGTACGGGCTGAGCTTGAGCACGCGGAATATCCGCAGCATCCGGATCACCCGGATGATCAGCAGGTACTGGGCGTCGCTGTAGTACAGGGCGATGATCCCCGGCACGATCGCCAGCAGATCCACCAGGCCGTAGAAACTGAAGGCATAGCGCAGGGGCTTGGGCGAGCAATACAGGCGCGCCAGGTATTCGACCAGGAAGATGGCCGTGAAGCCCCATTCGATGCCCGCCAGCAACCCTGCGTAACCCCGGTGCACTTCGTCGATGCTGTCGAGAATGACCGTGACCAGGCTGGCGAGGATGATCAGCAAAAGAATCTTGTCGAAGCGTCTTCCAGCCACGGTGTCGGTCTGGAAGACGATGACGTAGAGCCGCTCGCGCAGGCTCGCAGGGTTGTTCATGAGCTCGTTCCATTGGGCGATGGGCTGAGCCTAGGGGCTGGCTTTCAGCTGTGCAAGCGGCGGGTGTTGCTGCGCAGGTTGTGCTGGGTCAGGTGGTTGCCCAGGTGCATCAGCCAGCAGGCGACGACGAAGGGTGCGGTCAGCCCGGCCACGGGCAACAGCTTGAACAGGGGCTGTAGCAGCAGGGCCAGTGCGATCGCCAGCAATGTCACCCAGGGACGCTCGCCCTGCCTGCTGAAGGCCAGCGCCGCCAAGGCCGCGTTGAAACCGTACAGGCCCAGCCAGGCCGCCTGGGCCTGGTCGGCGAGCAGCGCCACGCCACCGCCGATGGCCGAGGCGATCACGGCCCACATGGCCGCATAGGGGTTGGCGATGAACATCCCGGCGATGATCAGCAGGCCGGCCAGCGGCTGGTCGAGCAGGAAGATCTGCCCCACACCCCGTACCAGGGCATGCAGCGGGTCGGCCTCGACAAAGCCGCTGGGCGAAGGCGTGGCGATCAGCAGGGTGGCCCAGCCGAGCAGCACGAAGGGCGCCGTGTAGGCGATCAGCAGCTTGCCACCGCGCTTGCGCCACTGGTGGGTGATGATGCTGGACAGGCCGCCGGCGGCGATGATCAGCGGCGGCAAAATGGCTGACCAGGGCAGCACGGCGCTGATCAGGATGCCGATCAGCACGCCGTTGTAGCAGTACAGCCCGGCCTGGCGGTCGGCACGGTCGTAGCCCCGGCGTTGTGCCGTGAGCAAGCCGGCAAGTGCACCGAGCAGGGCGCCGCCGACCAGGTTGGGGGCGGTCAGCAGGATGGCCAGCAGGCAGCACAGACCGCACAGGGGATTGCGCAGCAGCAGCACCTGGCTGAAGCCGTTGAGCAAGGCCGTGGCCCAGTCGGGGCACGGGTTGACGAAATTCTTGGTGTACATGGGCAGTCGGTAAGGTTGAGGGAAGAGCGGTGGGCCTCTTTGGGCCTCGGTTTTCCGCATGAAGGGGAGGGCTTCGCCCTCCAATCGCTGGCAAGCCAGCTCCCTACAGGTACAACAGTGCTTCCAGAAGCTGCACAGAACGCTGTGGGAGCCGGCTTGCCGGCGATCGGGGCGCCAAGCGCCCCCAAGGATTTCAGACCAGCGTCTCGATCCGCAGCGTATTAGTCGAACCCGGCTTGCCAAAAGGCACACCGGCGGTAATCAGCAGCGTATCGCCACGGCTGGCCATGCCCTGCGCCTGGGCGATTTCCAGCGCAGTGGAAACCACCTCGTCCACCTGGCGCAGGCGGTCGTTGACCACCGAGTGCACGCCCCAGGCCACGCTCAGGCGGCGTGCGGTCTTCAGGTTCGGCGTCAGGTTGAGGATCGGTGCCCGCGGCCGTTCGCGCGCCGCCCGCAGCGTCGAGGTCCCCGACTCGCTGTAGTTGACCAGCACCGCCACCGGCAGGATGCCGCTGATACGGCGGATCGCGCAGCTGATGGCGTCCGACACGGTCGCCTCGGCCTTCGGCCGGCCCACGTCGAGCTGAGCCTGGTAATCCGGGCCGTTCTCCACCTGGCGGATGATCTTGCTCATCATCTGCACCGCTTCCAGCGGGTAGTCGCCCGAGGCGGTCTCGGCCGACAGCATCACCGCGTCCGCGCCTTCGGCCACGGCATTGGCCACGTCGGTGACTTCGGCGCGGGTCGGCGCCGGCGAGAAGCGCATGGATTCGAGCATCTGCGTGGCCACCACCACCGGTTTGCCCAGCTGGCGGCAGGTGTCGATGATGCGCTTCTGGATCTGCGGCACGCTCTCGGCCGGCACTTCCACGCCCAGGTCGCCACGGGCGACCATGATCGCGTCGGCCAACTCGGCGATGGCCTGCAGTTGCTCGACCGCCGACGGTTTCTCGATCTTGGCCATCAGGTAGGCGCGGTCGCCGATCAGTTGGCGGGCTTCCAGGATGTCTTCCGGGCGCTGCACGAACGAAAGCGCTACCCAGTCCACGCCCAGTTCCAGGCCGAAAGCCAGGTCGCGGCGGTCTTTCTCGGTGAGCGGGGAGAGGTCGAGCACCGCTTGCGGCACGTTGACACCCTTGCGGTCGGACAGCTCGCCGCCGGCCAGCACTTCGGTGTCGATGGCGTCACTGTGCTTGGCGGTGACTCGCAGGCGCAGTTTGCCATCGTCCAGCAGCAGGTCCATGCCCGGTTCCAGCGCGGCGATGATTTCCGGGTGCGGCAGGTTGACCCGGCGGCTGTCCCCCGGGGTCTTGTCCAGGTCCAGGCGCAGAGCCTGGCCGCGTTGCAGTTGGACCTTGCCTTCGGCAAAGCGACCCACACGCAGTTTCGGGCCCTGCAGGTCCATGAGGATGCCCAGCGGGTAGTTGAGCTGCTGCTCGACTTCGCGGATCCACTGGTAGCGCAGGGCGTGGTCGGCGTGTTCGCCGTGGCTGAAGTTGAGGCGGAAGATGTTCACCCCGGCTTCGACCAGCTGGCGGATGTCGTCTTTGCCTTTGATCGCAGGGCCGAGGGTGGCGAGGATCTTTACTTTTTTATCAGGCGTCATGATTGGGCAGTCTCGAGGATCAGGATGGCGCGGAAGTCGTTGACGTTGGTGCGGGTTGGCTCGGTGACGATCAGCGCATCCAGCGCGGCGAAGTAGCCGTAGCCGTTGTTGTTGTCCAACTCGTCGCTGGCTGACAGGCCGAGGGCTTCGGCGCGGGCGTAGCTGGCCGGGGTCATGAAGGCACCGGCGTTTTCTTCCGAGCCATCGATACCGTCGGTGTCACCGGCCAGGGCGTACACACCCGGCAGGCCTTTGAGGCTTTCGGTCAGGCTGAGCAGGAACTCGGCGTTGCGCCCGCCACGGCCATTGCCGCGCACGGTCACGGTGGTCTCGCCGCCGGAGAGGATCACGCACGGGGCCTTGAGCGGCTGGCCGTGCAGGACGATCTGCCGGGCGATACCGGCATGCACCTTGGCCACTTCGCGCGATTCGCCTTCCAGGTCGCCGAGGATCAGCGGGCTGAAGCCGGCTTGGCGGGCCTTGACGGCGGCGGCCTCGAGCGACTGCTGGGGCTTGGCGATCAGCTGGAAGTGGCTGCGGGCCAGCGCCGGGTCGTCGGCCTTGACGGTTTCCGAGGCAGGGTTGTTCAGCCAGTCGATGACGGCCTTGGGTGCTTCGATGTTGTAGCGCTTGAGGATCGCCAGGGCATCGGCCGAGGTGCTCGGGTCGGCCACGGTGGGGCCGGAGGCGATGACCGTGGCCAGGTCGCCGGGCACATCGGAAATGGCATAGGTGTAGACGGTGGCTGGCCAGCAGGCTTTGGCCAGGCGGCCGCCCTTGATCGCCGAGAGGTGCTTGCGCACGCAGTTCATCTCGCCGATGGTGGCGCCGGACTTGAGCAGGGCCTTGTTGATCTGCTGCTTGTCGGCCAGGGTCAGGCCTTCGGCTGGCAGGGCCAGCAGGGCGGAACCGCCGCCGGAGAGCAGGAAGATGACGCGGTCGTCTTCATTGAGGTTGCTGACCAGTTCCAGCACACGCTTGGCCACGGCCAGGCCGGCAGCGTCGGGGACCGGGTGGGCGGCTTCGACCACCTCGATCTTCTGGCAGTTGGCGCCGTGGCCGTAGCGGGTCACGACCAGCCCGGAGACTTCGCCCTGCCAGCTCTTCTCGACCACTTCGGCCATGGCGGCAGCGGCCTTGCCGGCACCGATGACGATGACCCGGCCGCTACGGTCGGCGGGCAGGTAGGGTTCGAGGACTTGGCGCGGGTGGGCGGCGGCGATGGCTGTGTCGAACAGCTCGCCCAGAAGTTTTTGCGGATCGACCGACATGGCAGGCTCCCAGAATTCTTGTTGTTCTCAAAATCGAAAACGCCCCTGGAACTGCCTCCGTGCAGGCCGAACCAGGGGCGGGTGTTGCTCGGTGTCAC
>Ga0160453_100967_pt1 | contig 13440 bp, 5 predicted proteins | sample HID1971K_E6MG_FD_108228 | JGI IMG/M metagenome (GOLD analysis project Ga0160453, IMG submission 108228) | Enriched millipede-associated microbial communities from UW Madison campus, WI, USA - HID1971K_E6 MG | ecosystem: Host-associated > Arthropoda: Insects > Digestive system > Unclassified ...
AATGTTGTATGCAGCAATCAGGGAATCGATCTTGGCGATCGCGTTGTCCTTCTCGGCTGTCAAAAGCTCGGCGGCAGTACGTTGCAGGGCTGCGATCTCGTCGCGCAGTTGAAGATAGGTTTTGTGTGTGCGTGCCATTTGTAGTCAAAAAGAGTATGGGGAGTGTAGGGCCCACGGCCGACGGCTTGGGTCGATTTAGGGTGGAAGAGGGAAAAAAGTGGAAAACGATCTCATCAACACCACGGGTCTGAATGGCTTGCCCCCGCAGGCGTCCTGCGAGATGCCGGCAGGGTGGTTGAATGTTCGCGCGCGGACTGAAGTCGCCGGCATAGAGACGGGCCGTCAAGAATAGCCTCCGGTCGTCGCTGAGACCAATAGATCTACACCGATCAGACGAAGCGGCGGCGCCCTCGAGTGTCAGCTGGCTCTGGCATGGGCGGCCCTCGAGAGCACGCGCAGCAAATTATGCGGTTCAAATCTCGCTTCTGAGCAGTTCTTCTGCGGCCTCCCGTTACGCAGCGCTCAGGGGGCATATTGAGTCGATGCGGGCTCTCAAAGGTCTCTCGGCAGCAAGCTGTGTTGCGTTGAGGCGGGTTCGAGCTCTCAGATCGAATCTTCTTGCTGTTGGAGAGGGGGGTTGCCATGCTCTACACGTACTTTGCAGCCCTTGTGCCGGTAGGAATATGCTCGTAAAGCGTCAGCAAATACTTGCCAATCTTGCGCCGGCGGCCCAAGAGCTAGCAGGACCGGATGGGGACGTCTGAGCTCTCGCGCAAAGTTGCACTCTCCAGCCGGCAACAGAGGCACGCTCGCGGCATGCCACCGATCCAGGCGTTGCCTGAGTCACACGGATCTCGCGAACGGATAAGTCCGATGCGAAACAAACAAAATACACTAACGGCCAGAGTTGTGGCGTCGTAAGTTCTGGTGGCTATCGAGTTAGGAACGAACGCAATGCCGTTAGTGCATATTTTGCTGGTGCTTGCCTGCTGTCAAGTAGTACGCGAATCGCCGCGCGAGCGACGCGCTTTTCTAACCCTATGACGGTTCTTGTTGGCAGCTCTACCCCATCGCGTGCTAGGAGGAAGTTCTCGCAAGCAGTAAGTTGAAACCGATGCGGGAGAGGGTCGTCTAGGATCCGGACCCCAAGTGCGTGTTCCTACCCAAACGAGAAGTCGCTGTAGCACATTGCTTGTTCACGGGCGTTAGCTTGCGGGTGAACGAAGTTTTTGGCGCCATGAAATACCCAATCGGGTATCCTCACACTTTCAACTTTGGGGATGTTCAATGGCAAATAAAACTTTTAGAGAGGTGCAGAAGCAGATCGAGCAACTCCAAAAAGAGGCGAGTCAGTTGCGTCAGCAGGAAGCGAATGAAGTCCTTGCGAGGATAAAGGAAGCTATCGCTGTGTATGGTTTCTCGGCCGCCGAGTTGGGGGTAGGGCGCACACGACGCGCTGCCTCGGCAAAGCCCGCGGGCGTTGCTGGACGCGGGCGGCCTGCGGGCACAACGAAAGCTTTGAGCGCGCAACCGAAGTATCGGGATCAAGCTGGCAATGTTTGGGGCGGCCGCGGGCCTCGTCCCGCGTGGTTCAAGGCAGCACTTGAGTCGGGTACCGATCCGGAATCGTTGCTGGCCAAATAAGAAGGAGCCTTACTAGCAGGGTCTCCGCTACGCTATGCCAAGTATCGTTGCCCGCCTCCTTAGGCGATCGGCAGATCTGCCGCGCAGCGGAGACCATATGTGCCAACTTCAACTGGCTTGATATACCAAGCCTAGCCGGGCAAAGAGTGTGCGCGTAGATAAAGGTTAATGCGGCAACAAAAAGCGAGTGCTTTGATCGGCAGAACGTCCGCGTAGAATATGGCGTTCTACCGCCACCTGGCCGAGGATCCATGCCGTATTCATGCTCGCGCTTGGAACGCAGCGTGAATCAGGGCGAAGTAAAGGTTGATCGCTCCTGCATCCGTCTCTAAACACGGCGTTGTTTGTTCACATTTCGCTGGTACTGCGAGCACATTTTGTCGATGATGCTGGACGGGGGTACAGAAGGGCCTTCCATGAAAAAAGACATCATCGAGACACGGGGAGAGGCGGCTTTGCGGCGTCTCTTCGCGGCGAGCAACCGTGATTCGGGGCAGTCTCGCTACGTCGCTCGTTTCCTGCTGAGCCTCTACAACGGTCAGCGCTTTCCGCTTGACCTCACAGATCTGCGCGCAATCGACGACTCGTTGTTCGAAGATTGCATGGCGGTGCTGCGCATGGATGCCCGTGTAGCACGCCAAGAGCTTCACCTCTATATTGACGATGGCGGTCCTGGCTTTGAGAAATTGGCCAATTTCTGGGAGATAGAGGACATAGAAAGAGTGCGCGAAGATGCTCAACGCGCAACGCTTCCCAAAGGGGCGCCAGCGCCATTGCACGATGGTGGAACCTTCCCGGCGACGTTGCACTGTTATGGGAATGTTCCAGGTTACCGGGATCTGTCGGTACGTGCTCGCTTTGGCGAGAAGGGAAACACTTACGCTGAACTCCGGATTTCACCAGCGGAGTCAGAAGCTCTCATGCTGCAGATCGCTTACGCCCACGTGCTCGCTTGGGGCAGCAGTGAACGGGGCCCCCTTGATGTGAAGGAAGGCGAAAAGCGGCCAACATGGTTGGACAAGACTCCACTTCAATGGAGCTCCACGTGATTGCGCCTATAGATACAAGGCTTGGCGTGCGCAAGACCATTCCAATTTTGTTGCGGCATCCTAATGCCTGCTCCTGCCAGCCGCAAAAATGGCACGAGTGCGCATTGAGTCGGATGCGACGAGATTAGGAATGTGACTCATGCGAAACAAGAAGCATATTTTTAACTTCCCAGCTCGGTGCGGCTGATGTTCATAGAATTCACCTACACTCAGCCAGGAAATCCTGCGCGACGGCTTCGAAGGAGGCAAACGACTGCTCAAAAGAGGGGGGATCCATGTCATACACCAGCGGCATCAAATTGCGTGTGTAACGGTCTTTCAGTTCACCATTGCTCTTCGCTGCGCTGAGGGTTCGCGTAAGAACCGCGACAGGGTCGGCATCAAAGTCTGGGTTTTGACCTCTGAACTCTTCGCGATCGTTATTCACCAGCAGTGGAAAGATTTCGCGTGCCGCCCGGAGCGAGTCAGGCGATAGCTCAGCGATGCATGCGACATCGTAGACATGTCGAACAAGTGCTGGGTCCATCTCCCCTTTGTTTTGGTGGCCGCCCCACTTGTAAGCGCAGCGCCGCAGCAGGGAAACAACTTTCTCAGCGGCCGTCTCCGCCACTGAAATGCAGTCGATGTTCAGCGCCGTAGTCGCTGGCAATCTCGCCAAGGCCTCATGAAGGTAACCGAACTCCCGGCGCTCCAAAGGAAGGAGCGGTTGTCGTTGGATGAGCTCGAGCTTGAGTTCCGGCCGAAGGCTCGGGAATTCAGCATAAGCTGTCTGATAGCCGGCACCGACGACGTAATAGCGGTGCGCATCGCGGATGCGTGGATTGTCCACCCCTTCTCCATATTCGAGCAACGGGAAACCAAGCTCTTCGAGGAGCTTGGGGATGAGCTCGTGTAACGCCTTGAGACGCATGCGGTCGCCACGGCCCTTTTTCAAAGGCTTGGTGGTTGGCGCGAGAAGCACTTTGATATCAATATCTTCCGACATTCGATTGATGAGCCGATGGGCCTTGGACAGACAGGTGCCGCCCGCGAAGACGAGCTGGATTCCCTCGTCGTGCCGCACAGGTTCCTTGCGAGTATCTAGGTCGCTGAACAGGTCATGGTGGACCTGGAGCGTGCTCAGTCCCTTGAGCAACTCGGTGATGTGGATGTCTTTTTCGGCGGTCTGAACAGGGAGGCCCAGGAGAAGGCCTTGTGCCGAGAGGTCTTCAAGCGTTTGTTTCTGCGCGTCCGTAATCGTTCTCATACGTCACCTTTCGACCTCCTACCACTATTTTTCTGGTGATTCGGCGGCGGCCGGTGTTCGCGACAAACGTTCCAGGAAGCTGGGTCGTCGTGCCAGCGTTGTATGCCGCGGCAGCCTTGCCGGGCATGGTCTGGACGCCCAGTTTATTCAGGGTTTCAATGGCCAGAGTCTCGAGACTGCCGGCGGGGATGATGGCGCCGGTAACAGAACTCTTGCGCGTCTTGGCATACACGCCCGTTCCAATGCGCACGAGCACTCCCTTTTCCTGGAGAGCTTTGAGAGCTTCTGTCACCTGCGATGCGCTACCCATCCGCGCAAGTTCCGCGCGGATGACAACGTTTCCAGTTCGTTGCCTGATCGACCGCAGCATACGCTCCTGTAGCTTCATAGTCTGCCTTCAAGGTGGAGTTCGAGTATATCACTCATGCCCGATTTTCGGAATTTTCCTCTATCTGACAACGAGTTAGAGAGACAAACCTTGCCTGCTATCCGGCAAGGTGTGCGGTGAAACACTCAGAGCCTGCCACGTCGCAAGGCCAAGGCAGTGCTTCGATGACGAAAACCCGCGTCAACCAGCAAATCCTTGAAAATAGAAAAACCAAATCCGTAGCGATAGCAACAATCTATATTATGTTTAATTTTTGCTAAACTTATTACTCAAGCAGATTGAGCAGGCCCAAAAGCCACATCAAATGCATGTACGACGATAAGTTGCTAAAAGCATTCCGGGCTACTCGATCTATTCTCTCTCGTACATCCTCATGACTTCCTTGATGGCGTTTTGCTAACGTTGCACTCTGGCACCTGTCGTTGTACGCACGATCTCGCATTCTAAGTCACATCAGCTGGCAGCGCGACTAGATTGAAAGCGAGACTTACTAGGCACCAATCGCGATTTCATTGAAAACTTATTAGAGTTCCGCAGCATCCTGGCACACTGTAATCAACGTCGATATCAACTTCTCATCAAGGCGCTTTTTGCTTAGGACTATGAGGAATTAACGATTTCAATCTGCTACCAAGCCAAATGGGCGCAAGCAGATCCAGGTATTGCTCCATATGCAATCGTTACACGGTCTAAAAGCTTGACCGTTGATTAGCGCTGCCAGCAAGACTGCGGCCAAGCAGTCGGCCGAGAATGCGCAGGTTACGAGTGCGCCGGCATCTGAATCGGGCCGCGAAGCTTACCTAGATAACAGATAATTGCATTGCAAGCCAGCACCACTTCAATTTACTGTAGCCTCTATAGAGGACCGCCTCTTTGTGTCTTCTCGCGTTGTACGCGGCGCCGAGATTATAGGCAACGTATGCAAAAGGCAGCGATTTTTGCACTGTCACAACGATACCGTGCAAGCGCTTCGCAGCGTACGTGAGACGGTTGGAACGAACTGTTTACCCGCTAGATCATGGCGCAAGACAAATTTGGCGTAGATGGTGCCCAGTAGTTGCTAACCATTATTTGCAAAGCCCGCAACATACTGTATACACAATTCAGACGCTGCTGGAGCCTATGAGGAAGAATAGCTCTTCTGCTCTCGCTTCCAATATCTCGTGCGCAATAGCGACCGATCCATCTTGTTCTTCGAAGGCCAATCAAATGTCCGATAAATTGATTAAACACCTTAAGGAAAAAACCGAAGATCATTCGGCGCTTCGCTCAATGTATAGCCAATGGGATTTTGATGAAAAACTCATCCCCAAGGCACTGCAAACGGTAGGCATCCTTTTTCCTCATTACAGTCGCCACGACGAATCTCACAGCAAGCAAATCCTAGTAAATATTGAGCGTCTTTTAGGCGATAACATAAAACTCTTAACTGCCACAGATACTTGGCTCTTGCTAGAGGCTGCATATTGGCACGATATTGGAATGGTTGTTCCTCATGCAGATTTGGAAATTGCTCAAAACGACGAAAGATTTCAAAACTTTATTGACAGTCTTTGCAATCAGCCTCACCACGAATTGAATGAGGTAGCACGACTCTTTAAGCAACAACCAGATGCTTCAGTTGTATTCTTAGGCAAAAGTCCCATGGAGATGCTTTCCGGATTTAGGGAGCTAATGGCGGAGTGGTTCAGGCAAATTCATCCAAGCCGCTCTGAGAAAATTGTGAATTCGCCAAAGGAAATGGCAGGTATTGGATCGCCTCGGACAGAGCTGATTCCTGCCCGATTGTTTAGCGTGCTGGGAAAAATTTGCAGAATGCATGGAGCACACTTCTCAAGCCTACTTGCAGTCGACGGACTTCCCTTTCGCGAAGCGGGTATGGCGCAGGACGACTGCCATCCACGATTTGTGGCCTGTATGCTGCGAATGGGAGATCTGCTTGATCTTGACGATAATCGTTTTTGCCCGGTTATGCAAAGAATTTCGGGTGACCAAAGGCCTGCAATAACCAGAGCGCACGAAGACAAGCACGCTGGAATGCGCCATTTGCGCATTGATCAGCAGCGGATTGCAGTTACGGCCGAGTGCCAAACTATTGAGGGTTACCTGGAGGCATTTCGATGGTTTGACTGGCTTAAGCAAGAGGTCCAAGATCAAATGGCCCATTGGCAGGATATCGTTCCTAGCCGGGAGCTCGGGCTTCTTCCCACGCTGGGGCCTGTGACGGTTCGCTTAGCAGGAAATTTACAACTTCTAAAGGAAGGCGAACGGCCAGCATTTTCGCTTGACGCCAAGCAGGCAATTGAGCTTTTGCAGGGGAATAACCTCTACGAAAGCAAATACGCGTGCATTAGAGAATTGCTTCAAAATGCTGTTGACGCGACATTGCTAAGAATATGGCTTGTGAATAAAGGACGCCTTGACCCATCAGAATGGAGGACGCCGGATGGAGATGGTGTTAAATTGCTATTTGAAAATTACTCAATTTCTATAAAAATATCCGAAGATGTTTCTCAAAGTTCTGCGTCGCAAGAGAAGTCAACCTGGACGGTACAGGTACGCGACGATGGCACAGGGATCAGTCGAAGCGATCTTGAGTACATGCTTCAAATCGGAGGCTCCCAGCGAAATACTTATAGGCAAAAAGAAATTGCGCTTATGCCGGAATGGATGAAGCCATCTGGCGCCTTTGGCATTGGCTTGCAAAGCATTTTCATGTTGTGCGATGAAGTAGAAATTTCGACGAAAAACATCTGGAATAACGAGATTTTGAACATCAAAATGTTTAGTCCAACGGGGGCTAAAGATGGGCTAGTTGTGCTTCGCCGATTGCCTGAAGATGTTTCCACCAATTATGGAACAACTTTCAAATTTTCGTTTGAATTAGATAAATTCGCACAATCATGGTCAATTCCGTATCAGGATGATGGCAGCATTGCCTACCGTTTGGTCACTGAGTTGGATCCATTATTGGACGATTCCTTTCCATTTGAAGCAGCTCAGCTTGCTGACCAAGCGGCAGCGTTTCAGAAAAATTCATTGCTCCCCATCAAAGGAAGTTTTGTAAGCAGGCAAAATTCGATAGATTTTGACTCTGGGCTTTTGAACGAATCTTCCGGCGCTGCTTGGAGGTATGTGAAGACGGATATTGCAGAGGTTCGAATAAAATTCATTCCGATGCCAGGACGTCATTCTACGCAATCACTTCTGGCATTTTATAGAGGGCAAAAGTTTGAAGTCAAAGGGGTTTATTTTCCTCATGTTTCAATTCAAATTGACATCATGTCTGGCAAGGCGGGCAGTTGGTTGAATTTTAATCGCGACAAAATTTCGTCTAGAGCCGTGAAGGACTTCGAAGCACTTGTCAATTCGGCACTCGAGTTAGCGGTAGAGGAAGATTTGACAGGGGCCCGTCTAAAATCTACAGCCGCACTTGGAAGCGAGGCCAAAGCGGTTTACTCTTTATTTTTGAAAGCGATGGCTTTATGTCATGAGGGCAAGTGGATTGAGCTTTCGAATAAGCTCGGGGATGCTTGGCTGAAAATGCCAACAAAGGCTCCGGGAAAAAATTTAGGAGATTATTTTGGGCGCGATGAGTGGACCTTGGGCAGGGCTTCACCAAGCGACGAAATTGAGCCGCCGGATTGTGATCTAGTGCTCTCGGAAGAATATAATGACTTCACAATTGGCACATTGATTTCCGAGTGGTTAAAAAAGCCAGGCCGCATGGTTCAAATTGTCGGGTCGCCCCATGTTTATGATTTTTCGCGCTTATTCGTCGGTCCTGAAACGCCTATGTCGCGGATCAACCGATCGCAGAAAAATTCGGTATTCTACAGGAATCGCTATCATTTTAAAAATGAATTGGGGGCGCTGTATGACAATCCGGCACTTGCGTACGCGTTGGCGGAAAGGATAGCAAACTCCCCCGGCAATAGAAGATTTTTACTGCCAGTAACCGGGGAGTTTGAAATTCTTTCGTTGGCGCCCGGGAACAAATTGTTGGCGCAATATCTTTTTCCGATAAATTCGCCGTCGGAAAATTATGCAGTATTGCCCTTTCTATTCGTCGCCGAGCCTCAAGGTGGCGTGACCGTCCAAGCCAGCTCCGCGCAGCTCGACGCTTTGTGCAACTGGGTTTTGCCAAGACTTAAACAGCCCGCGCCCTTTGCCGACGTCAAACGATCCTACGAAAATTTTATTAATTTCGTTGATTTGGAAATAATGAGGCCGACGATTTTTTGGCCTAGATGGCACACTGCGCGTGGTTTGCGCACTGATGGGACAAGAGTAGAAAAAATCTGATTGGAAAAGCTTTTTCTAATTGCCCAAGAGCACATCGTGGGTTGAGGTTTGGTTGAAATCACACTGCCTATTTACTTAAGTGGTCTACGATTGATATGAACCGCCCTGCGTGCCCGTTAGTCATGTGTGACGCCCAAGCGGATTGTTAGGGTAGCGCGGGTTAAAGCCTTTTAAGTCGTGCACGGGAAAATTTAGAACACACGCAGGAAAGATGCAACGATGACAACAACAACAATGAATCTTATGTCAAATGTTTTGATAAAGAATTTTATTTTTTTGTGCCCGCATTAGCCTCCCCTGTGGATATCTGCTTCGCAGCGGTAGCGGTCTGTTGCTCTAAACATGTAGCGACAGCTGTCGATAACTGCCGCCACGGGACACCGTTTCGCTCGCCGATTTTCGAAATTTAGGTTTACGGTGAGTGGACGTCGATGCTCCGTGCTGGGCGCACTGCGGCCATCTATCTCGCCGCCCCTCGGTGCGGGGCGATGGGGTCATCTCCGGAACCCGGATGGCGAAGTGCCGCGCTGGCTTCTCGAAAATCGACGAAAAGCATTCGCAAAGCCCGGCGCCTCGGCCAACAGGTTGATCGCCGGATGTCGCCCCTAACCGCGCCACTAGCGCTCTATTTGTTTATATCTGAGGGCCGCTGTACCAGGGATTCAATCTGAATTGCTCGGGCAGCAGTATGGCCAATCCGTTTAAGCCTTGATTTAACCCATTCAGCTCTCGAGCGCGCCTCGATGGCCGACTTCAGGGCGCACTGTGATCACTATTATTTGGTTGACTCACCGCGCGCTTTCGGTCGGTCCGACTAGGGCATGATGTTGTAACCGCGCGTAAAATAGATCCGATAATGAGGGGCTTGCTAGCTTGGAAGAAGTGCGGTCTGCATCCGCCAGAACTGAGGGGACTCCGATGACGAATGATCCTGCCGGCTCGACTTGGAAGAAGTGGGACTTGCACGTCCACACTCCGTCGTCGCTGGTCCATAATTACCCCGGCGCCAGCCAAGACGAGGCTTGGGAAGCCTTCCTGACGGACCTTGAGGCCCTGCCGCCCGAATTCAAGGCCGTCGGCATCAACGACTACATCTTCATCGATGGCTACGAGCGCGCGCGCAAGGCAAAGCTCGATCAGGGCCGGCTCAAGAACATCGATCTCCTGCTGCCCGTCGTTGAGCTGCGCTTGGACAAGTTCGCGGGGGTGGTCAAGAAAGAGAAGGACGGCACCTATTCGCAATCCGGCTGGAACCGCATCAACCTGCACGTCATCTTCGACGCCATGGACCCGGCGATCATCCAACAGCAGTTCCTCAACGCCCTGACTCCGAGCTACAAACTGATTCCGGACTCCAGCGACTTGCAGGGCCAGTGGAACGCCGTGATCACCCGAGAAAGCCTGGCTGAGCTTGGGAAGATGATCGTTGACTCAGCGCCGCCTGAGAAAAAGGCGGATTACGCGTCCCACTTGCGTGAGGGATTCAACAACCTCTGCGTGAGCTTGGAGAAGGTCATCGGTGCGCTGGAAAAGCCCTACTTCGCCGGCAAGTTCCTGATCGCCGTCGGCAAGACCGAATGGGCCAACCTCAAGTGGGACGACCAGTCCATCGCCGAAAAGCGCAACATCATCAACCAGGCCGATTTAGTGTTCACCGCAGCCGCCAACCCTGCGGAATACCACGCGGCGCGTAAAAAGCTTTCTGAGTCCAACGTCAAGGCCACCCTGCTTGACTGCTCCGACGCGCACGCGCCGAGGGCGTCGGAGGACAAGGACCGCGTCGGCAACTGCTTCACCTGGATCAAGGCCGACGCGACCTTCGATGGCCTCGTCCAGGCCATCACCGAATTCGAGGACCGCGTGTTTATCGGCGACACGCCTCCCAAGCGGCTGCTGGTCGAGGCCAACCGCACCAAATACGCTTCCAAAATCCGCATAGGCCGCAAAGACGGCTCCACGCTTCCGGACACCTGGTTCGACGTGGACTTGCCGTTGAGCCACGACTTGGTCGCAATCATCGGGAACAAGGGCAGCGGCAAGAGCGCGATGGCCGACATCGCCGCCTTGGCTGGCGACACCAAGAACTTCAAAAGCTTCTCGTTCCTCAAAGACACGCGGTTCCGCAATCCGAGGAACAAGCTCGCCCAGCACTTTCTAGGTGCGCTGGGCTGGTACGATGGCACAGAGTCCGAGCGCCAGCTCGACCAAGACCCGTCGGAGACTAGCGTCGAGCGGGTGAAGTATCTGCCGCAGAGCTACCTCGAGACGCTGTGCAACGAACTCGGCGACGGCGGCTCGGCCACGTTCGATACCGAGTTGCGAAAGATCATCTACACGCACGTCCCGGAAGACGCGCGGCTGGGCTACACGTCCATGGACGAGCTGCTCGACTTCAAGGTCGCGGAGATCGACAGCGCGCGCGAGCAGGTCGTCAAAAAAATCTCCAGGGTTAACACCGAGATTTTGCAGACGGAGCGACGTCTCACGCCGGAATTCAAGCAGTTGCTTCAAGGGCAGCTCGACGCGAAGGTAGCCGAGTTCAATGCACTTGTGGCATCAAAGCCCGAGCCGGTGGAAGATCCCACCGCATCGGACGCCGCGCAAGAAGAGTCGAAGGCCGCCACCGAGAAGATTCAAGCCCTCGAAGACGAGCTAAAAAAGTTGCGCGACGAAGAAAAGTTGCTCCGGGAAAAAAAGGCCGCTGACGCGAAGCGCCAAGCCGTCCTGAGCCGCATCGTCCAAGCCATCGCGAACCACAAGAAGGCCCACGACCAGTTCGTCGCGGAGTTGGGCCCCATGCTCGCCGAAGCTGGCGCAGACGTGAAGGCGTCCGACGTGGTCGAGCTGAGGATCGACACGTCGCAAATTGATGCGTTCGGCAAGACCACCAAGGAGTCCATCGCATCCATAGACGCGGCCCTCGCCAACCAAGAGTCCACGGGACTCATCAAAAGGCGCGAGGCTGCCGATACCGCTATGGCCGAGATCAAGAGCCAGCTCGGCGAGAAGCAGCGCCTATTCATCATCTTCAAAGACCAGGTCGCAAAGTGGGAACTCGCCCAAGCGGAGCTCACCGGCAGCAAAGACAAGGCGCAGTCCATCGAATGGTTCAAGGCTGAGATCGAGTCGCTGGCCGCCCTGCCCGGCAAGTTGGCGGAACTGCAGGCGCGCCGCATAGAGCTTGCCAAGACCGTCCACGCGCAACTGGGCAAGACGGTCGAGGAGTACCGCCGCCTCTACGGACCGGTTCAGGAATTCGTCAAGTCTGCCGCGCAGATGGACATGCACCTGCCGCTGGACTTCGCGGTGCGCATCGAAGAGTCGGACTTCCAAGACCAGTTCTTCCCCCGAATCAACCGGCAGTCGCGCGGCAGCTTTGCCGGCGTGGACGAAAGCAACCAGCTCATGCGCGGCTTGCTCAAAGAGGTCAATTTCGGAAGCGTGGACTCCACGCTGAAATTTCTCGAAACCATGGACGACATGCTGCACTTCGACCGGCGCGAGTCCGGTGGCGGCCGCGAGACCAGGATCGCCGACCAGCTCCGAAAAGGCGGAGACCCCCAAGACATCCTCGACTACCTCTACGGCATGAGCTATCTGGAGCCACGGTATTCGCTTACGTTCGACGGCCAGGAGATCAGCCAGCTTTCGCCTGGCGAGCGCGGCCTGCTCTTGCTAGTCTTCTATCTTCTGGTGGACAAGGACGACATCCCGATAATCATCGACCAGCCCGAAGAGAACCTGGACAACCAGACCATCTTCAAGGTGCTGGTCAAGTGCATCAAGGCGGCCAAGCAACGGCGCCAGGTCATCATGGTTACCCATAACCCCAACCTGGCGGTGGTCTGCGACGCAGAGCAAATCATCTGCGCGACCTGCGACAAGGCAACCAACACGTTCAACTACGTCTCGGGCGGCATCGAATCGCCCGTGATCAAGGCAACCGTAGTGGAGATTCTCGAGGGCACCGAGCCCGCATTCAAGAATCGGAAACGCAAATATGGCTTGTGATCGGCATGCAGACTTGATTGTTAGAGGCGCCGTGGAGGACATTACATAGAGATTTTTATTAGTTCGCTGCTTGGTGAATTTGGGCAGCTCCGGGCGGCGGCGCGTTCGGCCATCCGTATCCAGCGGCCCTGGAGATCGCCGATATTTCTAGTCGACCTACGGCACCGCTTTTCGGCGAAGAAAAAATTTTATGCTGCGCAGGCCAATTAGCTGCGAGCGAGACTGGGAAATGCGACCACCTACTGCACATCGGTAAATGCGTCCACCGCGAAGGAAGAATTGGAATGAGATTCGTCGTTGAATTCAGGTCAGGCGACTCCCCCACGACCAGCCACTACCCGCATGCTGTGCTCGTCCAAGACAACTGGGATGACTATGGCTACAGGACCACATTCCACGTCACGCTATACATGTCGGCCGAGGAAAGCCACGATCTCGGTAGCATCAAGATCATCGAGACGGGACGGGACAGCGGATACACAGAAATGCCAAGGCGCCCCTTTGAGGAATTGCCCGCCAGCCATGCATCGCTAGGTGCCGACCTCGACTACTATGAGACGCTCTTCAAACTCGGGCGCGACGTCTTCGAACCGTACTTCAGAGGTCTCCGAGATGTCGCTTTCGACGACGAGATCAAGGCTAGTGTCGAAGACAGTGAGCCCTATCAGGTCTCGCTTCTGCGTTTTGGCGGCGCCAAGCGAACGATCGGTGACGCTGCACGGCTGCTGCGCGCGCCTGCCCTGCCGACGAAACGTCGAAGTGCGGGGTTCAGGGTCAAGTTCAAGACGCAGGTGGCG
>Ga0160453_100971_pt1 | contig 13407 bp, 11 predicted proteins | sample HID1971K_E6MG_FD_108228 | JGI IMG/M metagenome (GOLD analysis project Ga0160453, IMG submission 108228) | Enriched millipede-associated microbial communities from UW Madison campus, WI, USA - HID1971K_E6 MG | ecosystem: Host-associated > Arthropoda: Insects > Digestive system > Unclassified ...
CGACGAGGACCAGGCGGGCGGCGGCGTCTTCACGGCGAACGGCGACAACCTGCACGCGTGGGTCGAGGTCGCCTTCGACAAGGCCGGATGGGTGCCTTTCGACCCGACACCGCCCGAGGATCAGGTCCCGAGCGACCAGACCACCAAGCCCAAGGCAGATCCCAAGCCCCAGGTGCTGCAGCCGCCGCCCCCGCCGCAGGAGCCCGTCGACCTTCCGCCCACCGTGGCTGACGACCGCGGATCCGACGACGAGGACGGGTTCGACGCCGCCCTGCTCTGGATGATCGTGTCGATCGGCGTGGGCTCCCTGAGTGTGCTGGCGGTGCTGCTGGCGCCGTTCATCGTGATCGGGGTGCTCAAGGCCGCCCGTCGTCGCAAGCGGCGGCAAGCCGAGCGCGCGTCGGACCGCATCAGCGGCGGCTGGGACGAGCTCGTCGACCGCGCGTCGGACCTCGGCGCGCCGGTGCGCCCGGGCGCGACGAGGCAGGAGGATGCCGGTGTGCTGACCTCCGCGTTCGCCGAGCCGCGCGTGGCCACGCTCGCTCACCGCGCCGACGTCGAGGTGTTCGGGCCGGCGGAGCCCACGCCGGCCGACATCGACGCGTTCTGGACCGAGGTCGACGCCCTGGTCGGGGGGATGGGCCGCAGCCGCTCGTTCTGGCGTCGCCTGCGGGCGCGGCTCAGCATCCGCAGCCTCCTCGAGGGCACCCGATTCGCGCTGCCGCCGCGCAGCACCGCCGACGCCGGACGCACCCCCGAGCGCGCCGACGCCGCCGACCCGTCAGCACAGGAGAACGAATGACCAACAGCCCGTCCGGCGTCCAGACGGCGTCCCTCGGGCGCCGCGTGGGCGCCTTCGCGATCGATCTCGCGATCGCGTACGCGCTGGGCGCGGTGCTGATCGGCATCACCGTCGGCATCGTGCTCGGCGTGGGCCCGGGGTGGCAGCCGGAGAGTCTGGTGGCTTTCGTGGGCCTCGCCTACGGGCTGATCAGCCTGGTGCTGCTCGCGTGGGCGCTGGTGTACGCGGCGATGCAGGGCGGTCGCGGCTCGATCGGCCAGCGTGCGCTGGGCCTCCGACTGCAGGACGCGACGACGGGCGGGCCGATCGGCTTCTGGCGCGCGGTGTGGCGCAACATCGTGTTCGGTGCGAGCTGTGCGATCGTCGTCGGCTACTTCACCCCGCTGTTCGACCAGAGCGGCCGCGGTCAGGGCTGGCATGACCTGGCAGCGAAGGCCGTCGTGGTCGACGCGCGGACCGCCGCCTCACCGGCCTCGTACCCCTCGCCGGCCGCTCGCGCCGCCGCGACGGCGAACCCGTATCTTCCGTCGCCGACCGGGATGCCGGCGCCCGCGGTGGCCCCGCCGGTACCGGTGCCCGCACCCTCGCCCGGCTTCCTGCCGGCGGACGACGCCGTCGGCGCCACCGAGCTGCGACCGTCGGCCCCCGCGGCGGCCCCGGGCTGGACCACGCAGAGCGCGCGTGTCGCGGGCGTGACGCCGCCCGCCTCCGCGGCACGTCCGTCGGTTCCGTCCGGTGTCATCGCCCAGGTGCCGTGGCACACCTCGACGCCCGGCGATGCCGCGCTCGCGAAGATGCCGATGGACTTCCCCGAAGAGACGACGCCGTTCCCCGCGGCCACGACGACCGAGCCGCTGGATGCGATGGCCGCGCTGTTCGGCACGGCCGCGGATCACCGTCCCGACCCCGCGCCGATCGCCGCGCCGCCGGCTTCGGCGCTGCCGGTCGCACCGCCCCACCTCGCGCCCGTCGTGGCGCTCGCCCCGGCACCGGCTTCTGCGCCGGCCATCGCTCCCGCGCCGGTCGTCGCTGCGGCGGCGCAGGCGGCATCCACTCGCTCGACGGCGACCGACGACGTCGACGCGACGCGGCTGGCCGTGGCGCCCCCCGCCCAGCGTGCGGCGCTGTACCCCGATGCGCCCGTGATCGCGGTGCTGACGTGGGACGACGGCACGCGGATGGCCGTGTACGGCCGCACGCTGTACGGGCGCAACCCGGCCGGCGAAGCAGGCGCGGTCACGATCGCCGTGCGCGATGAGACGCTGTCGCTCTCGAAGACGCATTTCGAGATCGGCGGCGACCCGGCGGCGGCGTGGATCGCCGACCGCCACTCGACCAACGGCACGGTCCTGGTGCGCGACGGCGGGCGCATCCCGCTCGTCGCCGGCGTCCGCACCAGTCTGCGCGCGGGCGACCGCCTCGAATTCGGCGACCGCGCCGTGACGGTGGGTGCCGCATGATGGCCGAGCTGCCGGTTCCCGCCCCTGTCCCGATCACCGTCGCATTCGGCGCCGCGACCGACACTGGTCTGCGCCGCCGCATCAACGAGGACTCGTACCTCGCGCAGGCGCCGCTGTTCCTCGTGGCCGACGGCATGGGCGGCCACAACGCGGGCGAGATCGCGAGCGCCGCGGTCGTCGACGTCTACGCGCGCCTGGCCGGACGCACGAGCATCACGCAGGACGACATGCACGACGCGCTGGCCACCGCCCGCCGCCGGGTCGCCGCGCTGCCGCCGGGCGGCGGGGCGGGTGCCGGAACCACCCTCGCCGGCGTCGTCGTCGCCGACATCGACGGCGACGGATACTGGCTGGCCGTCAACCTCGGCGACTCGCGCACCTACCGCCTGAGCGACGGCCAGTTCGAGCAGGTGAGCGTCGATCACTCCTTCGTGCAGGAGCTGGTGGATGCCGGCGAGCTGGCCGCCGACGAGGCCCACCGCGATTCGCGCCGCAACGTCATCACGCGGGCGATCGGCGCCGGCAGCGACGCCGCGGCGGACTACTGGCTGATCCCCGCCGAGGAGGGCGATCGCATCCTGGTCTGCTCGGACGGACTGTCGGGCGAGCTCGAGCAGGACGCGATCCACGGCATCCTGCTGGCCGAGACCGACCCGCAGGCGGCCGCGACCCGACTGGTGCACGAGGCGATGGTGCGCGGCGGTCGCGACAACATCACCGCGGTCGTGGTCGACGCGCTCGCGGTGCGCACCAGGACCGATCGCCCGAACGAGCGCGATACGGTTCCGGTAGGCGCGCCTGCCGTCGCCGTCGATTTCGACATCGACGCCGACACCCTCCCCCGGGCGTCCCTCACTGGAGGTTCCTGATGTCGACGCTGTACGCCCCCGGCTCGACGCCCGTCGCGGTGACGCCGCGCGGATTCGCGGTGTTCGAGCACGGCGCGTCCGCGGCGCTGCTGGCGCGCGTGCGGTCGGTCGTGGCCGACGGTCGCGGCCTCGGAGGTGTGATCGAGTCGCTGACCGGCGCGTACGGCGCGTCGCTGACGGCGATCCCGTCGTTCGCGGTGGCGCTCGTCGAGGGTGATGCGATGCGCATCGCGGTGCGGGGCGACTTCGCGTTCGACATCGACGCCGACGTGCCCGAGCGGGTGTCGGGCGCGGGCGTCACCACCTGGACCGAGCGGGTCGTGCGCGGCGTACGACGCGTGACGCTGCAGTCCGGTGCCGGCGACGGCGCCGAGCCCGCCGAGCTTCCCGTGGCCGACGGCGTCGTGCTCGCGTCGAGCATCGTGTGGGATGCCGCGGCCACCGCCGCGGCCGGCTCCCCGGACGTCGCGAGCCCGGAAGCTGTGCCGGCGCCCGAGCCCGTTGCGGCCGCGTCGGCGGCGCCCGCACGCACGGTGCCCGCGTCGGCAGAGCCCGCACCGGTCGCAGCACCGGCTCCGGTCGCACCCACGGTGTCCGCGCCCGTAGCGCCCGCGTCGGCTCCGGTAGCGGACATGCCGTCGGCGCCGGTGACGGGCGGGGTCGCTGCTCCGGCAGCCAGGCGGGGTGCGGCATCCACTTCTCGCTCGCCGGAGCAGGAGCCTGAGCCCGCGCGGAACGTCGCGGGGCTGATCGACTCGAGCACCGTGCAGACGATGGCCGGCGACGAGACGCTGCTGCCGGAGGACTCCGAGCTGTCGCAGCCTCGCATCCAGGCGCCCGGCGGCGATCCTGCGTCGGCCACCGGGTACGAGCCGGTGTGGGGTGCGACGGTGATCCGCCCCGTCGAGGACGCCGCCGTCCGGCCCGAAGCGGGTGGCGAGGCCGTTCCCGCCGCGGCGCCCGGCGACCACGACGGCGCCACGATCTCGCTCGCCCAGGCTCGCGCGCTGCGCGCCGGCCGCACCGCGGCGCCGGCCGAGCAGGCTCCGTCCTCGACCACGCCGCCGCTGGCACCGCCGCGGCCGCCGGCGCCGGGACGCATCCGGGTCTCGACGGGCCAGGTGCTGCTGCTGGACCGCACGGTCGTGATCGGCCGTCGGCCGCGTTCCACGCGGGTGAGCGGCACCGACCTGCCGCACCTGGTGGCGGTCGACAGCCCGCAGCAGGACATCTCCCGCAGCCACGTCGAACTGCGCGTCGAGGGCGAGAGCATCGTGGCCACAGACCTGCGCACCACGAACGGCACCACGCTGCTGCGCGCGGGGTCCGACCCCGTCCGGCTGCACCCGGGTGAGGCGACCGTCGTGATCCCGGGCGACGTGCTCGACCTCGGCGACGGCATCAGGGTCGCGATCGAGGGGCTCGCCTGATGGCCAAGCGCGCGCCGATGGCGCCGCCGGACCTTCCCGGCTTCACGTACGTCGACCTGCTCGGATCGGGCGGCTTCGCCGACGTGTACCTGTACGAGCAGGCGCTGCCGAAGCGGCGGGTCGCGGTCAAGGTGCTGCTGACCGACCGCATGTCGAGCGACTCGGTCGAGGAGTTCACCGCCGAGGCCAACGTCATGGCGATGCTCTCGACGCATCCCGCGATCGTGACGATCTACCAGGCCGGTGTCGCCCGTGACGGGCGCCCGTACCTGGTGATGGAGTACTGCCCGCGTCCCAACCTGCAGGTGCGGTACCGACGCGAGCCGTTCTCGATCGCGGAGTCGCTGCGGGTCGGCGTGCAGGTCGCGGCGGCGGTCGAGACGGCGCACCGCGCGGGCGTGCTGCACCGCGACATCAAGCCCGCGAACATCCTTGTCACCGAGTACAACCGGCCCGCACTGACCGACTTCGGCATCGCGTCGACGACGACCGCGGCGGCCGAGTCCGCCGGCCTGTCGATCCCGTGGTCCCCGCCGGAGTCCTTCGCCGATGTGCCGCACAGCGAGCCGCGCTCCGACGTGTACGCGCTCGGTGCGACCGTGTACACGCTGCTGGCCGGCCGGTCGCCGTTCGAACTGCCGGGACAGCGCAACACCGCCCCCGAGCTCATCTCGCGCATCGAGACGCTGCCGCTGCCGCCTCTCGGGCGGGCCGATTCGCCGGCATCGCTGCAGCGTGTGCTCGACCGTGCCATGTCGAAGTCCCCGGCCGACCGGTATGACAGTGCGCTCGCGTTCGCCCGCGCGCTGCAGACGGTGCAGATCGAGCTGTCGCATTCGGTGACCCCGATCGACATCCTCGACGACCAGATCCCCGACGACATCGAGCAGGACGAGGACGACGGCCTCACCCGCGTGCGGGGTGTCGTCAGCATCGACCCCGAGACGACCCCCGCTGCCGGCATGACCCGGCCGTCGGCCACCACCACGCCGGTCGCGCCGCGCTTCGGCGCGCCCCCCGTCACGACGGGGTATCCGCCCGCGACGGCCCCCGTGTTCGAGCCCGCCGACGCCGCGACCATCATGCGCGGCTCACCGTCGGCGACCGCCGAGACGAGACGTCGCGACCAGATGCCGGTGCCGGTCTCGCTCGACGAGACCGTGATGCGCGCTCCCGTCCCGCTGCCGACGGCTGCTGCCGTCGAGGAAGACGTGGATGCCGCCCCCCGGCGCCGCCGGACCGGACTGTGGATCGGACTCGGCGCCGCCGCACTCGTGGTCGTCGCGATCGTCGTGGGCGTCTCGCTGCCGGGGCTGCTCGGCGGCACACCCGAGCCGGTGAAGACCGAAGCGACGTCGAAGCCGCAGGACCCGGCCTCGACATTTGTGGCGCCGGTCACCGATGTGGTCGGCACGGCGGGGGCGGACGGCGTCACTTTCACGTGGACGAATCCCGACCCCATGGAGGGTGACTATTACATCGTCGAGACGGTGTCGCTCGCGGGGGACGCGCAGAGGGTCGACGACACCGAGATCACCGTTCCTGCGGCGCAGGGCCAGACGTGCATCGACGTGACGTTGGTGCGCAAGAACGGCACCCCGCAGGACTCGAACAACCCGACCCGGGGGTGTACGCCGTGACCCCGCCCACCGCCGACCAGCTGAGCGTCGAGTTCGCCGGCGAGGAGTTCGACGTCACGCCCGACCAGGTGTTCACGGTGGGCCGCGAGGGCGACCTCGCGATCGACGACAACCTGTTCCTGCACCGCAACTTCCTGACGATCCAGAACGTCGAAGGCCTGTGGCTGCTCTCGAACGTCGGCACGCGGCTGTCGGCCACGGTGACCGACACGGGCGGCCGGGTGCAGGCGTGGCTCGCCCCGGGCGCGCGGCTGCCCCTCGTGTTCGCCGCGACGACCGTGATCTTCAGCGCGGGGCCGACGACGTACGAGCTCACGATCCATGCGGCCGAGCCGACGTTCCGCGAGGCGCAGCCGCCGCTCGACGACGATGACGACGGGCTCAGCACGATCGGCGAGGTGCCGCTGACGCACAGCCAGAAGGTCATGATCCTGGCGCTCGCCGAGCCGGTCCTGCGCCGCGAGGGCACCGGCATGAGCGAGCTGCCGACGTCGGCGCAGGCGGCCAAACGGCTGGGCTGGACGCTCACGCGCTTCAACCGCAAGCTCGACAACGTGTGCGACAAGCTCGATCGCACAGGCGTGCCGGGGCTTCGCGGCGGCATCCGCTCCTATGCCACCAACCGACGCGTGCGCCTCGTGGAGCACGCGATCTCGGCCCGCCTGGTCACTCGCGGCGATCTACCCCTCCTCGACCTCGAGAAGGAGAACTCCCAGGAGGACGACGCGTGAGCTGACGTCCACGCTCACGACGGCAGCCCTCCCGTTTCGGGCCGCCTTCGGTTGTCGTCTCGCGAATGGGTCCGCACCGGTCGCGTCTGCAGCCGGTTGCGGCGTGTCGGGCCCCTTCTCGGGGTCGGCGCCGCCACAGAAGGGTCCGCTGCTGCCGCATCCAGCGTGGGACGCGGCATGTCGGGCCCCTTCCGCAGGCGAAGCGGAGGGATGCCGCCGGCCGCTCGCGCGGCGTGCTCAGCGCCCTACGTCGTAGAGGTGCCGGCCGCCGTGGCTGACGACCTTCACCACGATGCCGCGGCGGTGCAGCTCGGCGACGGTGCGGGTCTCTTCGTCGATGTCGCGACCGAGCGCATGCACGTTCGCGACGACCACGACGTCGCCGCGGCGCAGCGTGCCGAACAGACGCGTCAGACGCTCCTCCCACGACTCGAGCGTCTCGGGTGCGGGGTGGCGGAAGCCATCGATCGGCACGCCGAACCGGGTGAGGTCATTGCGCTGCTCGACCACGGACGGCATGTCGTCGCGCGAGATCACGAGCCCGACGAGGCGGGATCCGGCGGGCCGGGCGAGCCACCACGTGCGGTCGCTCTGCAGCTCGGTGAAGCACTTCGGGCACTCGGCCGCGGCGTGCGGAAGAGTGAGCGGCGCGGTGTCGGGCGTGACGGCATCCGGTTTCGTCTTCGGTGTCGTGTCGCTCATGTGAGTGGCCCCCTTGCTCGGCCCCCATTGTCTCACCCGGGCGGGCGCCTCAGGACTGCGCGGGCGGCGCGGGCGGACGGTAGGCGTCGCGGCGGTGTGCGATACGCACGACGAGCAGGGTCGAAGTCTCGTCGTCGAGCCAAGACAGCACCCGGTAGTCCCCGCGGCGAGCAGATTGCAGCCCCTCGAATTCGCCCTGCAGCGGCTTGCTCATCCGTCGCGCAGGCGCAGCTCGACGCTGAGCTGGTCGGCGTCGAGCTCGGCGAGGGCGTGACGAAGTGCCGGGGTGCTGTAGGCGCCGCCGTGGCTGAGTGTGTTGAGCTCGGTGCGCATCGCCTCGATCGAAGCCAGCCGCAGCTCGAGCATCTCGCCGGTGAGCGCGCCGAGCTTGTCGTCGCGCGGCTCCATCACGCGCGCGTTGCGCGCCATCAGCTCGGGTGAGAAAGGGGTTCCGTCGCGTCGAGTGAGTTTCGGATCGCGCAGAGCGGATGCCGCCGCCACGCGCAGCTCGTCGTCGAGACGGTCCATCTCACGCTGCAGCCCCTCATCGCCGCCCGACACCGGAAAGCGCAGCAGCTTCACCAGCCACGGCAGCGTGAATCCCTGCAGGGCGAGACTGCCGACCGCCACGGCGAAGGCGATCAGCACGAGGAGCTCGCGGGCCGGCGTCTCGCGCGGGAGCGTCTGCGCGGCGGCGAGCGTCACGACACCGCGCATGCCTGCCCACACGATGACGGTGCCGTGCTTCCACCCGAGGGGTTCGGACTGGTAGTAGTCGAGGTCCTGGAGCATGCGGGTCACGCGCTGTCGTGCCGAGCTGATCCGCCGCTGCGCGCGGGGGTCGTCGACCGACGTCGCAGCGCCCGGGCCGCGCCGCGGGACAGGTTCCGAGCCGTCGGCCATCTTGTCGAGGTGGTCGTTGAACGACTCGAGCCTCGGCTTGGAGCGCTGCTTCCGGTGGGCCCGGCGGCTCTGGCCCCACACCAGCACCGCCACGTACGCCCCGCGCACCAGCATCAGCACGACGAAGGCGAGCGCCGCGATCCCGAGCCCGGTGCCGAGGCCGTTGTGCTTGGCGAAGTTGTCGCCGACGATGCCTTCGAGCTCCAGGCCCATGACCAGGAAGACGGCGCCCTCCAGCACGAGCTCGACGGTGCGCCAGTTGAGCTCGTCCGAGCGCCGCTGCTCGGGCGTGTACCAGCGGGCCGCGCCCTGACCGGTGACGACGCCCGCAACGACCGCGGCCACCAGCCCCGAGCCGCCGAGATGCTCGGTGGGCAGGTAGGCGACGAAGGGGACGACGAAGGCCAGGGCGGTGTTGGCCGCCGAGTTGGAGATGAGCGCGCGCAGTCGCAGGTTGAGCCAGCCCACGATGCCGCCGATCACCGCGGCGATGAAGACGCCCCACGCGAACGCCGGCAGGAACCCGAACGCGGCGTCGGTGGCCTCGACGCCGCCGGTGGCCGACACCGCGAATGCCGCCGAGGCGACCATCGTGCGCATCAGCACGAGCGCCGTGGCGTCGTTGAGCAGGCTCTCGCCCTCGAGCATCGTGACGACACGCCCCGAGATGCCGAGGCGCTTCACGATCGAGGTCGCGACCGCATCGGTGGGACTGAGGATCGCGCCGAGCGCGACGCCGAGGAAGATGTCGACGCCCGGGATCATCGCGTGGAAGAGGAACCCCAGCGCGATGGAGCTGATCAGCACGAGCACGAACGAGAGCCCGGCGATCGGGCCGAAGTCGCGCCGGAACTCGATGGCCGGTATCGACACCGCCGCGGAGTACAGCAGCGGCGGCAGCACCCCGATGAGGATCCATTCGGGGTCGATCTCGGGCACCTCGACGAACGGCAGGAGCCCCACGACGATGCCGATCACCACGAGGATCAGCGGGCCCGCGATCCGCACCTTCGGTGCGATGGCGGTGGCGACCGCGATCGCGATCACGGCCAGGATCCCGACGACCAGCACTTCCATGGCTCAGAGCCTATTGCGTGGCCCCGCGGGCGAGTGCCGTCAGCTCAGCACGCCGAGCGCCCGCACCGCGTCGCGTTCGGCGACGAGCTCGTCGACGGATGCCGCCAGCCGGCCGCGTGCGCGATCGTCGAGGTCGAGGCCCTGCACGATCTCGTAGCCCTCACCCCGGGAGCGGACAGGGAACGAGCACACGATCCCTTCGGGCACGCCGTACTCGCCGCGCGACACCACGGCGGCCGACGCCCACGTGCGGTGCGACGTGCCGAGCTGCTCGTCGCGCACGTGATCGATCGCGGCGTTCGCCGCCGAGGCGACCGACGACGAGCCGCGCACCTCGATGATCTCGGCGCCGCGCTTGGCGACCCGCGGGATGAAGGTGTCGTCGAGCCACGCCAGTGCCCGGTCGGCGCCGCCCAGGCGCTGCGCGAGGGCCTCGAGCACCGGCATCCGTTCGACCAGACCCAACGGTCCCTGAGCCTTTCGCACGGTCGCGTGCGAGACGTCGGGGAACTGGCTCGCCGAATGGTTGCCCCAGATCGTGACGTCGTCGAGGTCGCCCGCGGGCACCTGCAGCGTCTCGGCGAGCTGGCCGACCGCGCGGTTGTGGTCCAGGCGCGTGAGGGCGGTGAAGCGTTCGGCGGGAACATGCGGAGCCGCGGATGCCGCGGCGATGAGCGCGTTCGTGTTGGCGGGGTTGCCCACCACGACCACGCGCACGTCGTCGTCGGCCACCGCGCCGATCGCCCTGCCCTGCGGGCCGAAGATGCCCGCGTTCGCCGCGAGGAGGTCGGCGCGCTCCATGCCCGCGGAACGCGGGCGGGCGCCGACGAGCATCGCGATGCGCGTGCCGTTGAACGCGGTGAGCGGGTCGTCGGTCACATCGACGTCGGCCAGCAGCGGGAACGCGCAGTCCTGCAGTTCGAGGGCGGCGCCCTCTGCCGCCTTCATGCCCTGCGGGATCTCCAGCAGCCGCAGTCGCACGGGGCGCTCCGGCCCCAGCATGTCGCCCGCCGCGATGCGGAACATCAGCGCGTAGCCGATCTGCCCGCCGCCGCCGGTGATGGTCACGGTCGTGGGTGCGCTCGCCATGCCCCGAGCCTATGCCCGCGGCATCCGCCGTCGGATCCCGCGATCTTCCAGGCCATTCCGTACTCAGATCAGGGTGTCACGGTACCGTGACAGACATGACGTTCAACGAGAACGCCAACGTCGGGGGGAACACGGCGCGGCGTCGCGGGGCGGGCGTGGCTGTCGCGGGCGGCGGGGTGGTCGGCCTCGGCGCCATCGCCGTGCTGCTGCTGCAGCTGTTCACGGGCCAGGACTTCTCCAGCGTCCTGCCCCCGGCGCCGCAGACCGGAGCGGCCGGCGGCGCCGGTGACTCCGAGATCGCGCAGTGCGAGACGGGTGCCGACGCCAACGCCGACGACTCCTGCCGGCTCGCCGCCGGCAGCGTGGTGCTCGACGAGTACTGGGCGACCCAGGTACAGGGCTATCGCGCGCCGCAGCTGGTGATCGTCGACGGGTCGACCTCGTCGCCATGCGGGACGGCATCCAATCAGACCGGTCCGTTCTACTGCCCGCGCGACGAGACCGTGTACGTCGACCCGACGTTCTTCTCGCTGATGCGCCAGCAGTTCGGGGCCTCGGCGGGCGACCTCGCGCAGCTGTACGTGCTCGCGCACGAGTACGGGCACCACGTGCAGAGCATCACCGGGATCATGGACCAGCACCCGAACGACGGCGCTGGCGCGGTCGGCAACGGCGTGCGCACCGAGCTTCAAGCCGACTGCTTCGCCGGCGCCTGGGTCGGCGCGATGACCGAAGAGGTCGACGAGAACGGGGTACCGTATCTGCAGGCCCCGACGCAGGCGCAGATCGCCGATGCGATCAATGCCGCAGGAGCCGTCGGCGACGACAACATCCAGCAGGAGTCCGGGGGCTTCGTGAACCCCGAGACCTGGACCCACGGCTCCAGCGCGCAGCGGCAGCGCTGGTTCCAGCTGGGCTATCAGGGCGGTGTCTCTGCCTGCGACACCTTCGGCGTTCCGGGGGGAAGCCTATGAACGAACATCTGGACGACATCCTCTACCCGCCCATCGAGCCCTTCGACACGGGCACGCTGATCGCGGGCGAGGGCAACCGCCTCTACTACGAGCAGGTCGGCAACCCCGACGGCAAGCCTGTCGTGTTCCTGCACGGCGGGCCGGGAGCCGGCGCGTCGGCCTGGCATCGGCGCTTCTTCGACCCCGCGGTGTACCGCGTCATCCTGCTCGACCAGCGCGGCTGCGGGCGCTCCACACCGCACGCGGGCGAGCCCGGCGCCGAACTGCGCCACAACACCACGTGGCATCTCGTCGCCGATCTCGAGTTGCTGCGGCGCAATCTCGGGATCGCGCGATGGCAGGTGTTCGGTGGGTCGTGGGGGAGTGCTCTGGCGCTCGCGTATGCGCAGGCCCACCCGGACTCGGTGACCGAGATCGTGCTGCGCGGCATCTTCACGTTGCGCCGCCACGAGCTGGAATGGTTCTACGAGGGCGGTGCGGCATCCATCGTCCCGGATCTGTGGGAGGACTTCATCGCCCCCATCCCGATCCTGGAGCGCTCGCGCATGATGCAGGCCTACCACCGGCGGCTCGCCGACCCGGACCCCGCCGTCCACGTGCCCGCGGCCGTCGCGTGGACGCGGTGGGAGGCCTCGAACCTCACCCTCCTGCCTGACCCCGAGCTCGTCGAGGCGATGACGTCGCCTCGGGAGGCGGTCGCGTTCGCGCGCATCGAGAACCACTACTTCCTCCACGGCGGCTGGTTCGAGCCCGAGCAGCTGATCGCCGGCGTCGAGCGCATCCGACACATCCCCGCCGTCATCGTGCAGGGCCGGTACGACGTCTGCACCCCCGCGATGACCGCGTGGGACCTGCACCGCGCGTGGCCCGAAGCGCAGTTCGAGATGATCCCGGATGCCGCCCACGCAGCCTCCGAGCCCGGCATCGCCGCCGCACTCCGGGCCGCGACCGACCGGTTCGGTGGGGCGGGCGAGGCCGAAGCCGAGGCCGGTTCCGGTCGTTGAGCGGGCGAAGCGAGACGAGACGGCACGGGCGCACGAGCAATCTCGTGCCGGACCACGTTTCGTCTCGCTCGTTCCTCGCTCCGCTCAACGACCGTTGGTCACCGGTGCGGGCAACGCCCAGCCGGCCCCTGATAGAGTGGGGCATCTTGCAGCGCCTTCGTGCGCTTCTCGCGTCGTAGAACGCTTCCCTCGCCGGCATCCGGATTCCCGATCCGAAGAACCGCGCTGACATCTTTCGTACGGCGACCCGAGGGCGAAATCCGCCCCGGCCACCGACAGGGCACCATCGTGCCCAGAGACAGACACCCATGACCGACATGACTTTCGGCGCGCTCGGCGTGCCCCAGCCCCTTGTCACCGTGCTCGCCGCGGCCGGCAAGACCACCGCGTTCCCGATCCAGGTCGACACGCTCCCCGACACGCTCGCCGGCCGCGACGTGCTCGGCCGCGGCAAGACCGGATCGGGCAAGACGCTTGCCTTCTCGATTCCGATGATCGCCCGCCTGGGCACCACGCTCGCCGGCGGTCCGCGCCGCAAGGGGCGCCCGCTCGGCCTCGTGCTCGCGCCGACCCGCGAGCTCGCGACGCAGATCGACGCGGTGCTCGCGCCGCTCGCGAAGGCCTACAACCTCACCACGACCACGATCTTCGGCGGCGTGAACCAGAACCGTCAGGTGAATGCGCTCAACGCCGGCGTCGACATCGTCGTGGCCTGCCCCGGCCGCC
>Ga0160453_100976_pt1 | contig 13303 bp, 10 predicted proteins | sample HID1971K_E6MG_FD_108228 | JGI IMG/M metagenome (GOLD analysis project Ga0160453, IMG submission 108228) | Enriched millipede-associated microbial communities from UW Madison campus, WI, USA - HID1971K_E6 MG | ecosystem: Host-associated > Arthropoda: Insects > Digestive system > Unclassified ...
ACGTCGACGCGGCAACCATCTTCCTGGTCACGAACCCGGGCCGTTTCGACGTGATCGTCACCGACAACCTCTTCGGCGACATCCTCACGGACCTGGCCGGCGCCGTCACCGGTGGCATCGGCCTCGCCGCTTCGGGCAACATCAACCCCGACGGCGCGTTCCCCTCGATGTTCGAGCCCGTGCACGGTTCGGCGCCCGACATCGCAGGCCAGCAGAAGGCCGACCCCACGGCCGCGATCCTCTCCGTCTCGCTGCTGCTCGACCACCTCGGGCTGCACGACGAGGCCGTGCGCGTCACGACCGCCGTCGAGGAGGACATCGCGACCCGCGGTTCGGCCCCCCGAACGACGACCGGGATCGGCGACGCCATCGTCGCCCGCCTCTCGGCATAACCTGTATACGTCGCCGCATCGACGGAGGATCCACCCATGACCACCGAACTCCACCTTCAGGCGCCCTCGGCCTCCGGCCTCGTCTGGAACGTCCTTCCCGACGCCGAGCCCACCCCCGACGCCGAGCGCGAGGCCATCCTCGCCGACCCCGGCTTCGGCCAGTACTTCACCGACCACATGGTCGACATCTGCTGGTCCGAGAAGGGCGGCTGGCATCGCCCTCGCGTGCAGCCGTACGGCCCGATCCCGCTGGATCCCGCCGCGGCGGTGCTCCACTACTCGCAGGAGATCTTCGAGGGACTCAAGGCCTATCGTCACGCCGACGGCTCGATCTGGACCTTCCGTCCCGACCGCAACGCCGCCCGCCTGCAGCGTTCGGCCCGGCGCCTCGCGCTGCCCGAGCTGCCCGGCGAGTACTTCCTGGAGTCCCTGCGCCAGCTGGTCGCCGTCGACGGCGCCTGGGTGCCGACCGCTGCCGAGACGAGCCTGTACCTGCGGCCGTTCATGTTCGCCAAGGAGGCCTTCCTCGGCGTGCGCGCCGCGAAGAAGGTCGCGTACTACCTGATCGCCAGCCCCGCCGGCGCCTACTTCACGGGAGGCGTGCAGCCGGTCAACATCGCGCTGTCGACCCGCTACGCGCGCGCCGGCCACGGCGGCACCGGTGCAGCCAAGACGGGCGGAAACTACGCGTCGAGCCTGCTTCCGCAGGCCGAGGCGTACGAGAAGGGCTGCCAGCAGGTGCTCTTCCTCGATGGCGAGTACATCGAAGAGCTCGGCGGCATGAACCTCGTCCTCGTGACGCACGACGGCCGGCTCATCACGCCCGAGTCGGACTCGATCCTCGAGGGCATCACGCTCGCGTCAATCCTCCAGCTCGCTCAGGACCGCGGTCTGGTCGTCGAGCAGCGCAAGGTGTCGATCGACGAATGGCGCGAGGGAGCGGCGTCGGGCACGATCGTGGGCGCGTTCGCCTGCGGCACCGCCGCTGTCGTGGTGCCGATCGGCAAGCTCATCGCCGACGACTACGAGATCGTGCACGACGGCGAGGCCGCCTCGGAACTGGCCCTGTCGCTGCGCGAGGAGCTCACCGGCATCCAGTACGGGCGCGTCGCGGACCGCCATGACTGGATGGTCCGCCTCGACGGCTGACGACCTCTCGACGAAGCCCCCGCGGGTCCGCCCGCGGGGGCTTCGCGCGTCGGCGGGGATGGATAGGGTGGGTCCGTGAGGATCGCGCGCTTCAGCCACAACGACGCCATCAGATACGGGATCGTCGACGAGGGCGAGCTGGTCGTCCTCGCGGGTGATCCGATGTTCGCGGGTTTCGACACGACGGGCGAGCGCGTGCCGCTGGCCGATGTGGCGCTGCTCGCCCCGGTGATCCCGCGGTCGAAGGTCGTCGCGGTCGGACGCAACTACCGCGATCACGCCGCGGAGCTCGGCAACGAGGTCCCCGCCGCGCCCATGCTCTTCTTCAAGCCGAACACGTCTGTCGTCGGACCCGGCGACGCGGTCGTGCTGCCGGCGGGTTCCGAGTTCGTGAGCTTCGAAGGCGAACTGGCGGCGATCGTCGGCCGCATCGCCAAGAACGTGCCTGCCGAGCGTGCGCTGGAGTACGTGTTCGGGTACACGATCGCCAACGACCTGACGGCGCGGGACTGGCAGAAGTCCGACGGGCAGTGGGCGCGGGCCAAGGGCTTCGACACCTCCTGCCCGCTCGGACCGGCGATCGAGACCGAGTTCGACCCCGCCGGTGACGCCGTCATCACGACACGCCTGAACGGCGAGGTGCGTCAGCAGGGGCCGATCAGCGACATGATCTTCTCGCTCGCCGACGTCATCGCGTTCGCATCGGCGGCGTTCACGCTGCTTCCCGGCGACGTGATCCTCACCGGCACACCCGCCGGCGTGGGGCAGATCGTCGCCGGCGACACCGTCGAGGTGGAGATCACCGGACTCGGGACGCTGCGTAACAGTGCCCGAGACGCGTGACTTCGGGGCTCGAGATGCCCGACACCGGTCACGCGATGCCTGAGGCCTCCCTCATCCCGGCCGCGGAAGACGTCGCCCGCGTCCAGCGGCGCACGGTGGGGGTGCTTTCACTCGGCCAGGTGCTGGGCGGCCTGGCCTTCGGCGCCACGCTGTCGCTCGGCGCGGTGCTGGCGGCAGAGCTGTCGGGCAACGATTCGCTGTCGGGTCTGGCGGCGGCATCCATCACCCTCGGCACGGCGCTGACGGCCGTCCCTCTCGCCGCGATCGCCCGCCGGCGCGGTCGCCGGCTCTCGCTCACCACCGGCATGGCCGTGGCGCTGGTCGGCGTGGGACTGGTGATCTTCGCCGTCTCGCTGCAGGCGTTCGCGCTGCTGCTCGTCGGCTTCGCGATCATCGGCGCGGGACAGGCTGCGAACCTCCAGTCCCGCTTCGCGGCGGCGGACCTCGCGACGGATGCCTCACGCGGACGCGACCTGTCGATCGTGGTGTGGGCGACCACCGTCGGCGCCGTACTCGGCCCGAACCTCGTCGGTCCGGGCGAGGTCGTGGGGGACGCGATCGGCATGCCCGCCATGACCGGGCCGTACCTCTTCACGATCGTCGCGCAGGCGCTCGCGATCGTGCTGTATGCCGTCTTCATGCGGCCGGATCCGCTGCTGCTCGCGCAGCGGCTGACCGCCGCCGCTCCCGCGGGAAGTCGCGCGATCGCCCGAGCCGATCGTCCCGTCGCTGCGCGATACGCGATCTTCGCGGTGGCGGCCGCGCACGGCACGATGGTGTCGATCATGGCGATGACGCCCGTGCACCTGACGCACCTGACACACGCCGAGTCCGATGCCGCGACGCTGTCGATCATCGGCCTGACGATCAGCCTGCACATCGCCGGCATGTACGCGCTCTCGCCGGTGTTCGGCATCCTCTCCGACCGCGTCGGGCGCGTGCCCACGATCCTCGTCGGCCAGGCGCTGCTCGCGGCAGCCCTGCTCACTGCGTCGTTCGGTCAGAGCTCGACGGTCGCCGTCACCGTGGCACTCGTGCTGCTCGGGCTCGGCTGGAGCGCGTCCACGGTCGCCGGGGCGACGCTCCTCGTGGAGTCCTCGTCCGAAGAGCTGCGCACGAAGCGCCAGGGCATCAGCGACTTCACGATGAGCATCGTCGGAGGCGCCGGCGCGATCGCCGCCGGTGCGGTACTGGGCTGGATCGGCTACGGCGGACTCGCGCTGGTCGTGATGGTGCTGGTGGCGGCATCCGTACTCATGGCTCCGCTCGGGTGGCGGGCGTCGAGGCGCCCGGCCGCGGCGGACGAGGTGCGCGCGGATGGCTGACTGGTCGCAGGTCGGCGAGGCGTACGCGGTGTCGTTCGCGGCGCTGTGCGCGGGTGCCGTGGACGCCGTGCTCGACGAGGCCGAGTCGCGCGCCACCGGCCGCGTGCTGCTCGACGTGGGCACCGGCCCCGGCACGGTCGTCGCGGTGGCGGTGACGCGCGGCTGGGATGCCGCGGGGGTCGACGCCGAAGAGTCCATGATCGCGACGGCCCGGCGTCTGCATCCCGGGCTGCCGTTCGGGCTCGCGACGCTGCCGGCGCTCGGGATCGAGGACGACACCGCGGATGCCGTCACGGCGAACTTCGTGCTCAACCACGTCGCCGATGCACGCCTGTCGGCGACGGAGCTCGCGCGCGTCGCCAAGCCCGACGGGGTCGTCGTCGCGACGATCTGGCACGGTGTCACCAGTCCGCTCCGACCGATGTGGGACGCGCTGCTGGACGCGGTGGGGCTCGACCGGCCGGCCGACAAGACCCTTCCCGCCGACAAGGACTTCGGGCGCGACGTCGACGGGGTCGCGGCGATGTTCTGCGACGGCGGTCTCGTCGATGTGCGTGCGCGGCTCGTGACGTGGGACTTCGCCTTCGATCCCGACGCGCTGTGGGCCGGCGTCGAGGGAGGGGTCGCGACCGTCGGCGGCATCTATCGTGCGCAGGATGCCGCCACCCGGGCCGGCATGGCAGCCGAGTACCGCCGCATCACCCGTGACGCCTCAGGGGCAGACGGGCTGGTGTCGGTGCCGCACAGCGCAGTCGTGGTCTCGGGGCGTCCCGGCTGACGGTCGCGCCACCGCGTGCCGAGCGGCGCTCAGAACCGCGTCTCGACGAGATCCACGACGGTGGCAGTCGCGGGATCGAACGTCCCGTCGTCGAGGGAGCCGACGACGGGGACGATCCGCCACTTGTCGAACATCGTGCACGGGTGTGAGAGGCCGAACACGACGAGGTCGCCCACGGCGAGCGATGAGTCGGCGGGAACACTCACGAACCCGTGCTGGTCGTTCAGCTTGGTCGTCTCGGCGCCGTGAAGCGGCATCCGCTCGCCGTCACCGGTGATCGCATACAGCGGCTGCGGAAGCCCCTCGTCGTACGGGAAGTCGCGCTTGCCCGCGTCGACGAGGGCAAGTGCGGGTTCGGGACGTGAGACGACACGGGCGAGGCCCCGCGCCGCCGGCCGCAGCCCTGCGCCGTCGAACGGCGAGTTCTGCCGGTAGTAGCCGTGGTCGTGCACGACATACGCACCCGAGCGCAGCACGAACCGGGCGCGATCACCGTTCGCCGCCGCGGCGGCGAACGCCGTCCCCACCACGTCGGGGTAGGCGCTGCCGCCCGCCGTCACGATCACGTCGCCGTCGTCGTACAGCGGCGTGAACGCCTCATGCACGGCGAGCACCTCATCGACGAACGCGCGTGCTGCGGCCAGCCCCTCCGGCCCGCGGCCGTGAGCGACGGCACCCTCGTACCCGGCGACCCCCGCGAGCCGTACGGCCGGCGACGCTGCGATCCTCTCAGCGAGGGCGACGGCCGCGCCGGCCGAGCGTGCCCCGGTGCGCCCGCCGGGGCGGCCGAGGTCGACGAGCACCTCGAGCGGATGCGCAGGGGTGCCGCCGAGCGCGCGCTCGATGCCGTCGATCGCGGCCGGGTCGTCGACCCAGCTCCAGATCCGCGTGCCGGATGCCGCGAGTTCCGCCGCCCAGCGGATCACGTCGGGCTGCACGAGCTGGTTGGCGAGCATGACGGCCGGGATGTCGGAATGAACCGCCACGCGCAGCTGAGACGGGGTGGCCACGGTGATGCCGGTGGCACCGGCATCGAGCTGGCGTCGCCACAGCGCGGGGGCCATCGTCGTCTTGCCGTGAGGCATGAGCTCGAGGCCGCGCTGCGCGACCCAGCCGGCGAGGAACGCGATGTTGTCGTCGAGGGCGCCCTCGTCGAGCACGAGGAGCGGCGTCCAGAAGTCCGCGAGGCGCGGCCCGCGTTCGAGGAACGCGCCCACGGTCATGCCCACGGCGTCGGCAGGCAGTCCCTTGTCGTCGTCGGCGAGGACGCGCCCGACCGTCATCACGCCTCCGGCAGGACCGCGACGACGTCGATCTCGACGAGGATGTCGTAGAGATCGGAGCCGACGGTGGTGCGGACCGGATACGGTTCGGCGAAGAACTCGCCGTACGCGCGGTTGTACTCAGCGAAGTCGCGCTTGAGGTGCTGCAGGTGGGCGGTGACCTTGACGACATCGTCGAACGACGCGCCCTTGGCCTCCAGGACGCTGCGGACGTTGCGCAGCACCTGCTGGGTCTGCTCGTAGACGCCGCCGGGCACGACCTCGCCGGTGGCGGGGTCCTGCGGGCCGAAGCCGGCGGTGAAGAGCAGGCCGGCCGCGGCGACGCCGTGGCTGTACGGACCGGCGGGCTTGGGGGCGTTGTGGATCATGACGGCTTCTTTGGTCACGGTGTTCCTTTCGTGGAGGTGGTCGGGATCGGGGAGCGGCGCAGTCCGCGTCCGGCGAGCGCCCCGGTGAGCATGCCGTCCCGCAGCACGCGGACGCCGCCGACGAACACATCGTGGATGCCGCGGGCCAGTGCCCGCGGGTCGTCGTAGGTGGCGGCATCCGACACCGCGAGCGGGTCGACGATCGCGATGTCGGCGGCGGCTCCCGCCCGGATGACGCCGCGGCCGGCGAGGCCGAAGCGTTCCGCCGTGCGCGCGGCCAGGTGCACGGCGGCGCCCTCCCAGTCGAAGGAGCGCCCGACATATGTGCCGAGCAGCCGCGCGAACGAACCGGCTGCCCGCGGGTGCGGCACGGCGCCAACGAAGATGCCGTCCGATCCGCCGGCGAACGCGTCGTGGGCGAACAGCCGCGCGAGGTTCTCGACCGGCCGTTCGTCGCGCACCGCCATGACGGCGTTCACCTCGAGGCGACCGGCGACGAGGAGGTCGAGCGTCGCGTCGACGACGTCGGTGCCGCGCTCGCGGGCGATCTGGGCGATCGTCAGGCCCGGTGCCCACGCCCAGTCCGCAGCCGGCGTATGGCCCACGCGGATCATCGCGGGCCAGTCCGGCCCGAGGCTCGGCTTGTCGGCGACGCGCGGGAACCACTCGCCTCGCAGCCGGGTCCGCTCGGCGGGGTCGGCGAGACGTGCGAGCGCCTCGTCGACCGCGAGCGCGCTGTACTCGGGCGGCAGCACGGCCATCGACACCAGCGTGCAGCCGCGCGTGTACGGGTACATGTCGAAGGAGAGGTCGGCTCCGGATGCCGCGCACTCCGCCAGCAGCCGCTCGGCGTCGTCGGCGTCGACGTGCAGGTGCGAGACATGCCCACGGAGGCCGCCGTGCGCGTCGCCGCCGGTGCAGATGGATACGACTTCGCGCAGGCCCGCCGCGGTGTTCGTCTCGTAGCCGCCGCGCATGTGCGTGACGTACAGGCCGCCGGCTGCGGCGACGGGTGCGCACAGCGCGGCGAGCTCCTGGGCGTCGGCGAAGATCCCCGGCACGTAGTCCAGCCCCGTCGAAAGGCCGAGCGCACCGGCGTCGAGCCCGTCGGCGACGAGCCGCTGCATCTCGGCCAGCTGGACGGCATCCGCCCGCCCGGTCTGCATTCCCATGACCTCGTGGCGCACGGTCCCGGCCGGGACGAGGTAGCCGACGTTGAGGGGGGTCGCCTCGTCGTACGAGGCGAGCAGCTCGGCGACGCCTCCGCCCGCATAGGTCGGGTGCGGCCCGTTGATCGCGGCGAAGTAGCGGGACGCCCACACGCCGTCGCCCGGAGCGTACGAGACGCCGTCCTGACCGCCGATGACCGTGGTCACGCCCTGTCGCAGCAGGGCCAGCTGCACGTCCGGATCGAAGACCAGGCCGTCGGCGTGCGCGTGGGCGTCGATGAACCCGGGCATCACGAAGCGGCCGCGGCAGTCCACCACGGTGTCGCCGGGGCGGGCCTCCACCTCGCCGACGGCACCCACCCGCCCGCCGGTGACCTCGACGTCGGCCGTGCGCCGTGCGCTCCCCGTGCCGTCGATCACGACGCCGCCGCGCAGCACCGTGCGGTGGGGGTGGGCGGTCATGAGGTCTCCGTCGGGGCGTGGGCCGGCTGACCCGCGTCAGCAGTCTACGCAGTACGCCCGGGGCGGCCGGCGGGGTCAGCGGCCGAGCGCCGCGAGTGCCAGATCGACGTCGTCGGCGTCGTTGAAGACATGGAATGCGACCCGCGCGCGTCCCGCTCGACCGGAGGCGGTGATGCCGGCGGCGCTGAGCCGGGCGAGGTCGCAGCCTTCGGGGTCGTCCCACGTGACGATCGCGGAGGCCCGCTCGGGGGCGGGGAGTCCGAGGCCTGCGCGAAAGGCGGCGGCGAGCCCCGTCGCGTGCCCGTACAGGTCGGCGGGATCGATGGCGGCGAACAGCTCGAGTGCCGGCGCCGCGCCGACGAACGCCTGCCACGCCGGAGACACGTCGAAGCGCCGCGCGTCCGTGGCGAGTTCGACGTCGCCGCCGTAGCACGACGACCACGGGTCGTCGCCGGCGTACCAGCCGGCGTTGATCGGCGTCATGCGGGAGGTGAGGCGATCCGACAGCGCGAGGAACGCGACCCCGCGGGGCGCGCAGAGCCACTTGTACGCATGGCACACGACGGCGTCGTAGTCGGATGCCGCGACCGGAAGCCAGCCGACGGCCTGCGTCGCATCGCACAGCGTGAGGGCGTCGTGCCGCGCGGCGGCTGCGACGACGGCCGCGGCGTCGGCCACCTCGCCGGTGGCCGACTGCACGACCGAGAACGCGACGAGTGCGGTGCCCGGACCGACGTGCGCGGCGAGCTCCGCCAGTGGTGCGGTCCGGACGCGGATGCCGCGCCCGGCGTGCACGAACGGGAGCACCATCGATGAGAACTCGCCCTCGGGTACGAGCACCTCCGCGCCGTCGGGGAGCGACGCTGCGATGAGGCCTGCGGCGACGGAGGTCTGAGAGCCGATCGCGATCCGTTCGGCACCGACGCCGACGATGGCGCCGAACAGGGCGCGCGAGCGCTCGACCGCCGCGCAGTACGACGCGAGGTCGACACGACCTGCGGCGGCCGCGTCGAGGTCGGCGATGACCGCGTCGCGCGTCGCGCGGCTGGGCAGGCCGGTGGTGCAGGCCGCGAGGTAGTCGCGCCCGCCGGGGAACTCGCGCTGTGCGGCGCGGATCGCGGGGGAGGAGTCGACCATCGCGGACATGTCCCCAGCCTGAAGCAGGCGATTACTCCCGTCTACGGCAGGTATTCCATGAAACCCATAACGTTCGCTTATGCTCGACGCATGACGGACGTGTTCGCCGACGATCCGGGCTTCGACGCGCGTGAGCTGCGCCTCGTGAAGGCGGTCGCCGACGCCGGCTCGATCACCGGGGCGGCCCTCGAACTCGGCTACAGCCAGCCCGCCGTCAGTCAGCAGCTGAAGCGTCTCGAGCAGCGCCTCGGCGTCGCGATCGTCGAGCGAGTCGGTCGCAGCGTCCGGCTCACCGACGCCGGCCGAATCCTCGCCCGGCACGCGCCCGCCGTGACGACCGCGCTGGATGCCGCCGCCGGAGAGCTCGCCGAGCTCCAGGGCCTGCGCGCCGCACGCGTCAGGCTGATGGCCTTCCCGTCGGCCTCGCCCACGATCGTGCCGCGGCTGCTCGCAGACCTCGCCGTGCGGCATCCGGGCATCTCCCTCACGTACGTCGAGGCCGAGCCCCCCGAGGCGGTCGAGGCGGTGCGCGAGGTCCGCACCGACATCGCGCTGACCTTCAGCTATCCGGGCGACCGGGACGACCCGCACGGGTCGAGCGCGCGCGGCCTCGACGTGCGCTCGATCGGCGTCGATGAGATGCTCGCCGTGCTGCCGGCAGGGCATCCGGGCGCCACCGCCGGGGTCGTCGACGTCTCGTCGCTCGCCGGCGACGCGTGGATCGCGGGGTGTCCACGCTGCCGAGGCCATCTGCTGGAGCTGTGCGACCGCGCCGGTTTCGCCCCGCGCATCGCGTTCGAGACCGACAACTTCGTCGCGGTCGAGGGACTCGTCGCGCAGGGCATCGGCGTCGCGACGCTGCCCCGCATGGCGGTCGAGTCGTTCCCGCAGCTGCCGGGCCTGGCGGTCGTGCCGCTGCCGGCGGGGGAGCAGCGCACCATCCACACCGTGACGGCGCGCGGGGCCGACCGCGTGCCGGCGGTGCGGGCCACGCTCGCGGCCTTGGAGCGGCTGGTGGCCGGGCCCGTCGCGGACCCCGGCGTGGCGGCATCCATTTAGCTGGCTACTGCTCTGCGCGCAATCGGCCAGCACGCAATAGCTGGCTAAAGTTGACTGGTGTCCTCCCCTGATCCCCGCACCACGACCGCCACCGGCGCCGACGTCCGCGTCCGGTTCTGCCCGTCGCCGACCGGCCTTCCGCACGTCGGACTGATCCGCACGGTGCTGTTCAACTGGGCGTACGCCCGTCACAACGGCGGCAAGCTCGTGTTCCGCATCGAAGACACCGATGCCGCGCGTGACAGCGAAGAGAGCTACCAGCAGCTGCTCGACGCGCTGCGCTGGCTCAAGATCGACTGGGACGAGGGCGTCGAGGTGGGTGGCCCGCACGCGCCGTACCGCCAGTCGCAGCGCCACGACATCTACCGCGACGTGCTCGACAAGCTCATCGCGGCAGGCGCCGTGTACGAGAGCTACTCGACGGCCGAAGAGATCGACGCCCGCAACGAGGCGAACGGGCGCGCCAAGCAGCTCGGCTACGACAACCACGACCGCCACCTCAGCGACGAGCAGAAGGCCGCCTTCCGTACCGAGGGGCGGGAGCCCGCGTGGCGCCTGCGCGTGCCCGACGAGGATCTCACCTACGTCGACCTCATCCGCGGCGAGGTCACCTTCCCCGCGGGGTCCTTCCCCGACTTCGTGCTCGTGCGCGCCGGCGGTGTGCCGCTGTATCCGTTCGTGAACCCCGTCGACGACGCTCTCATGGGCATCACGCACGTGATCCGCGGCGAGGACCTCATGCCGTCGACCGCCCGCCAGCTCGCGCTGTACCGCGCGCTGGTGGATGCCGGCGTCACGACCTTCATCCCGCGCTTCGCGCACATGCCGCTCGTGCTGGGCGAAGAGGGCAACAAGAAGCTCTCCAAGCGCGACCCGAAGGCCGATCTGTTCCTGCAGCGCGACAAGGGCTTCATCCACGAGGGTCTGCTCAACTACCTCGCCCTGCTCGGCTGGTCGATCGGCCCTGACCGCGACGTCTTCTCGCTGGAGGAGCTGGTCGCAGCGTTCGACATCGTCGACGTGAACCCCAACCCGGCCCGCTTCGACCAGAAGAAGGCCGAGTCGATCAACGGCGACCACATCCGGATGCTGCCGCCCGAGGACTTCGCGGCGCGCCTGGTGCCGTACCTCGTGGCCGGTGAGGTCGTCGAGGAGCCGCCGACGCCGGCGCAGCAGGCGATGCTCGCCGCCGCCGCACCCCTGGTGCAGGAGCGCATGCAGCTGCTGGGCGACGCGCCGGGCCTGCTGGGCTTCCTGTTCCGTGACGACATCGCGTACCAGGATGACGCGCTCGCCTCGCTCCCCGCCAACGCGAACGAGGTGCTCGTGGCGTCGGTCGGCGCCCTCGAACTGGTGCCCGACACGGACTTCTCGGCCGCGGCCGTCCAGGACGCGCTCGCGGGCGCCCTGATCACGCCCGTCGAGGACGGAGGCCTCGGCCTCAAGCCGCGTGTCGCCTACGGTCCGCTGCGTGTCGCGTTGAGCGGCCGCCGCGTCTCGCCGCCGCTGTTCGAGTCGATGGAGCTGCTCGGCAAGGCGGAGACGATCCGCCGTCTGGGCGCGCTGGTCGAGGCACGCTCCGACGCGCGCGGGTGACGGCCCGGTTTGGCTCTGGTGCCGGGGTGACGTAGACTTGTTCCTCGGCACCGCTTCGGCGGAAAGCCATTGGGGTATGGTGTAATTGGCAACACGGAGGTTTCTGGTACCTTTGTTCTTGGTTCGAGTCCAGGTACCCCAGCCACATCGTAGTTACTCAAACCCCGGTCAGATGTACTGACCTTGTTTGAGTCTGAAACTGAACTCCCCGCTTGCGAGCGGGGAGTTTTGTTTTGACTAGATGAGGCGCTCTGACGCGCGACTTCCACTCGGCCGTGGATCTCACGAACCCGCACGTTGGCATCGTGGCGTTCCGCTTCGATCTGGATTCCCTCATCGGTCACGTAGACGATGAGGCGGTTGAAGTAGGCGCTCAGCAGGTCGCGTCGCACCGCGTCGGAAGCGCGGTTATAGAGGGTTCCAGGGTCGACGAGGAGCTTCATGAAGCCCAGAACACTGTCGGCCGTGTACTGCAATCTGTCGACGGTGAACTCGAGCTTCTCCTCGACGGCGGCGCGTTGCATCGAAGTCTTCTCGATGCGTGTGCGGATCTTGGACATCGGAAGTGCTCCGGTTGCAGCGAGTTCGATGAGGCGTTCTTCCTGGGCGTCGAGCTTGTCGAGCTGCTTCTTTAGCTGCGCCTTCGTATCGCGGTCCTGCGCGAGGATGTTCGCGACTGAGGCGTTGAGGGCAGCCTCCATGCCTTTGAGTACTTCGGCGGAGAGCCGCTCTTCAGCTACCGTTGGGACGATTGCCGCTTCAATCTGCTCGACGCGCACGTTGACCATCGAGCAGAGTTGCCGCTGGTGGGCGGCGCAGATGAGGTATTCGTAGGTGCCGCCTCTGCCCGTGTTCTGGGAGTACAGGAGTCGGCTCGTGCGCCCCGCGTCGCGGCATTCGCCACAGAAGAGGAGCCCCTTCAGGTAGTGAAAGTGCACGATGTCACGGGAGCCATCGCGCTTTCGCGCGTCGAGCACCGACTGCACTTTGAGGAAGGTCTCCTTGGAGACGAGGGCCTCGTGGCGTCCGACGTAGAGCTTGCCCTTGTACCGGTTGATACCCGTGTAATACGGGTCGCGCAAGATGGTCGCGAGGCGGCTCGTGCTGACTGTCTTCGCTGCGTTGCTCGGCGAGGGGCGCGTCTGAAGCCCTTGAGCTTCGAGCAGCCGCTGGAGGCGGGCGATCGAGTAGCGCCCCGTGGCGTACTGCTCGAACGCCCAGGACACCAGTGGGCCGCGCTCGGGATCGACGTCGATGGTGTTCACTAGCCTTCCGCCGTAGTCCTTTCGCACGTTGAGGTAGCCGAGCTTGGCGCGTCCGACAGAGCCGCCCTGCTCGACCTTGTGCGCCATCTTGACCTTGACGTCCTCGCCGTTCATTCGGACTTGGACTTCGTTCATGATGTCGGTGATAGCCTCCATGGCGTCGGCCATGTAGCCGTCGCCGAACTCCTCCTTCGCGGAGATCAGTCGCACGCCCTTCTCCAGAAGCTCGCGCTTAGTGATCGCGGCGTCGGTGAAGTTTCGGAACACGCGGGAGCGCATGTAGATGACTACGTACTTAACCTCGGGATGGTCGTCGACGTAGCGCAGGAGCTTCTTGAACTCCGTTCGCTTTGCGATCGTCTGAGCAGACTGGCCCGGTTCGACGAACTCTTTGGCCACGGTGGCACGCAGCTCTCGAACCTTGCGCGACGTCTCGACGCGCTGAGTCGCGATGCTGTTGCCGTCTTCATCGAGGTC